>Ga0209382_10006887_pt1 | contig 14559 bp, 9 predicted proteins | sample SoiMetdeltSBSDD5_FD_187599 | JGI IMG/M metagenome (GOLD analysis project Ga0209382, IMG submission 187599) | Bulk soil microbial communities from a Populus tree surrounding site in Tennessee, USA - Soil MetaG P. deltoides SBSDD5 (SPAdes) (version 2) | ecosystem: Environmental > Terrestrial >... | reverse complement strand
CTCCTTCGACCCTCGCGACAACGATATAGAGATCGAAGCCTTCGATTTTCGTCGTCTCCAATCCGGCGGGGAGGTCAGTCTTTACTTACAGGACAAGATTCAGGTCACGCGCGAGTTCACCATCAATCCCGGATTGCGTTACGACCACTACAGCCTGGTAACTAGCGGACAGGCGTTAAGTCCGCCGCGAATCAATCTGGCTTATGCGCTGCAGGAGGGGCGCACTGTACTGCACTTCGCTTACAACCGGTTCTTCGCGCCGCCGCCGATTGAAAACCTGCTGCTTTCAGCGCAACTCGGCTTTAACGGACCGCCTCAGATTTCGCGCAGTAACTTTTATGAGACGGGCGTCAGCCATGCGTTCGGCGACCGCGTGGTCGCGCGCGTCACGAGTTTTTTGCGGTCGGATAAACACTCTTTCGAGACGACCGAACTCGCCAACGTGCGGATCTTCGCGCCGACGACGTTTGCGCGCGGCAAGGCCTATGGCGTTGAAGCCTCATTGCAGTTGGCGGAGATCAGGCGGCTGGGACTGTCGGGATATTTCAGCTACACGGCGCAGCGAGCCTTTCAGACCGGGCCGATCTCAGGCGGCTTCACGGTCGAGAACGTCGAACCGGGCGAACGCGGGCCGGCCGCATTCGACCAGATTCATACCGCGGTCGCGGGGGTGAATTACCGTGAGCGGCGCAGCGGCTTTTTCGCGACGGCGCAGTTCGAATACGGCAGCGGCACGCCCGCGGCTTTGCCGAACGCCGACGGCGAAGAGGTCCTCGTTCGCCTGCCCGAACACTTCGTCGCCAACTTCTACTTCGGAATGGATCTGCTGCGCAGAGAGCGGCGCGGCGTCACTTTGAGGTTCAATCTTGAGAATGCGACGGACAGCGTCTTTCGCATAGCCAAAGAGAGCGAGTTCACGCCCGTGCAATACTCGCCGCCGCGCTTCGTTTCGGCTTCGCTGACGTATCACTTTTAGCGCTTCGAGGAGGGATGACGCGCTCCAATGATCAATCGGGTGCAAAGACTGATTAGGGCAATTCGCGCGACGCTAGGAGACATGCTGCTACTGCTCAACGGGCTGGCGGCGCCGGCGTGGCTCGCGTCGAGCGAACCTGACTTCTGCTCGATCTCCGTCCGATTGAACAGTCCGGTCTTAATTCGAAACGCGAATGTGGCCGAAAAGCCGCATCCGGGCTGGGAGTTTTTCTTTTTCTGGTCTTTCTCTCCCAGCCGGGCGCCACTGGCTATGCGGCCCGCCAGAGTGTGTCGAACACGAGCGTGTTTGTCACATCCGGCCTTTGTCAATCGCGCGTGCGATGTCTGTTTTCGGGCGATGCGCGTCTTGCGGGTCGCGCACGCCCAGACAGGCGTCGCCGCGCCGTCCACAGGGAATAAGGAGAAAATATGAAGTGAAGGGCGTAGGGCCTCAAGCGACGATGCGGCCGTTTCGAGTTCGAATCGCGCTACGACTCGAGCCGCATCGGCAAGCGCTCGTCGGGGAACTTCAATAATTCCACGGCGAAATTACCCCTGTTTTACGTCTTTATATGTTTGAGGAATGCTTTGTTCACTTTGATAAACGTATACGCCATTTCCTAACGCGAGAACTCCCCTCTATCGCCACTTGCTCGGCAATCGGCAAGTTGACTGGCGAAGAAAAGCGTCAGGTCAAAGAAAGATCACTCACCAAGGAGGATACAATGAAAAGGACGAAGTTTCTCGCAGGGACGTTTGCCGTTTTGTTGTTCATTCCCGCCGGCGCTCAGGCTCAAGTCAAATCGATCAGAATGAAGTTGGGAGGTCACCTGTGCAGCATGTGTTCTTTCAACATCAGGAAGGCCGTGAGTCTTCTAGATTTCGGCCCGAAGCCTGAAGAGGTGAAGATAACCGACTTTTATCAGGGACTCTGTGAGTTCGCGCCAAAAGGGGAAAAGCCGGTCCGCTTTGCGGATCTGAAAGCGACGCTCAAGAGAGCGGGGTTCAAACTCATCTCGGCCGAGATCACCGTGTCGGGGAAGCTATCGCATGACGATTCCGGTTGGTGGATCGAGTCCGTGGGGTCAGGTCAGCGCTTCGAATTGGCCGGCGACGGCCCAGGCGCGGAGGTGGAAAAGGGCGCCGCCGGCGTCGACTTCGAGTTGGTCGGCGACTGGCAGACGGGCAGCAAGAGTTGTGAAAAGTGTGAATTAATACGCGTGCGCAGCGGGAAGATTGGAGACCGCCGTTCAGAGACCAGCGATGTTCCGTTCCCCAATGCGAACCCGATAGGAGGTCCGTTTGTAGAAGAGGACGCCGCCGCAGGCATGCCCCCGGCCCCTATCCGGACGACCACCCCCAGTCTGGCGGTCTACAAGGGTGGCGAGGTCACGCTGCGATATCACTTCATGCAACAGCATCTGGGCGACCTGAAAGTGGATCACCACGAGGCGCGTTTAGGCTTCAGCTACACTCCCACGCCCAGGCTACAGTTCGAAGGTGAAGTCCCCTACCATATCTATAGTCAGGGAAGCGCCTCGGCGCATAACTCCGGCAATGTGATCGGATGGATCAAGTATCGTTTCTACAACTCACTTGAGACCGGAGGGGACCGGCAGGCCGCAATACGCGTCGGGTTTGAGTTGCCGACGGCCAGCAAGAACGTGGTCGGCGATCCCGCCACGAATGGGGATGAGTTCCTTCGCCGACAATTACTCCGGATAGACGGAGGACTTTCCACTCACATGGATGCGGTCTACTCCCGGGCGAAGCGGAGGTTTGTCTACGGGGCGAATGTCGAAGGCGTGATGCGCAGTGAGTTTGTGGGAGTTCGTATGGGCAACGAGGTACGACTGAATACCGACCTCGAATACATATTGCTTCCCGTCGAGTACCGGGGGCCGACGAACGAGCTGAGGCTGATTCTGGAAACAACCTACCTTCACAAAGCCAGAGGTAGGATTAATGGCGAGGTGGTCCCCGGCAGTAGCGCGTCGGAGTACTACGTCGCCCCGGCGATACAGTTCGCCTTCAATCCGAGGTGGGTTATCGAAGGAAGCTATCAGCTACCGGTCGTGCTCAACACGGGTCCGCGGCTCTTGCGGACCGACAGGAGCGTGATGTTCGGAATCAGGTTCATGTACTAGGTCCTCGGAATGCCGCGGGCGATTTTTCTACTGTTAATATTGGCGACGCAGTCAATCGTCGCCGGCGGTCAAGCCAAGGAAAAAGCCTCCTCGGATCGACCGCCGCCTGCCCCTCAATTTGCTCTGAAGGACTTAGAGGGGCGAGTGGCGCCACTCAAGAAATACAGAGGCAAAATTGTCGTCATCAACTTCTGGGCGACTTGGTGTGCGCCTTGCCTGACCGAGATCCCCGAGTTCGTCCGCCTGCAGCGAAGCTATCGAAATCGAGGATTACAGGTTATCGGCATTACATACCCGCCGGTAAACCCGGCCCGGGTGAGGCGGCTGGCCGTCAAGTCCCGAATAAATTACCCGCTCCTATTTGGAAATCGCCGGATTGCGGCGCTCTACGGAGTAACGAACGTCCTGCCGGTGACAATCATCGTCGGGCGTGAAGGAAGACTTGAAGGTCGTATCGATGGCGTAACTGACCTTGAAGAAGTCAAAAAATTCCTTCAATAGCATGGAAGTTCGTTATCAAGGTTGACCTCGTCTAAAATAAGTTGCTACGATGGCCGTCTTCCAATGACCATCAAGCTGAAAAACTGGCTCAGGGTACGCGCGGCGGTCGCGGCGTTGGCGCTAGCGATAGGCTGGGTTTCTATGCCGCTTTCACTGGCCTTCTGGGAGCCGGATGTTTGCGAGATGGAATGCTGCATTGCGACGGGCCATTGTTGCTGCGCGACGCGGCATGCTTATGTCAAAGGCCATGAGCCGAAGCCGGGAGACGTCTCGGTCAACGTTGAAACGACGTTGACCAGCCCCTGTCCGGCCGGTTGCGCCGCTTCCGGGATTTCCGCCCAAAACAATTTACCACGAGCCGCGCATGCGCAGGCTCCGCTTACAACGCTCACAAACATCCCGCCAAGTCTCTACCGGGATCGGTTCCTGTTTGGGCGCCAATTCACGGCGCAACCTTCCTCTCCCCGCGCCCCTCCCGCCTGTTACGGGCTTACTGCCTGAAAATACCTTCACCGATTCAACCTCATGTTGACTGATGTCGAGGCGCGCCTACCGACTTTTCGGAGACCGGCGCTTTTCGGCGTTGGTCGCTCGATCGCTATTTCATTCGACGTCGGTCGAAAGTTGGCGCCCGTTCTTCCGGTGTTCGCCGCGTCCAAAGCGATAGGAGGTTGAATTCGGTTGCGCCGCGTTTTGTCTTCTATCTCCAGGAAGACGATCGCGGGAATAATTTTCGATCGCCAGAGGAAAAAAACAACATGAAAAAACAGGCGCTCAAAATCCAGGAGTTTGTTCTCAACCCGGTAACATTTGCAAGGTCGCTTAGAAAAGCCCTCCCATCAATCATCATCATTCTGGTTACTGCCGTAAGTTTGTCCACGGCGACGGGCCGTGAAGGAACTCGGCAATTCACCTTCGAACCGACAGGACGCGTTCTGGTAAAGGGGAGTTACCCGCAACTCGGCGTGCGCGCCTCGGGCGATTTGTTCCTGTTACTCCTCAAGGAACGCAATCTCTGGCTGCAGACGTCTTCCGACGGCGGCGACAGTTTTGACGAAGGCCTTCGCGTCAACGACGGCGGGGAAGTCGCCTCGCACGCAGAAAACACGCCGCTAATGGTCGTGCGCTCCATGCGCGAATTTTACGCGCTCTGGACCGCGGAAGAAGGCCACGACCACTCCGCGCTTAGGCTGGCCACTTCGACGAATTGGGGGCGGTCATTCGGCAAACCCATACCCGTCGACCCCTCGGGAACGGCCTCGCAGTCGTTTTACACGCTGGCTGTGGGACCGGACGGCGCGGTTTACGCGGCCTGGTTGGACGGGCGTGACCGCGGGCAGGGTAAGTCCGGTTCTTCCGCGCTCTACGTCGCCAAGTCTACGAATCGCGGCCAGTCGTTCGAAAAAAGCGTTCGCGTCGCGCTGAATGTGTGTCCATGCTGCCGACCTTCGATCGCCTTCACGGACGCGAAGACCATGCACGTCGGTTGGCGCGGCGTGATCGAAGACGACATTCGCGACATTTTTGTCGGCACATCGACAGACGGCGGCGCCACGTTCGGCTCCCCGACACGCGTCGCCGAAGACAATTGGCGGATCAGCGGCTGCCCGCATTCAGGCCCGTCGCTGGCGACGTTGGGCGGGAAGCTGTTTGCCGCATGGCGGACCGTTACTGGCGACCGCGGGCGCGTGTACATCGCGTCGTCCGGTGATAACGGCGCGCGTTTCTCCGCAAAAGTTGAAGCGGACGCAGGTCTTCATGACGCGAACCACCCGCAATTGCTCGCGCTGGAAGGCTCGGTCGGTCTGGTGTTTCAGGCGCGCGAGGCTTCCGATCAAAACGGCTGGGGCAAACTCGACGTCTACTTCCGCCAGTTTGATAAGGATGGCTCTCTGGCGCCGCCACAGCGGCTGGGACATGCCGCAGGCAGCGCCACCTATCCTACGCTACTTTTCGAACGCCCTGACCATCTTTTTATCGCCTGGACCGAAGGGACCGATGAAGGACAAAAAGTGGTCATGGCTCGAGGACGCCTGACCACGCCCAAGCCGGCGAGCTCACAACCGACTGCAACAGGCGGCGGCGCTCAACCCGGTACCATCAGGAGAAACAATGACAAACATTAAACAAACATTCTCCATAGCCTGTCTGATTCTGTTTTGCGGCGCCGTAAAGGCGCAGCAAAACACTGCGGAGCTTTCCGGGACCGTGACCGATTCCGCAGGCGCCGTTCTGGTCAGCACACGGGTCACTGTCAGGCAGCCTTTGACCGGCTTGACGCGCGAGACTCATACAAACAGCGCCGGCCTGTACACATTCACACAGCTCCCGCTGGGCCTATATGCCGTGACGGTTTCACAAACCGGTTTCCAGACTGAAACCCGTGAAGGCGTCGAACTCACCGTAGGGCAAAAGGCGCGACTGGATTTCAACATGCGCGTGGGAGCGGTCAGTTCCGAAACTGTGGTCACTTCGGGAGTCAGTCAGGTGGAAACGCAAAGCGCGGCGCTCTCCAGTGTGATGGACAAAGACTCCATCCGTGAACTGCCGCTGAACGGGCGTGACATCGTTCAGCTAGCGTTGCTCAAGCCGGGTGTGGCCCCTTCGCGCCGCACGTCGGATTCGGCCGGCAGCGGGGTCCAGCTTTCGGTCGGGGGCAGGCGTCCCAATCAGATCAGCTTTGTGCTGGACCAGACAGACATCAACGACGGCAACAACAACACGCCGGGCAGCGTGTCGGGCGTCCTGCTGGGCGTGGATACTTTGCAGGAGTTTCGCGTGCTGACCAACGGCTACAGCGCGGAATACGGGCGCAGCGCGGGCGGCGTGATCAGCGCCGTCACACGCTCCGGAGATAATCAATGGCATGGTTCGGCATTCGAGTTCGTGCGTAACAGCGCCTTCGACGCGAAAAACTTTTTCGATCCGGCAGGTCAAAAGATTCCACATTTTGCCCGTAACCAGTTCGGAAGCGTCTTCAGCGGGCCGATCGCGCAGAACCGGACCTTTTTCCTGGCCAGTTACGAAGGTTTGCGGCAACGGCTTGGCGTCACGAATCAGGCGTTCGTGCCCAACGCCGCAGCTCGCAACGGCGACATCCCAAAGTTGGCGAAAATCACGGTAAACCCGGCGGTACCGGGGTATTTGAACGTGGTTCCGCTGCCGAACGGGCGAGACTTCGGCGACGGAACAGGGCAATACATTTCCTCGGCTTCCAATCTGGATGACGAAGACTTTGTCGCCGGACGCATCGACCATCGTTTTTCGGACAGGACCTCGATCTTCGGCCGTTACACTTTCAACAACGCCAAGGTTCAAGTCCCAGACAACTTGCAACTATTCAGTTCCAGTACGGCTTCTCGCAATCAGTATGCGACGGCGCAATTGACTCGCATCTTCAACGAGAGGCTGCTGAATAACGTGCGCTTCAGTTATAATCGTTCCACCAGCCGAACGACGCCTGAGGCCCTGCGCAGCATCGACCCGGCGCTTTCCTTTTTCCCCGGCCAGCCGTTTGGGCAGATTAGCGTCACGGGGTTGTTTTCGGTCGGGCCGAGTCGCTTCGGGCCGAACTTCAACGAGTTGAATCTTTTTCAACTCGGCGATGATCTTTCCTGGGTCATCGGCCGCCATTCGTTCAAATTCGGGTTCGACCGTCGGGAGATTTACCTGCCGACCAGCCGCCCACAATCGCCAAACGGTTTTTACCAATTCAACTCGCTGGCCAGTTTTCTGCGCGCCGCGCCGACTTTTGTCGAACTGGCGCTGCCCGGGTCTGAGGCCGTGCGCCGTTGGCGTCAATCAATGACTGCGGCTTACGTTCAGGACGATTTCCGACTCTCGCGACGGCTGACGTTGAACGCAGGGCTGCGTTATGAGCGCAGCAGCGTCCCGCACGAAGTGGACGGGCTGGAAGCGAACGTTCGCAACCCGCTGACCGACAAAACTACGACTGTGGGACAGCTTTACAAGAACCCTTCAAACCTGAACTTCGCCCCGCGCGTCGGGTTGGTCTGGGACCCGCTCGGCGACGGCAAGACCAGCGTGCGCGCCAGCTTCGGCGTCTTTTTCGACCCGCTGTGGACGGACTTTTATGCGAACGCAGCGAATCGCACCCCGCCGTTTTACACGCTGGGCAGCGTTCGCGACCCGGTTTTTCCGAACGCGGCGGCGGTGACTTCGAGTCCGAACTTCGTGTTGGGGCGGCAGGACACGCTGGTCTACGAACCCCAGAATCCTTATTCGCTGCACACCAACTTCAGCGTTCAACGCGAAGTGATGAAGAGCGGAACGTTGACCGTAGCCTTTGTCCGGCAGCGCGGGCTGCACGAAGTCCGGTTGGTAGACCAGAATCAGGCGATCCCAACCATTCAAGCGGACGGCCGTAAATTCTTCCCGGCGAATTCAGTCGTCAGAAATCCCAATTTCAGCGGCATCCGTCATAAGACGACGGACGGGCAATCTTCTTATAACGGCCTGCAGATGACCTTCGAGTACCGCCGCAATAAATACCTTTCGTTACACACCAGCTATACCTGGTCGAAGGCGATTGACGACGGCTCGATTGTCACCACGCAGGGCGGCGACAATGACCTGCCGCAAGACCCCGACAGTCGCCAGGCGGAGCGCGGTCTTTCCAACTACGACCTTCGCCATTACTTCATCAGTTACGTGACGACGGAAATGCCTCACTTCGGAGGGCCGAAATGGTTGACCGCCGGATGGCAGTTCAACGCGATCTCGACACTTGCGTCAGGCAATCCGTTCTCAGTTGTGGTCGGCTTCGATCAGGCGCAGGCGCGATTCCAGGCGGGAACTTCCCCTCAGCGCCCGGACCTTGTGGCGGGCCGCAGCAACAATCCGATTCTGGGCAGGCCGAATAAATATTTCGACCCGGCGGCGTTCGCGCTGCCGGCCCCCGGGTATTACGGGACGCTGGGGCGGAACACGCTGATCGGGCCGGGGCTGATCGCGCTGGACCTTGCGGCGAACAAAACGTTCCGGCTGCGCGAAGGTCTCAACCTGCAATTCCGCACCGAAGTGTTCAATTCGCTCAATCACCCGAATTTCTCGATTCCAAGCCAGCGCACTTTATTTTCGAGCACAGGCGCGGTCGGGAGCGCGGGGTCGATTACCACAACGAGAACATCGTCGCGGCAGCTTCAGTTCGGGCTGAAATTGACCTTCTGATTTCCTGCCTGGATTCAGGAGAAAACTAAGATGCGAGCTTAGAACTCCAGTCGCAATGCGAACTGAAACTGACGCGGCGTGCCAGATCCCGTCGGGCCGTTGTTAGTGAGCGTTGTAATACGGCCGAACGTAGACGGCGCGGAGATATTTGCCAGCGGCGCGCCGTATGGCGCGCGGTTGAAGAGATTGAAGCCCTCCGCCCGGAACTGCAAACTCAAGCGTTCCGTGAGATGGATGCGACGGTTGAGCGAAGCGTCCAGTTGCCAGGAGCTGGGAGCGCGAGCCAGATTGCGGCCGGCATTGCCCCATTGGCCTTTGGCCGGTATCGCGAATGCGGCTAAGTTGATCCAACGCTCAGGCTTGGCGCCGCCTGGAGGCGTTAGTGAGGCGCCGGGAACTACGTCAGGCCTCTGATTGGTATTGTAGCCATCGGGTAGATCGCTCGATGCGCGATCCACCGTCACATTCACCGGAAGGCCGGTGCGAGCGGTCAATAAAGCGCTCGCCTGCCAACCTCCAATCAGCGCCCGGGCGACCCCCGGGCTGGTGAGATAGCGTTTGCCTGCGCCGAATGGCAGTTCGTAAACCGCGTTGGTGGTAAAGGAGTGGCGCACATCCTGGTCGCTGGAAGCGCGTTCGCAGGCGCGACAATTTATGTTCTCCGGGAAAATCCCCTCGCCCCCGCCGTCGTTGATCGAATGCGACCAGAGGTAATTGGCCCCGAAAAGTAATCCGTTCCGAAATGAACGCTGCGCCGAGATTTGCAGGCCGTGGAAGCTGGAATTGTTGTTGTTCCCGCGGTACTCGACGATTCCAAAGGCCGGATAGGGACGGACGCCGGTTAGAGGATTGATTCCGTTAACGAAACTGGTGGTCAGTAAGTGTGTGCCTTTGCTGCCGATATAAGATATGGTTCCGACGATATTGCGTCCAAGGTTCTGCTGAATGGATGCTCCCCATTGGCTGACATACTCGTCCTTCCGGTTACGATCGAGCAATCGCGGAGTCACCACACCGATCGCTTTCGCAAGGAACGGATCTATCGGATAAGCCAGAGTCGGGAAGGTGACCCTGGTCAGGCTGTATCGCTGGACGTCGTTGGCGATGGGCAGGTTCTGGTCATCGAGTTGACCGTCGCCGTAGTAAATGCCGCCCCCGATTCTAATCACGGCGCTGCCTTTGAGCGCCGCGTGCGACCAGGCAATAGCGACGCGCGGACCAATGTCGAGCTTGTTTGGAAACGTGAAATCGCTACCAGTCGGGCAATATCCACCCGGCCCGCAGGTCATGAAGTCAAAAGGGATTGCGCGATTCTGCAACTCGTGGAACACGTTATAGAATTCGTACCGCAGTCCAAGGTTCAGCGTGAGGTTGGATTTTGGCTTGAATTCGTCCTGCAGATAGCTGAACACCTGAGATTTTCGCATGCGCTTGAGAGGCAGTGTTGCAGTTTGAGTCGCTCGGTCCAGCGCGTTGGCGGCGAAGTTGGCCAAGGAAGAGTAAGTAAGAGTTCCGGTGAACGAACTGCCCTGATTGATTTCGACGTACCGAACTTCGAGGCCTGTCTTCAATACATGCCGGCCGCGCGCCCAGTTCAAGTTGTCGAGCCATGAGAGCGTTGTGCCTCGCTCAACTCTGGAGGAACCATTGGTGATTGAACTAAAGCCCGGCGCGGAGATGGTGTAGGAGAGCGGCGAATTGGTCCGCGTGTACGTGATCTCCTGATTGAATCCGAATTTGTATTCATTCGCCAGCGTGGGAGAGACCACTTGCAATAATTCGGCCACGCCGTTTTTCGGCAGTGTGTCAACAGTCTGAGTCAAGCCGATACTTCCGGTGGGCACGTTGGAAACGGCCTCGTCCTGATTGTAGCGGAAAAAGCCTGTTAGCTTCTCGCCAAACCGATGATCGAGCCGGATCATTCCGCTGTTCTCGTCTACCTTTTGAACGCCTTGGAAAATGTAACTGGCGATATTGGCGTCGAGCGACGGCCCGTTCGCTCTGGGGTAGGCGGCGATCACCTGAGACAACGAAGGCGACACTTTGCTTCGAAACGAATCGGCCGGCACGAAGCCGGTGATCGTCTGCCCCAGACGCTGCCGGTATCCCTCGTAGGAGGCGTAGAAAAAGGTCTTGCTCGCGATGATCGGGCCGCCGAGGCTGGCGCCAAACTGGTTCAGCAGAAACGGCGGAGGCGAGGAAGGATCGAGAGGGGACTGCGCATTCAGCGCGTCGTTGCGCCAGTATTCATAGGCTCTGCCATGAAGGCTGTTGGTCCCGGATGGAGACGTAATCGAGACTTGCCCGCCGGCCGCTGCGCCCAGTTCCGCCGTATAAAGCGATGATTCCACCCGAAACTCCTCGATGGATTCCATCGGGATCGTCATTCGCCCCTGGCCGCGCTGAGCCTGATTAACAATGCCGGTTGCGTCCACACCATCCAGAGTGAAGTTGTTCTCGTCCACCCCGCGTCCGGCAAACCGAATGGATCTCATATTGCTCCCGCCGCTGTCGATTGCGCCGGGAGTCAGCGCGGTGAGGCTATACCAATTCCGCCCATTGAGCGGAAGTTCCGAGATCTGCTTACGCTCGATGCGCCCGCCGAGCGATGCGGTCGTCTGATCGAGCTGGGCGTCGGTCCCTCTGATGGTGATCTCTACGTTATTTTCTGCAACGATCATCGTGGCGTTCAAAGTGCGCGTCACGCCGACGATCTGGTCCACATCTTCTATTCGCACCGTTCTGAATCCAGGCTTGGTGAAGGTCACCACATACCTCCCTACCTGCAACGCCGGCAAAACGTAAGAGCCATCGCCCCTGGTTATCGTTTCGCGAGAAAGGCCGGTGGCGGATTGAACGACCTTTACAATTACCCCCGGCACGACGTTACCATTCTGATCCGCAACGATCCCGGACAGCGCCGAACGATCGAATTGAGCGAAACCAAAACCTACAAACGAAAGAGAGAGCATGATCATGGACTGGATGTAGCGCAAAAGATTCTCCTCAGGAAAATGCGATGGTGACTAATACGTAAAATGGGAGTGACGAGGTGATCATGGCGAACTTTGTTCGAATCAGCGCAATTCAGCATCTGTCCAACTCAAAATCAATTCGCCTGATGGTATTTGAAATTCAACCATATAAGGCAAGGCTTAACTGCATGTAATCCGAACTTAATGTCTACATTAAGTTGCCGCTACCTTTATCAAGCAAATACTCCGTCTTGCGCATGAAGAAAGCGATCTTGATTTCATCGGAGCCAGGCTCCTACGGAAAAACTGCTGCTGCGATTTCCACAGATGGACTCGGCGGTTGATCTGATGGCTTGCTTTGATCGAATTCGGTTGTAAGAAATTACCTCGTCAAGCCGCTTTCGAGCAATTCCTTGAATGGCTTTCCCTCCGGCTGTTGGAACTTTAGTTTCAGCAGAACGGCGATGGACGGCGCCAGGTCGATCATACGCGCCAGAGGCAGTTTCGAGCCGCTGCGCGCGCCTGGCCCGTAAATAATCAGTGAAGCGCGCATCCGAGGGTCGGTCGGCAGATAACCGTGGGTTCCTTTGTACGTCTCCCCCGAATCGCGCACTTCCTCCCCCGTAAGCGTGTCGTCGAAGGAGTAACCCGGCGCGGCTTCCAGCATCAGCGCCGCCTGGGGAACCGCTTCCAGCTTGCGAAGTTCCGCGCGAGTGACGATCTGTTTAATCGGGCCGCGCTCCTGCTTCGCCCATTTGGAAAAGATGGCGTTGACCTTCGCCTCGGTCTCTTTGTCAGTGGAGTCTTTCAGTACGATGGCGCAAGAGCCGCCTGCCGGCCAGGCCGCGGCTTTCCACGCCGTCGCCTTCCCATCCCCATCGAGCGTAATCAACCCTTCTTTGGCCAGCGCCACGTTCGGCGAGAAGCGCTTGTCAATGTCGGCGAATCCGTGATCGGAAACGATGAAAAAAGTCGTCTTCTCGAAGATTCCAGCCTGCTTGGTCGCTTCTACGATGCGATGAATGTAGCCGTCTTCGCGCTCGGCGGTTTCGATGGCGGGTTTGGTCCGAGGGCCGTTGCGGTGGTGCTCGCCGTCCAGTTCAATCAGATGAAGCAGCAGCAGGTTGGGCCTGTGGTTTTTGATGATGAATTCACTGACCGAGGTCAGGCGCTCATCCACGCTGCTGTCTTTCTTCAGGTCGGGGCCGAGCGCCTTTTCCAGCAAGCCCGGCGTCGAATTTTTCGACGTCCAATTCCAGGTGGCCGGATTCTCCCCCGGTTCGTAAATCTCCGGGACGTTGAAATCAATCTCCGCGCCCACCGTAACCGGCCAACCGACGGCGGCTGTTGTCAATCCGGCCTTCTTCGCCACGGTCCACAGCGTTTCCGCTTTCAGCGCCTTGGCGTACCAATACCAGTAGCGCGTTTGCGGTTCGCTCGGCGCTTCGAAGACGCGGTTCTGGACAATGCCGTGCGCCGCCGGCCGCAAGCCTGTCACCATAGTCGTGTGTTGCGGATAGGTGACCGTGGGATACACTCCCTCCATGCCGTCCGCATACGCGCCGCCCTGTTTCATCATTGTCAGCGTCGGCACGCGCAGCCCCAGCTTCTCCGGGGCTGTGTAATAATCCGGCGGCATGCCATCCACTGAAATCAGGATGACGTGATCCGGGCGCGGGATTTGTGTCGTTTGGCTAGCGCTCGGCGCCTGGCCGTAGTTGAAAATCGCTCCGCTCAAGAACAGCAGGGCTACTATAGCCGCCCCGCATGAACGAAGTGGTTTGGTCATAAGATATCTCTCCTATAGGCCTAATCCGCCTGAATTTTGATGAAGATAGTCGAATAAGATTCTCGCGAAGCTCCGGCTCATTGTCCTTACTTGCCCTGCATGGCGATCTCTTCCATGCAGTCATCGTGGCTGATGTGAACGTGCAGCGCCGAGATCACGAGGCCATAATGTTCGTGCTGGAGGGTCGCCATCTTGTCCGAGAGATCTCGCGCGTGATGGTCGTAGACGAGTGTCAGGCTGGCGATAACGTCCGTCTTGTCCGGCTGCGCTTTCACCCGCGATTGCACGAGAGCATCGCGCATCAGGTCACGCAGCGCCTCGGAACGGTTGCCGTAACCACGCCCCGCCGACAGTTCGTCAAAACTCCGTATCAGCTCATCCTCGGCGCTGATGCCGAAACGAATCAAATTGCTCATAATCCCTGACCTTCCCGAAACTTTTACCGGACTTCGGGAAGGTAACGCAGGCAGGGGGAATCGGCAAGATTGCGCCGCGGTATGCGCGTCCGCTCCGATCGCAATACCGCTGGGGAAATTGAAGACCTCCTCAAAGAACTCCGCAATGCCTTCATCGAAAGCGCCCTCGAAGGCGAACTGAGGCGCCCGCTCGGTCTCCGAGTTACAGTCAGCCTCGACGGGCGCTGGCTACAGGGTTCTGGTCCCAGTATTTTCTGATTTCGCCGCGCGGATCGGATTCGGCGCGTGTGTCGGTATCGAATACCATCGTCGCCCGAGTGTCTGTGTTATAGGCGGGCCAATTGGGAATGGCTGGATTATTCGGATCGCCGGTTTTGGCGAAGTTGACCCAAACTGACGCCAGCCGATCACACATAACTTTTCCACTAGGAGAGCCGACCCCCATAATCGTGGAACGCACGTGATGAAATGAGGCGGCGACATCGATGCCGTGAACCGCGCCGAACTTGCCGCCATAACCGGGACTTTCCCAATTCCAGAGGTACATATACGCCGGCGCTTTCCCC
>Ga0209382_10006886_pt1 | contig 14561 bp, 14 predicted proteins | sample SoiMetdeltSBSDD5_FD_187599 | JGI IMG/M metagenome (GOLD analysis project Ga0209382, IMG submission 187599) | Bulk soil microbial communities from a Populus tree surrounding site in Tennessee, USA - Soil MetaG P. deltoides SBSDD5 (SPAdes) (version 2) | ecosystem: Environmental > Terrestrial >... | reverse complement strand
TCGCCTTCCTCTGGGACGACCTGGGCGGCGTGCTGGTCCCGCGTGCCTGGCACGGGCTCGGATCGTGGTTCGGCACACTCCGTCTCAAGCGCGGCGAGGGCGCGGCCGGCCGGGCGATCGAGCTTGGGCGCGGCATGATCGTGAACGACTATTCGTCCTCCCGTGAGGCGTTCCTCCCGCTGCTGACCCGCGCGCAGGTGTCGGCGGCACTGGCGACGCCGGTCGTCTCGAACGGCCAGCTTGTCGGCGTGATCGTCGTCGCGGACGAACGGGTCGGCCGCACGTTCGAGGCGGCTGACCTGACCCTGCTGGAGCTGTTCGCGGACCAGGCGGCGGTGGCGATCGAGCACGCCCGACTGGTGGACGAAGCGGCCTCCGTCGAAGCGCTCCGCGAGCTGGCCCGCCTGAAGACCGAGCTGCTCTCCACCGTCTCGCACGAGCTCCGGACGCCCCTGACCCTGATCCACGGCTACGCCGAGCTGCTGAACGCCCGCGCCGACCTGCTGACGCCGGAAGACGTCGCGATGATGGCCGACGAGATCCTGCTCGGCTCGCGCACGATGATCCGCCTGGTAGACGACCTGTTAGACTTCTCCCGGCGGGACAGCCTGCGCCTCCAGCTCGAGCGGACACGGGTGGACATCTCCGACTTGCTCAGGCGGCACGTCCACGCCTGGCGCGGGCAGGCCGGCGGCGATCGGCTGCGGCTCGAAGTGACGCCGACATTGGAGACGTTCGCCGATCCGGCGCGGCTCGACCAGATCATTCGCAACCTGATCTCGAACGCGCTGAACCACGCCCCGGACGGCCTCGTGGCGGTGCGTCTCGATGGCGACAGCACCTGGATTCGTCTCGAAGTTGAGGACCGAGGCCCAGGCATCCCCGAGGAGGAGTTGCCGCGCATCTGGGAGTCGTTTTTCCGTGGCGAGCGCGCGCGTAACTCGCCGAACCGGGGCAGCGGCCTGGGGCTGGCCGTCGTCAGGCAGCTTGCTGAGCTGCACGGCGGGCGTGTCGAGGCGGAGAGTCAGGTGGGGGAGGGGACCACGTTCCGGATCTGGCTGCCAACCGCCCCACCGGGCCAGCCGCTCGTCCCCCTCGACCCCGAGCCGCTCGCGAATGCTGTACCGCCGATCGGGCAGGGTGTGGTACACTCCTGACGCGCTCCGAAGGGGAGTAACTGACGGCCTCACTGGCCGTAGGCTGAGCCAACATGCTGGGGATGACCCTGGTTCAGCCGATGAGCACTGCTCGTCCAGCCAGACCTTCGGCCCAAAGTCCTGTCGATCCATCCGTGCAGATGGGGCAGGTCTGGTGGGTCGAGGGTTTTTTCGTATCCGACCTCGGTCCAGGCGCACGTTTGGAGAACCGAGGTCATGCTGGCCTTCTTGCAGTCTCTCGTATTGATCGCGCTGGCCGAGATGGGCGACAAGACGCAGCTTGTCGCGCTGGCCTTCGCAACCCGCTTCAGTGCACGCGTGGTGCTGGCGGGCGTTTTCGTGGCGACGCTGGTCGTTCACCTGTTCTCGGTGGCGGTCGGCGAGGCGCTCGGGCTGATGCTGCCGACGTTCTGGCTCACGCTGGCGGCCGGTGCGGCGTTCATCGGCTTCGGCCTCTGGACGCTGCGCGGCGACACCCTGCACGACGAGCAGGCGTCCGCTGTCCGGCGCTTCGGCCCGTTCCTGACAGTGGTGGTCGCGTTCTTCCTGGCCGAGCTTGGCGACAAGACGATGCTGGCGACGGTAACCCTGGCGAGCCAGCTCCGAGACGCGTTCCCGGTCTGGATCGGCTCCACCCTCGGGATGGTCGTGGCGGATGGCCTCGCCGTCGTCGTCGGGCTGGTGATCGGGAAGCGGCTCCCGACTCGGGCGATCAAGTACGGCTCAGCCGCGGTGTTCATCGTCTCCGGGCTGGCGACGCTCGGCGCACTGATGGTCGGTGCCTGACAATTCCCACCGTTCTGTCACCAGATTCGGCGATTCGGAACGCGACTGTAACGTTCTGCACGTATCCGTTCGCCGAGTGAAACGTTAATCGCATAATGCCGTTGTCAGAACAATGCATCATGCAGGCCGTCGTAGCGGCTGAGCTCGCGGCTGTTTGTGATTCGCTTCGCCGCGCGACGTCGAGTAAAATGGGTGGCGTGTTCGGCCCCTCGCGGCAGGGTGCGTGACAGAACACATGGACGCAACATAAGAGTCCGCGTCACGGCGTTTGCTGTTCCAGGGCTCGTGCGCGGCGACACGAACCGTCAACAGCGATCACCATCTGGTTCGGGGAGTGGCCGGCAATGGTCGAAAGAACCGAGAGCAGCGACCGTCGCGAGGCGGAGTCGAGGCGGCATCGGTTGAACGTGCGGCTTGCGCTCCCTGGACGCGCCAGAGTGGTGCTCGGGATCGCCCCCCGGCTGGCCCTGTTGCTGGTCATCGTCTGGGCGTTCACCGGGCCGATCGATCGAACGCCGTTCGTCGCCGGTGCGTCGGCGCTGGCGCCTGGTGCTGGCCAGGCCGGAGTACCCGTGCGCGGCCCGATGTTCCCGGAGACCGGCTTCGCCGTCGCCGACGGCCCGATCGGCAGCTATTTCACGGCACGCGGCGGGGCCAGAACGTTCGGGCCGCCGATCTCTAACCCGTTCCCGCTGCTCGGTGCGACCGTCCAGGTCTTCCGCAATCACATGCTCAAGGTCGAGACGAACGGTACCGTCACCACGGTAGATCTGTTCGGGATGAACGCCGTGCCGTTCCGGAACGTCGGCGGCGTCGTCGTTCCGGAGGTCGATCCGTACCTGATCGCGACCGCGCCGGTTCCCGGCACGCCTGACTACGCGGCGCGCGTACAGGCGTTCATCAAGGAGACCGCGCCGGATCAGTGGGAGGGCCTGCCAGTCGGGTTCTACCGGGCGTTCGTCGGTACGGTGCGGGCCGAGGACGCGTTCCCGGCCGGAGGCGGCGAAGCCGGACTGCTCCCGCTGTTCGCTCAGGAGATCTGGGGCGTCCCGACCAGCCGGCCCGTCCGCGACGCGCAGAACCCGGATGCGGTCGTTCAGCGCTGGGAGCGTGGCGTGATGATCTGGAGCCGTTCGACCGGCTCGGTGTCGACGGTCCCGCTCGGCGACGCGTTCAAGTCGGTGCTGACCGGCGAGGGGCTCACCCAGGAGCGAATCGCCGCCGCGGCCACTTCGCAGTTCCGCTTGCAGTACGCGCCGACCGCTCCCGGCGGCGTGGCTCGGCCGGTCGATCTGCCGAACACCGTGCTAGCAGGCGCGTTCGGCGATCTGCCGGCCAGCGCGAACGCCGCCCTTGCCCAGCAGCAGATCGAGACGGAGCCGACGGCCACGCCAACGCCGCCTGCTCCGCCTCCGGGAGCCCCGGGCGGCCCGCTGCCGCCGCCACCCGGCGCTCCTGCCGGCGCCGCGGCGGCAGCCGCGACGGTGTCGCCAACGCTCGTGGGGGCCGCTGCTGGCATTCCGCCGCCTCCGCCGCCGGTTGGCGGTACCCCTGGCGTGCCCGCGCCGGGCGTACCGGCCCCGGGTGCCCCGGCTGTAGGCGCCGCGGCTCCAGGCGCACCGGCGGCAGCCGTCGCCGCCGCTGCCGCGCCCGGGTCCGACCGGTGCTACAACGACGAGCAGATCACGTTCTCGCCGGCTGACCCGCGCGTGGGCAACGAGATGCTGGTCGCCGTGACCTCGTCGCGCCCGCACCCGTACGGCCGGCTGGCCGGCACCGAGAAGACGACGTTCGTCCGTGAGCGGCCAGGGCAGGCCGGGACCGTCTGGGAGTGGACGATCGCGCTCACCTGGCCGGGGACGCACGAGTACACGTTCTACGTGGACTCCACGATCCCGTGCAGGAAAATCGAGATCGCGGTCCGCCAGCAGCTCTCGACCAGGACGCCGACGCCGACGAAGACGGCGACGCCGTACGGCTGGGACAACGGCAACAGCAACAACAGCAATAACAATGGCAACAGCAACGACAACAACGGCAATGACTTCCTTAATTGCAGCAACTTCGTGTCTCAGCGAGACGCGCAGAACCAGCTTCGGCAAGATCTCTCCGATCCGCACAATCTCGATGACGAGGCCAACACGTCTCGGGACGGGGGTCGCCTGTACCAGCTATCCGTATCAGACGGGTATGCCGACGGATTTCACCCCATTGCCTGTCCAGTAGCTCGGCTCTTCCCAACGAGAGGAGGCGAGGTGATCCGGATGGATCACCTCGCCTCTCTCGTCCTGCGTGCTCGGCTCGGCCTCAGGCCGGCTGTTGCGCTGGCCCGGCTACCGCCATTTGATGGTGCAGCCTTGCGGGGCCGTCTCGCTGGTGGCCGGGGCGGCGCCGCCGAGCAGCGCGTCGATGGCGTCGCGGAGGTACTGGCGGGTGACCGCCTTCGGGTCGTCCGCGTTGTCGTCAGGGGCGCCGTGGTACCGGAGCGTCCGCGCCTCGTCGAAGAGGAACACCTCGGGTGTCCTGGTGGCGCCGTACGACCGGGCGACCTCCTGCGACTCGTCGATCAGGTACGGGTACGGGTACGCCTTCTCCTTGGCGCGCGCCTGCATCTGCTCGTACGAGTCGCCGGGGTACTTCTTCGCGTCGTTGCTGTTGATCAGCACGAACTGGACGCCGCGATCGGCGTACTCGCGCTGGAGCGCGGCGACGCGGTCCTCCCAGGCCCGCACGTACGGACAGTGGTTGCACCAGAAGATGACCGCCAGCGCCTTAGCCTCGGCGAGCTCCTCGGGCGAGACGGTCGTGCCATCCACGTTCTTCAGGCGGAAGGAGATCAACTGATCCGCGGTACTCAGCGTCATCGGATCACCCCTCAGGAACGCGGGCCCGATTGCTCCAGCTCGCCGGCGGCGGCCCGAACCGCGCGGCGGATCATCTCGCGAGACGGGAGGGGCGAAGGCCGCCCGTCCTCCAGGATGTACAGCCGGCAGGTCAGGCCGGGCGGGCTCTGCTCGGCGCCCTCGGGCTGGATGTCGCGCCCGGCGACTTTGATGGTGGGCGAACCGGGAAACCCCCGTGCAACCGCCTCCTCGTCCGTCCCGACGTGGATGCGCCGGATCCGGGCGGTCACGCCCTCCTCCTCCAGGACGGCGTCCAGGCGCCTGGACGCTTCGTCATGGGAGGGGCACTCTTCCCAGTACAGGAGCTCGATCTCCATGGTCGCGCGGAAAGTATAGATTCGTCAGGCAGCGAGATGTGCTGGAAGGGATCGTCGCTGCTCTGCTACGCTCGAAACCGTTCGATCGGCATGTCGCGAAGACGGCGGCGGTCAAGGAGTCACCTGATGAAGTTCGGGCTCACGTTGCCGAATCGCGGCATCTTCTTCAACGTCATGAGCTACGCCGACCTCCTCGACATGGCCGAGGCCGCCGACCGTTCGGAGGCGTTCCAGTCGGTCTGGGTCGGCGACAGCCTGTTCGGGAAGCCGCGTCCGGAGTCGGTCACGCTGCTCGCGGCTATCGCCGGCCGGACGAAGCGCGTACGCCTCGGCCCCGCCTGCATGGCGAGCTTCCCGCTGCGCGATCCGGTCCAGCTTGCGTACCAGTGGGCGACGCTGGACCAGCTCGCCGGCGGGCGCAGCATCCTGGTCGCCTGCACCGGCATCGTGCCGCAGGAGGGCGGCAAGGTCGAGGGGAAGCTGTACGGTCTCCAGCCTCGGGACCGCGCCGTTCGCCTGGTGGAGTGGATCACGCTGATCAAGAAGCTCTGGACCGAGGACAACGTCTCGTTCGAGGGCGAGCACTACCGCTGCGAGAACATCACCCTCGAGCCGAAGCCGAAGGCTCAGCCGCGCCCGCCCATCTGGATCGCCAACAACGCGACCGGCAGCAAGACCCTGATCGAGCGGACGCACCAGCGGGTCGTGGACCACGCCGATGGCTGGGAGACCTCGATCTCAGAGCCTTCCGACGTGCGCTGGCGCCTGGAGGACATCCGCCAGAAGTCGCGCGACTCCGGCCGCGACCCGGCCTCGATCGAGACGCACCTCTACCACAACATCAACGTCAACGAGGACAAGGACGCTGCCCTCGCCGAGTCCCAGCGGTTCCTGCGCGAGTACTACGCGATGGACATGGACGAGCGTGCGAAGACCTGGGTGGCGACTGGCTCGCCGGAGCAGTGCATCGAGCACCTGCGCGTCTACAAGGAGATGGGCATCAGCGAAGTGGCGCTCCGGATCACCGGCTGGGACCAGTGGGGCCAGTTCAAGCGGGTGACCGAGGAAGTGCTGCCGTACGTCTGAGGCCGATCGGCGAGCGCTCGCGCCAGCGCAGCACGCTGATGTAGTAGCTGGACTCCAGCAGCTCGCCGATCCCGACGCAGACCAGCGCCGCCGTCAATGCCGGAAACTGGTGCACCCAGGCCAGCACCGCGCCGACCAGCGCCAGGCTGACGACCACCCGGCGAAAGAGGAAGAGGTAGCGGAACGCAAGCGTCGTCTCACCCGTTGTCGCTCCGCCGACGCTCAGGCTTCGCTGCATCATCACGCCCTCCGTTCACAATCTGCAACTATGATCGAGCCTCCGGGTCACGGTGTCGATGACGTCGGAAGTAAAAGCCCGGCTCTGGCATATACTGGAGGCATGCCGCTCACGAGGGAGTGATGCGATGGAGAACGATCCGGGCCGCGTTGACACGGGCATCGACGAGTCTGGCGACTACGACCTTGGGCTGGACACGGACGACGGCCTGACGCCAACGGAGTAGCACTGATCCTTACCACGGTCCGGTCTGGAAAGCGTGGCCGGTCCGCCCCTACGCTCACGGCATGACTGTCGAAGGTACCACACGGGGCACAGTCGGGCGGCGGATCGTCATCGGCTCGGTGATGCTCGGGATGTTCCTGACGGCGATCGAGATCAGCATCGTCGCCACGGCTGCTCCCGCCATCGTCAGCAAGCTCGGCGGGCTCGCGGAGCTGACCTGGGTCTTCTCGGCGTTCCTGCTGGCTCAGGCCGCCACGATCCCGATCTACGGCCGCCTGGCCGACCTGTACGGCCGGCGGCGGGTGTTCGCGGCCGGCACCGGACTGTTTCTGGTCGGCTCGCTCCTGTGCGGGCTCGCCGCCAGCATGACCCAGTTGATCCTTTTCCGGGTGGTGCAGGGCGCCGGCGCCGGCGCCGTCCAGCCGGTCGCCAGCACGATCATCGGCGACATCTTCACGATGGAAGAGCGGGCGCGGATGCAGGGCTGGCTGAGCAGCGTCTGGGCGATTGCGGCGCTGGTCGGGCCGCTGGTGGGCGGTTTCGTGGTCGAGCAGGTCCACTGGGCCTGGGTCTTCTGGATCAACCTGCCGATCGGGCCGCTGGCGATCGCCGGCGTCTACCTGTTCCTGCGCGAGCCGGCCGTACGGAAGCAGCACAGCGTCGACTACGCCGGCGCGGCGCTGCTGGCGTGCGGTGTCAGTCTGCTGCTGTTCGCACTGCTCCAGGGCGGCGTCGTCTGGGCCTGGACCTCGACAGAAAGCATCAGCCTCCTCCTTGCGGCAGGCGTGGTGCTGGCCGCCTTCATCTGGCAGGAGCGCCGGTCCCCCGAGCCGATCCTGCCGCTCGGGCTGTTCAAGAAGCGAGTCGTCTCGGTCGTGGACGTCGCGTTCGTGCTCTCGGGCATGATGGCCCCGACGGTCGCGGCGTTCATCTCGTTGTACGTCCAGGGGGTCGTCGGCGCCTCGGCGACCGTGGCCGGGCTCTCGCTGATCCCGATGTCGATCGGCTGGCCGCTGGCGAGCGCCTTCGCCGGATGGGTGATCCTGGCGATCGGGTTCCGGCGGACGGCGCTGCTGGGCGCCGGGCTGGCTGTCGTCGGCACGGCGCTGCTGGTGGTCGGCGCGAGCGCCGGGACCGGCTTCGGCAGCGTCGCCTGGATCGGCGTTGCGATCCTGGTGCTGGGGGCCGGGCTCGGGTTCCTGACCACCACGCTGATCGTGGTGCTCCAGAGCTCGGTGCCGTGGAGCACGCGGGGTGTGGCGACCGGCTCGGCGATGTTCTCGCGGCTGCTCGGCAGCACGCTCGGGATCGCGATCTTGGGCTCGATCCTGAACGCGTCGCTGCTCAGCCGCGTGGAGCAGCTCCCGGACGATGTCCGCGCGGCCGGCGGCGACGGGGTGGGCGTCACGATCGTGCTGCTGGACGCCCAGGCCCGCGCAGCCCTCGATCCGACCGTCCTGGTGGACCTGCAAGGCGTGCTGGCGGGCGGGATCCAGGCCGTTTTCGTCGGCCTGTTGGCGTCGGCGCTGGCAGCGCTGGCCGTCTCCTGGCTGCTGCCCGCCCACGCTTCCGAGGAGCCCGCCGCCGAGCCCTCGTCGTGACGTCGGCTGCCTGATCGGCGCCGTCGCGGTGGTATGATCTTCGCGAGTCGACGCGCGCTTCGCGCAAGGAGTCCCCATGGCGATCCCCCAGCAGCCCGAGGTCCAACCTGTTGATGCACACGAGCTTGCGGCGGCCCTGGCAGAGATGGTCAGGCACGAGCCGTCGGTCCTTCGGATGTGGGTCTCCAGCCACCGTGGTGTCGCCCATTTCTGGCTCCTGACGCCGGAGATTGAGACGAAGGACGAGCTTCGCCTCTACGGACTCTCAGGCAAGCTCTTCGACCGATTTCCCGAATCCGATTTCCACCTGCATGTTGTCAACCCGCGTGACTATGAGTGGTTTGAACTCGACATTGTGCTGCCGAAAGGGGCGGAAGAGATCGCCCTGCGTGCTGGCTACAGCACTCTTCGTCAGCGTTGATCATGTTGTCGCCTCCCCTGAAGCCGTGACCAGGAGAGAAGGCCACGATCAATGGCGCCGCAAGCCGCTGTAAGCGTGGAGCGGCAGACCAACCTCCACATTCAGACGGCTGAGCGCAACCGCGATGTCGCTCTGGCGCATCTGAACACGCAAGCCCATAGCGTCCAGCCGCCTGCCTATGAGTGGGCAGCCGTCATCGCCTTCTACGCCGCCGTGCACTACGTCAATGGATACCTCTGGGAGATCCGCCGGTACGAGCCACCGGATCACAGAAGTCGAAATCAACTCGTCAGAGGCGATCCAGGGCTTCAAGCGTGTCTAGATGAATATGATCGGCTCTTCAGCGCCAGCTTCAGAGCCCGATATACACCGGGCTTTCGGCTGCTCGAACCGGCGGCGCGTGAGATTGTCGAAGCCCATCTCGGCAAGGTTCGCCGGGTCGTTCGGGAGGCGCTGGGCCTGACGTAGGTCACGAAGGAGGCGGATCGTGAGTGCGAGCGCGTACGACGAGATCGCCGAGTGGTACGACACCTGGATCGGCCACAACTCGATACCTGAGGACGATTTCTTCCGGGCCGTCGCCGTCCTGATGGGCGACGTCAGCGGCCTGCGGATCTGCGACCTTGCCTGCGGCCAGGGCCGCGTCGCCCGCTACCTTGCCGCTCAGGGCGCGCAGGTGGTCGGCCTCGACGTCTCGGCGAAGATGCTCGAGATCGCGCGGCGCTACGAGGCAGCCGAGCCGTGCGGGATCACCTACGTCCAGGCTGACGTCACGCGCCCGGACACTGTCGACGTGGGAACGTTCGACGGCGTCGTCTGCAACATGGCGCTGATGGACATCCCGGACGTCGAACCGGCCCTGCACACCGTCTCGCAGATCCTCCGACCCGGTGGCTGGTTCGTCTTCTCGATCATCCACCCCTGCTACAACGCGGCGCCATCCGGGGAGCTGATGACGCCCAGGGGTATCGTTCGGACGGTCGCCGGCTACTTCACGGAAGGGTATTGGCGCTCGGACATCCGCCCGGGGCCGCCCGGCAAAGTTGGCGCCTACCATCGCATGCTCAGCACCTACGTCAACGCACTCTTCGCCGTCGATCTGACGATCGAGCAGATGGCCGAGCCGCCGCTGACCGGCCGCCACGCCGAGCGCCGACCGGTCTGGACCGAGGTGCCCGGCTCGCTCGCGGTGCGCTGCCGAAACACGCGGCCAGCGTAGACTGTCTGGACGCGTGACCGTCTCTCGGCTCGACATCCGGGTGGTCGCGTCGGCGGCTTCGATCGCGTAGCATCTATCCTCAAGGCGACAGCGCGCGACGACACCCTTGTCAGCGCATCTCAGCGGTGTGGAGCCGAGGCTACCGTGACCTCGTCACCAGCGACCCCGATCCTGGACGGTCTGCGCGCGGTCCCTGGCGGGTTCGGTCAGCCGACCTTCGCCGGGTTCTACGCTGCGCTCGTCGGCGCGGCGCTGCGCCATGCAGCGTCGGGTGAAGCGCCGCCGGTCTTGCTGGTCATGGGCGAGCCGCTGGCTGGCAAGAGCACGTTCCTCTCGCAGTTGTTCGTACGGCTGACCGGAGGGACGAGGGACGAGGGGCGAGGGGATGGGGGCATCCGTCCCCACCTGGTCCGCTGGGGTGACACCATCCGCGCGGGCAAGCAACTCGGCGTGGTGGCGCCAGAGCGGCAGTTCGGCGACCTGACGCCGAAGGAGCTCGCGGGGACCAGCGCCCTCCTGGCCCAGGCAGCACAGGCTGCCCAGCAGGCCGCACAGGGGGACGGGCCAGCCATCGTCGTGGTGGAGGCGCCGGGTGTGACGATGGTCACGGACGAGTCAGGTCAGCAGCAAGGCCTGGATCGCGGCTACAGCCTGGCGCGCGACCTGGCACGCCGCGACGACGGCTTCCTGATGGTGCTCTGCGCCGATCAGCGGGTCCGGGACACCCATCTCGGCAGCCGCGAGGCGCGGCTCGCCAGCGGCGGTCCGGAGGTCCGCGAGGCGACCCAGCTTGCCGCCAACCGGATTCGCCAGCAGGTGACCGATCTGCTCTACGATCTCGCGGTGGCAGGGATACTGGATCTTCCAGACCAGGCCCCCGGCGAGCCGGTCACCCGCGCAACCCTGGACGACGACCCGGCCTATCGCAATGAGGCCGTCCTGCGCGCCTACCTGCCGTACTTGCTGGAGCACGATCTCAAGATCGGGGCCGACCGCGCGTTCATCGGCCTCAACAGCTTTCTCGGGGACGACGTGCGGCCGGACACGGCGCTCCTCGACGCCTACGATTGGACCCACCGGCACTTCGGGCTGTAATCGATGGAGGTGGACTGATGATCCTCGATTCGAGGACCGTGACCAGGACCGAGGTCGCGTCGGCTCCGCGCCAGCTGGAAGCACAGAACGGCGCCGAGGCGCTGATCCAACTGCTCGTCGCCCACGGCGTCCAGTACCTGTTCCTCAACCCCGGCACGGACACGGCGCCCGTGCAGGAGGCGATTGTCTCGCTGGGGAGTCAGGGGCACACCGTTCCCAGGATCGTCTCCTGCCTCTACGAGAACGTCGCGCTGGCGGCGGCGCACGGCTACTTCTGCATGACCCGGCAGCCCCAGGCCGTGCTGGTCCACGTGGACGCCGGGACTCAGAACCTGGGCGGCAACCTCCACAACACCCAGCGCGCCCACGGCGGCGTCCTGATCTTCGCCGGACGCACGCCGTACACCGTCGACGGCGTGGCCCCCGGCTCTCGAGATCGAGGCATCCAGTGGTTCCAGGACCAGCCGGACCAGATCGGGATCGTGCGGGGCTACGTCAAGTGGTTCCACGAGCTCGGGCGCACTGACACCCTGAACTACCTGATCCCGCGCGCCGTCCAGGTGGCTGCTTCCGAGCCGGCCGGGGCGGTCTACATGACGATCGCCCGTGAGGTGCTGATGTCGCCGATGGACGGCGTGACGCTGCTGCCGCCGGAGCGGACCCGACCCTCGATCACCGGGCCGGGCGACCTCGACGGCATCGAGACGATCGCCGACTGGCTGGCCGACGCCGAGCGCCCGCTGATCGTCGCCGGCGACGTCGGGCGGCACCCTGAGGCCGTCGAGGACCTCCAGGCGCTCGCCGAGACGGTCGGCATCGTCGTCAACGACAAGAGCGGGCCGCTGAACCTGCCGCTGACCCATCCGCTCTGGCGGTTCGACGCCGAGGCGGCCCTGCGCGAGGCCGACGTGGTGTTGATCCTGGACTCGCAGGTGCCGTGGGTGCCGAAGCAGGCCCAGCCGTCGGACACGGCGAAGATCGCCCAGATCGACATTGACCCGGTCAAGGCTTCGATCCCGCTCTGGGGCTTCCCGGTCACGCTGCCGCTGCTCGGCGACACCTCGAAGGCGTTGCCGCTGCTGCTGGCCGGCGTCGAGCGCCGCGCGACGCCGGAGCGGCGAGCGGCCTGGCGTGCCCGCCGCGAGCGGCTGGAGGCCGAGTCGGCGAGGCGCCGCCAGCAGATCAACGACCAGCTAGAGGAGATGAAGACGCGCACGCCGATCACACCGGATTGGGCGTCGGCTGCGCTCGGCAAGGTGCTCCCGGTCGACGCGATCGTGGTCGAAGAGGCCGTCACCAACCAGGCAGCGGTCCGGCGCCATATCCGCCGCGAGCGGCCCGGCACGATCCAGAACTCGATCGGACCGGGCCTTGGCTGGGCGCTCGGTGCGTCGGTCGGCGTCAAGCTGGCCGAGCCGGACCGGCTCGTCGTGGCGGTCGTCGGGGATGGCTCGTTCATGTTCGGCTCACCGGCCGCGGCGCTGTACGCCGCCCAGCAGGCCGAAGCGCCGTTCCTGACCGTCATCATGAACAACAACGGCTACAACGCCAGCAAGCAGCCGATCATGGGCCTGTTCCCGGGTGGCGCCTCGATGCAGGCGAACGACTATCCCGGCGTGCGCTTCCAGGCGCCTCCGGACTACGCTGCCCTCGCCCGGAGCTGCCACGCCTACGGCGAGCGCGTCGAGGACCCGACCGAGATGGTGCCGGCAGTCAAGCGCGCCATCGCGGCGGTGAAGCAGGGCCAGGCAGCCGTGCTCGACGTGATCATCGACCCGATATAAGGAAGGCAGGGAATGAATCTCCCAAAGGTGGTAATCCCGGCCCAGTTCAACGCCACGCTCGGGCTCGACGAACGGTTGAAGGCGGCTGGCTACTCGGTAGTGGTGGCGCCGGCGGGGCCGCGTACGGATTGGACCGAGGAGGAGATCGCGACCCGGTTCGCGGACGCGGACGTGATCCTGGCCTCGCCCAGCCAGCAATTCGGCGCCGACGTGCTGCGGGCCGCGCCGAACCTTCGCATGATCGGCAGCCCGGTCATCGGCTTCGATCACATCGACCTGGACACGGCCACCGAGCTCGGCATCCTCGTCTCGAACTGCCCGACCGAGGAGATTATCGTCGGCATGGCTGAGTCCACGGTGATGCTGATGGTGGCGCTCTCGCTGGAGCTGATGCGCAAGCAGGCCTCGATTCGCGCGGGCGAGTGGCGGGTGCCGCACGTTTCGCACCTGGTGCGCGGCAAGACGATCGGGCTGATCGGGTTCGGGAGGATCGGGCGGGCAGTGGCTGCCAGGCTCCAGGGCTGGGAGATCACCCTCCAGTTCTACGACCCGTACGTCCAGGGCTCGATCCCGTTGGACGAGTTGCTCCGGACCTCCGACGTCGTCTCGATCCACTCGCCACGGACGGCGGAGACGCGCGGCTTGATCGGCGCCCGCGAGCTTGGCCTGATGAAGCCGACGGCGATCCTGATCAACACCGCGAGAGGCGACCTGGTAGACGAGGCGGCGCTAGCCGAGGCGATCGACCACGACCGGATCTTCGCGGCCGGCATCGACGCCTGGTCCGACGAGCCGACGAAGCCGGACAACCCGTTGTTCCGCTGCGACCCTCACCGGGTGATCCTGACACCGCACAACGTCGGACACAGCCTGGAGATCGGGCCGGCCGGCGTCGAGATGCAGTTTCGCACGATCACCCGAGTGATGGAGGGCGACCTGCCGGAGAGCGTCGCCAACCCCGAGGTGATCGATCGCTGGAAGGAGCGCTTCAGCACCCCCTCCCGCTGACCGGGTCCTGTCGTCTCCAGGTGCGGCCGGCGATGCTTGCTCCGGCCGGGCAGAGGCGCCATAGTGCCCTCGCCGTGGCCGGACAGACGCGGCACCACGAAGCAGAGGTGAGGGCATGGCGATCGGATCGGCGACCCGGCATCCGCTGGTCGAGGCGGCCCTGACGCTGGAGCCCACCATCCGCGCGTGCGCCGAGCAGGTCGAGCGCGACGGACGGCTGCCGGACGACCTGGTCCGGGCACTCTCTGAGTCTGGGATCTTTCGGATGCTGGTGCCGAAGGCGCTCGGCGGCGGCGAGGTCGATCCGGTCACCTATTCCGACGTGCTGGAGATCCTCTCGCGGGCGGATGGCTCGACCGGCTGGGTCACCATGATCGCCACCGGCTCGTCCTGGGGGATGGCCTTCCTGCCAGGCGAGTCCGCCGCCGAGATCCTGCGCGATCCGTACACCGTGATGGCCGGGAGCTTCGCGTTGCCTTCGGGCGGACGCGCGTACGCCGTCGACGGCGGCTACCGCGTGACCGGCCGCTGGCCGTTCGGGAGCGGCTGCCAGCATGCGACCTGGATGGTGGGGCACTCCGTCGTCTACGACGGCGACGCGCCACGGCTCGGGCCGAACGATGCGCCGGTGACCCGGGTGATGGTCTTTCCCCAGAAGGATGCGACGATCATCCCGACCTGGGACGTCATCGGCATGAACGGGACCGGCAGCCACGATTAC
>Ga0209382_10006885_pt1 | contig 14563 bp, 9 predicted proteins | sample SoiMetdeltSBSDD5_FD_187599 | JGI IMG/M metagenome (GOLD analysis project Ga0209382, IMG submission 187599) | Bulk soil microbial communities from a Populus tree surrounding site in Tennessee, USA - Soil MetaG P. deltoides SBSDD5 (SPAdes) (version 2) | ecosystem: Environmental > Terrestrial >... | reverse complement strand
TGGCCATGGCCCAGTTCCTCTTCGACCGCGGCGGGTTCTGGCAGCTCCGCGAATACGAGGAATGCTCGTTCGTGCCCTACCGCGAGGTCGTGCAGAAGATCGTCAAGGAGGAAGCGGGCCACCAGAACCTCGGCGAGAAGATCGTGGTCGAGCAGTGCCAGACCGGGCGCTACGACGACGTCAAGCAGCCGCTCTTCGAGAAGTGGCTGCGCCTCGGCCTCCTGTCCTTCGGACGGCCGGGCACGGAGGGCAACCGCTACGCGATCGAGCAGGGACTCAAGAAGAGGGACTCCGGGGACTGCATGAAGGACTTCGTCGACGACATCCGGCCGGCGGTGCACGCGGCCGGGCTGCGCTTCCCCGATCCGTCGTCATTGAAGCTGGAGCTGCCGTCCGATATCGACTGGAGCTGAGCAAGGAGACCCATGGGACGCATCGTGGACTTGTGCGGGGAGATCGCGGCGGCGGCGGAAGAAGGCCCGGACGGCCTCATCCTTCCTCCCGACGTCTGGGAACGGCTGCGCGCGGACTGGGACGACGAGGACATCGAGGACGCGCTCGGCCTCGTCCATGACAGCCTCCTGCAAGCGGAGCTGGTGGAGTCCGCGGACTCCCTCAGCGCGCGCCTCGTCGAGGTGCTGGGCCGCTTCGGCGAGACGAGCGAGTTCGCGAAGGCGACGGCCGACCAGGGCGCCCTGAGCTTCGAGGCCATCGGCCAGCTCGCCCGCCGCGTCTCGCGCCTGGAGGAGATCCTCGAGGCCTATCGGGAGGGCGCGCCCCCGGATCGCCGCGGCTTCGACGCTCTCCAGCGGCGCCTGGCCGACCACGGCATCGAGGACGAGATGGAGACGGGCCGGGCGGCGGACTCCGCCGCCGGCCCCCTCGGCGAGAGCGAAGATGACGACGAGGAGGAGAAGGACTGACCCTCTCCGTGCGCGACCGTGCCCTGCTCTTCCAGCCCTTTCCCCTCGGCCGTGGCGGCCGGCGCATGCCCAACCGGATCTGGCTCCCCGCCATGGTGACCTGGCGCGGCACCGAGGACGGGTTCGTCACCCCCGCCGTGCGCGACATCTACCTCCGCTACGCGATGGGCGGCCCGGGCCTGATCGTGCTGGAGGCGACGGGAATCCGCGACGTGGCCAGCGGGCCGCTCTTGCGGCTGAGCCACGACCGGTTCGTGCCCGGCCTCCGGGCGCTCGTGGACGAGATGCGCGGCGCGGGCGAGGCGCTGGTCATGCCGCAGATCATCGATTTCCTGAAGATCGCCACGCGCAAGCCCACCCGCGCGTTCATGGAGTCCCTGGTGGGCCGCGGCCAGCTCGGCGCCTCCGTGCTCGACCTCAGCGATGCGGAGTTCGAGCGGGATGCGGCCCGCCACCTCACGCCTCGCCAGCAGCGCGACTTCCTCTACGGATACCGGCAGACCATCGAGGACCTCGGGCTCGACGAGATCCGCCGGATCCCGGGCTGGTTCGCCGCCGCCGCCGGCCGCGCGCGCGCGTGCGGATTCGACGGCGTGGAGCTGCATTTCGCGCACGCCTACACCATGGCGTCTTTCCTCTCCGTGACGAACGCGCGCACCGACCAGTACGGAGGCAGCTTCGAGAACCGGCTTCGCCTCCCCCTGGAGGTGATCCGGGCCGTGCGCGAGGAGACGGGACCCGATTTCATCCTGGGCTGCCGGCTCCTGGGCTCCGAGGACATCCTCGCCGACGACGCCACCCTGCGCGGCAACACCCTGGCGGAGGCGGAGAGGATCGCGGTCGCCCTCGCCCGCGCCGGGCTCGACGTGCTGTCCGTGTCACGCGGGGGCAAGTTCGAGGATGCCCGGCAGCCCCCGGTCGGCGAGGCCATGTATCCCTACACCGGGCACAGCGGGTCGGTGTGCATCCCCCGCGCGCGCCGGGACCCTCCCGCCGTGAACACGTTCCTGGCCGAAGGCATCCGGCGGGCGCTGCGCGGCGCGGGCCTGTCGACGCCCGTCGTCACCGCCGGCAAGATCCACACCTTCGACCAGGCGGAAGGGATCCTGCGCGACGGGCGGGCCGATCTCATCGGCATGGCCCGCGCGCTGCTGGCCGATCCCGACCTGCCGCGCAAGTGGCGCGCGGGAGCGGACGCGGAGGCGCGGGCCTGCGTCTTCTGCCCGTACTGCGAGGAGGAGGACCAGCACCATCGCGTCGTCACCTGCACTCTCTGGCCCAAGGACCCGCGAGACCATCGCCGGCGGCTGATCCCGGAGCCGTGGGCGACGGCGGCGCCGGCGGCGCGCCGCACCTAGTGTTTCCCCACGGAAGCCGGGCGCCCACCGCCGACGACACCGTGGTTGCCGTCGGCTTCGCCGTGGAGCCGCCCGAGGACGACGACACCTACGCCGCGGCCGAAGGCCTCCTCAGCGAGGAGGAGCGCGCCCGCGCGAGGCGCTTCCGCTTCGACGTCGATCGCCGGCGCTTCACCGTGGCCCGCGGCCTCGTGCGGCGGATGCTGTCGCGGCAGGTGGACGTCGCGCCCGCGGACTGGCGCATCGAGGCCGACGCCCAGGGTCGCCCGTTCGTGGCCGCTCCCGCCGACGGGGGGAACCTGCGCTTCAGCGCCTCCCACACGGAGGGCCTGGTGCTGTGCGCGGTCGCCGTCGGGCGGGCGATCGGTGCCGACGTGGAGCGCGTGCGCGAGAGAGCGCCCCTCGAGGTCGCCGGCCGCTTCTTCGCTCCTTCCGAGGTGGCGGCGCTGGACGCCTTCCCCCCGGGAGAGCAGGGTGATGCCTTCTTCCGCTTCTGGACGCTGAAGGAGTCCTACGCCAAGGCGCGCGGCCTCGGGCTGTCGCTACCGTTGCGGCAGCTCGCCTTCGACCTCGACGGCGGTCCGCGCGCGGCCTTCGATCCCGCCCTCGGCGACGATCCCGCGGCCTGGCGCTTCTTCTCGCTGCGGCCGACGCCCCGGCACCGGGCGGCCATCTGCGCGGGCCGGCACGACGGCGCGGACGTCGCGCTCGTCACCAGCTGGGACGGCCTGGCCCCGCACGGCGGGGGCGCGTCCGATCAGCGGTAGGCCTCCATGGGGATCGTCACCCCCTGGTCCGCGGTCACGACGCTGCCGCTGACGGCCAGCGTGCGGTCGAGGAAATAGCGGACCAGGAACTGGGCCACCTCTCTCTCCGTGCGCAGGCGGCGCTCGGCCGAGATCCCCTCCCAGAGACGGATGAGGCGCGACGACTCCGGATAGCGATCGAGCAGCTCCCCGTAGATCGGCCCCACCGCGATCGCGTTCACGCGGATTCCACGAGGCGCGAGCTCGGCGGCCAGGTAGCGGAGGAGCGCCTCCATGGCCGCCTTGATCGTGCCCTGGCAGCCGAAAAGCGGCGTGCAGCGATGCGCCGCCGGCGAGCTGAGGGAGGCGATGTCGCCACCCCGCGTCATGAGCTCGGCGGCGCGGAGAGCGCCCTGGTGCAGGGCCATGACGTTCGTCCGGTAGCTCTTCTCCCAATGCTCGGGCGTGACCTGGTCGAGGGGAGCGATGAGCCCGTTGGACGCGTTGTTCACGAAGATGTCGAGCACGCCGAAGCGCTCGCGGATGCGGTCGAACATCCCGTCGAGCTGGCGCGGCTGGGCCACGGAACCCCAGAGGTGGAGCGCGGTCCGGCCCTCCGCCCGGAGCTCGGCGGTGGTGGCTTCGCCACGGTCGCGCGAGTGGAACGAGTTCACGACCACGGCCGCTCCCAGCGAGGCCAGCTCGCGCACGAGCATCTTCCCGATACCGTGTCCGGAACCCGAGACGAAAGCCACCTTGCCTTCGAGGGGAAGGGGGCGCGGCTCCCGCCCGCGCGTGAGCCCGTCCACGATCGCTTGCAGCGTGCGCGCCTCCGACGGCACCGGCGCCTCCACGCCGAGCGCGGTGGCGGCCAGACGCTCGATCTCGGGGACGGCCGTGCGGCGAATGCCGAGGTCCTCGAGGTCGGCGTCGAAGCGCAGGACCTCGCGGGAGTGCCCGGTGACCGCGGCGACGGCGGCCAGGACCGCCTCCACGGCGTCGCCCCCGCCCACGCGCGTCACGACGACGACGAGAGCGAGATGCCGCCGTCGACCACGAGCGTCGCGCCCGCCATCTGGCTGGCCGCGTCCGAGAGCAGGAAGGCCACCGCGCTGGCCACTCCCGTCTCGTCGGGCAGGAACCGGCCGGGCGAGAGGGCCGCCCAACGGGAGACGAGGCGCTCCGCATCCGGTCCACGCTGAATCCGCTCGCGCACCGGACCGGCACAGACGGAGTTGACCTGGATGTTCTTCGGTCCGAGCTCGACGGCGAGATAGCGCGTCAGCGACTCCACCGCCGCCTTGACCGTGCCGAGCACCGCCTGGTCCGCGAAGCAGCGCTGGGCGGCGGGATGGGTGAGGGTGACGATCTTCCCTCCCCCCCGCGGCGCCATGAGCGCGGCCGCGCGCATGGCCGCCTGATGGAGGCCGACGACCTCGGTCCGGAACGCGCGGTGCCAGTCGTCGGGGGTGATGGCCGAGATCGGCGCCGCGGTGACGTCGGACGCGTTGTGGACGAGGAAGTCCAGGTGGCCGTGGCGGCCCTCGATGGCGGCGAAGATCTGGTCGAGGTGCTCGGCGTTGGCGACGGAACCCCAGACGTGCATCGCGTCCCGGCCTTCCGCGGTCAGCTCGGCCACCGCTGTGCCGCCAAGGGCGGGGGAATGGAAGGTATTGATGACGACGGAGGCGCCGAGCTGCGCGAGGTGCCGCGCCAGCGCCTTGCCGAGCCCATGCCCCGAACCCGTCACCAGGGCCACCTTGCCCGCGAACACGGCCTCGCCGGCCACCCGCCGGGACGGCGCCGGCGCCGGGACCGCCGACGACCGTGCGGGCGCGGACGGCGCTTCGAAAGCGCGCACCACCGAGGCGGGCGGGTGGGCGGCGGCCAGGGATGCCGCGACCGCGGTATCCGCAACGGGTGCGATCGGGACGGAAGGCACGGCCGCCGCGGGAAGAGGCACCGGTTGCGGTGCGGCGCCGGCGAGGCGCTCCACCGCGGCCACCACGTCCGCGATCGTCCGCAGCGGCCCGATGCTCCCGTCGGGCGGAGGCGCGATCCCGAGCTTGCGGCCGAGGACGGCCACGATCTCCGCGCGCTTCACGGACTCGATGCCGAGCTCGTCCTCCAGCTCCGCCTCCAGACGCAGCACGCTGCGCGGATAGCGCGTCACCTCGGCGATGGTGGCGATGACGGTCTCGCCGAGTCCCGAGGGCGCGGGCGCGGCCACCGCGGGCGCTACGGGAGCGGCCACCCCCGCCGCGTGTGACGGGAACGCGATCACCGGCGCGGGAGCGTTGACGGACGAGGACGCGAGCGCGGCCTCGACCAGCGCGACCACGTCCGCGATCGTCTTCAGTCGGCCCAGGCTGCCGTCGGTCGGCGGCGGGGGCAGGGCCAGCCGCGTGGTGAGGACGCTCAGGATCTCCGCGCGCTTGACGGACTCGATGCCGAGCTCGTCCTCGAGCTCCGCATCCAGGCGGAGGACGGTCCGGGGGTAGCGCGTGACCTCGGCGATGGTCGCGACCACCGTCTCGCTGATCGCTTCGGCGCTCGCCGCTCGCGCCGTCCCGCCCGGCAGCATGTCCATGACCTATCGCTCCACGGCCGCGACGGCGGCCTCCACTCGGGGCACGTCTCCCATGCGGCGGCCGACGAGGTGCTCGCCGCGCACGACGAGGCGCCCCTCCGGCGTGCGGGCTTCCGCCCAGTCCACGATTCCGACCTCGCCCTCGAACCGGACCTTCGACGCGAGCAGGGTGGCCACCGGAGTCGAGGCCTCCGGGCCCAGGTCGACGCGCCCGCAATAGGTGGGGGCGAGGATGGGTACCGTCGGCTCCGTGCCCCGCACCGCCGCCATCCGGAACAGCGCGTCCAGCAGCAGCACCGGGGTCAGGGTGGGGCCAAGGCCGCGCGCCGCCTCCCGGAGGCGGTAGGTGCCGCTCGTCGTGCGCGAGCGGCACACGATGCCGCCGAGGGAGGCGAAGGGGCCGCTCAGCCGGATCGGCGCTTGCGGATGCTGGTAGGGATCGGCCAGCTCGATACCCTCGTCGAGAGCGTCGTCGGTGCGACCGAGGGAGAGCGGGCCGGGCTCCGCGGCGAGCACGATGAGCGCGCGCGTGTGCTCGATGTCGCGCTCGAGCACCTCGCCGCTGGCGTGCACGAAATCGGAGAGGATCCGCACCTGGATGACGCTCTGCCCGTCGTCCTCGGCCACCACGCGCGTGACGATCGAGAAGCTCCGCGGGCGCGCGACCTTGACGAAGCGCTCGAACCGCACGCCCTCGACCCGGGCCACCTTGCGGCCGGGTCGGAGCTCGGAGGCCGCGCGCACCGTGAGCTCGAGGAGGAACGTGCCCGGCACGGTCGGGACGTCACCCAGCCGATGCTGGCCGAGGAACGGGTGGACCTCGACGCTGACTTCGACCCGCGTCTCCTGCCCCAGCGCGCCGCGGGCCGGCGCGAGCTCGAGACCGGGGAACAGGGCGGCCTCGCTCGGCCGGACGGGTGCGTTCACCGCGGCCACCGGCCGGCCGGCCATCAGCCGTGCGAAGAAGGCCTTCCCCTCCTCGCGGGTGAGCCACTTCTGTCCGGTGGCGGCGGCGACGGCCGCATATTCGGATCCCCGGGCCATGCCGATGCCCGACCAGCCGAGCCAGGCCGTGGCCGACCATTCGCCTTCCGTACCCGCCGCCGCCTGGCAGGCGGCCAGCCGGTTCAGGGCCTCGTTGGCCGCGGCGTAGTCGGCCTGGCCCGGGTTGCCGATGTAGCCGGCGGCCGAGGTCAGGAGGTGAAAGTGGGGGCGCGACCCCGCGAGGTGGCGCGCGCAGGCGCGGCGGAGGTGGCCGATGCCGTCCAGCTTGGCCGCCAGGACCTGACGCACCTCGGCCAGGGTGCGCCGCGTGAGGATGTGAGACGACTGCACGCCCGCACCGTGCAGGACGAGGTCCACGCGGCCGTGCTCGCGCGCGATCTCGGCGACGGCGGCGTCCACGGCCGCGCCATCGGTGACGTCGCACCGGCGATACCCGACCTTCCCCCCCCGCCCGGCGAGCCCGCGCAGCGTGGCGGTGACTTCTCGTGACGCGCGATAGGACCGCCACCGCGCCCGGAGCTCGGGGAGGCGCCCCCGCGCCTGGGCCAGCTCGGATTCGTAGAAGGCGGGCTCCCGCGCGTCGAAGGCCGCGTCGTCGAGGGCCGCGAGCTCGGCGGGCACGGCGGCGGGATCGCTCCGACCCAGCAGCACGGCCGTGCAGCCGTACGACTCTAGCAGCGCCTCCACGAGAACGGCGGTCACGCCGCGCGCCCCTCCCGTCGCGACCACGACCGATCCCGGAGCGATTGCGCTTCCGATCGCGACCCGGTCCAGCGGCACGAGGCGGAAGGTCGAGCGGCGGCCCTCGTGATACGCGACCTCGACCGGCGCGGGCAGGGGCCCCTCTCCCAGCTCCCTCTCCAGGCGGGCCAGCGCGTCGCGCGGGTCGGCGTCATCCGTGTGCACGACCTTGACCAGCGAGCCCGGAAGCTCGCGCGCCAGCGACTTCGCGAACCCTCCGACGAGACCGGTCACGGGATGGAGCTGCTCGCCCGATCGCCACGCCCGCAGGCACAGGCCGGCCAGCAGCACCTCCCCCGACGCGATCCGGGAGTAGGCATGCCGGGCGACGCCCAGGAGCAGCTCGACGAGCGTCCGGCCGCAGGCGGGCTCGAGGTCCTCGTCGCCGAGGTCGGCCACCACGAGGATCGCGTCGTAGCGCCAGTCCTCGAGACGGGCGACGCTGCCCTGGAGCGTCTCGTCGGAAGCGAGGTCGAGCGTGATCGTCCCCGCGGCGTCGAAGCCGGCGGTGGCGGGCACCACCAGTCGGTGCTCGAAGCCGCCGAGGAGGCGGTGCGCCGCCTCGGATCGCGCCCAGGCCGGCTGGTCGCACACCACGAGCACGCGGCGCGCCCCCAGCGGGAGGGGCGCCACGGGCTTGGCCGGCGTCTCCACCAGCAGGAGGGCGGCGGCGCGCAGGTCGGGCGGCACGTGGACGGGCTCGGGAGTGGCGCCTTCGACTCCGGACACCACGAGCCCTCGGCGGAGCCCCTCCGCGACCTGGCCCGCGGGATGGCCGGTGGCGGCGACGGAGACCGGACGCGGCTCGAGGGCCTTCGTCACGATGCCGGTGAGCGCCCGCCCGCCCCCGCACTCCACGAAGCGCCGGGCGCCGAGGTCGTGAAGGTCGGTCAGGGCGACGTGGAAGACGAGCGGCCGGACGAGGTGCGAGGCCAGGATCGCGGGCAGGTCGCTCTCCCCTTCATAGAACGCGCGCTCCATGGGCGAGTACACCGCCTGCGCGGGCGCCTGGAAGGAGAGGCCACGCAGGGCCTTCTCCAACGGCTCCACGCAGCCGGAGAGGAGCCGCGAGTGGAAGGGCAGGTTGCTCTCCAGCCGCGTGTGCGCGATGGCCAGGTGCGAGGCCAGCGCCTCCAGCCGCGCGAGGTCGGCGTGCCGCCCGGAGACGACCGTCCGTTCAACGACGTTCACGACCGCCACCTGGAGCGACGAGGGGCCGAGGCCTTCGAGCAGGGCACGCGCGCGCGCGGGCGGGCAGAAGAGCACGACCATCCCGCCCACGTCGAGGGCCGGGCGCAGCGACCGCGCGCGGTAGGCCACGGCCAGCAGTCCCGTCTCCACGCTCATCGCGCCCCCCAGGGCGAGGGCGGCGAACTCGCCGAGGCTGTGGCCGACGAACACGTCGGGGCGCGCGCCGTTCTCCATCAGGTATTGCGCGGAGAGGACGGAGGCGAGGTAGATCGCCGGCTGCACGAGGTCCGGGTGGCCTTCCCCGTGTGCGCGGGCGGCCAGGGGGTCGAGCAGGGGCCGCAGGGGTGCGCCCAGCACGTCGCCGGCAATCTCGTCCGCGCGGCGCAGGAGCGGAGCCGCACCGGGCACGGCCGCGGAGAGCTCGGCCAGAAGCGTGGGCGACGTGAAGGAGCCCGCACCCGGGAAGGTCAGGGCCAACGCGTTCTCCGGCAGCCGGCGCTCGAGCGAAGCCGGGCGGGACGGCGCGCCGTTCGCGGTGGCCTGCCCGAGGCGAATGGCCTCCGCGTCGAAGATGTGGTGGAGGCCGGTGCCGGCGAGCACGCGCTCGGCGAACGACGGCGTGGCCGTCTTCTCGCGCAGGGAGAGCGCGAAGGCGCGGAATCGTTCGGGGCCGGGGACGATCTGGCCCGACCGGTTGAGCACGACGACGGTCTGGAAGCCACAGCACACCGGGGTGCCGTCGCTCCTCACCACGCGGATGCAGCAGCGCACGCAGGAGGGGGTCACGTCCTCGAGGGAAAGAAGGATGCCGACGGTGTCGCCCACGGTCACGGGGGCGAGGTTCCGGCTATAGCCCTCCCGGGTCAGGTAGACGAGCTGATCGCTCTCCGCGCGCGCCTGCTCGGAATCGAGCAGGCACGTGTACAGGAACTGCTCGCGTGCCTCGCACTGGAACTTGAAGTTCGTGAGGAAGTGGTGGCCGCCATAGGCCATCGTGTCGTGGAACAGGACACGATAGGGCCAGGCAAAGTAGCCCATGACGGCTCCAGAAAAGAGGGAAAAGCCGAAGAGAAAGCGCGGTGGAGGGTAGTCGAACGGGGGGCGCGTCGCAAGGCGGCGCGTGAGCACGCGCACGCGCGCGGCATGTTAGAGTCCCGCCTCCCATGCCCAACCGGCTCCGGAGACTCGTCTTCGGCGCTCCTCTCCGCGTCGGCCTGCTCTTCCATCGCGCGGATCGCGGCGGCGGCGAAGACGTGCGGCGCCATCTCGACGGGGCGGTCACCGCCCTCCTCGAAGGCTACGGGATCGCCCTCGACGACGACGACGCCCACCGCGTCTCGTCGCGGCTGGCCGAGCTCCCCGACCTCGTGCGCGGGTTCGCCTACGAGGGCGCGGGCGCCGCCCTCACCCTCCTCGACCGTTTCCGTCCCGGCCCACGCGTCCGCTTCGAGGCCTTGCTGCGCGGGCCGGGCGCGCCCTACGCGCCGCTCCTGCACGTCGGCGCGGGCCTCGCCCTGGCACGCGTGTCGCGCCGCATCGAGGAGGAGACCCGGGGGATCGACGGGGAGATGCGGTGGCTGCCCCTCGACGCCTACGGGTTCGAGCGCGGCGTGTTCGCGGCCGAGCGCGCGCTCCGCGGGCACGACCCGCGGCTGTCCCCGTATGGACGCCGCGCGTTCGACCAGGGGCTCGGCCGCGGTCTCTGGTTCCGAGCCGCCACCCACCTTCCGCGTATCGCCCAAATCGTCGCCGGCCTCGGGCCCGAGCGTCACGCCGACGTGTGGAGCGGCGTCGGCCTGGCCATCGCCTACGCGGGGCCGAACAGCGAGGCGACGCTCCGCGAGCTCGCGGAGCGGGCGGGACCGCACGGCGGCTCCGTCCGCGTCGGCATCGGACTGGCCGCGTTCATGCGCTCCGAGGGCCGCAACCCGAGCCCGAACACGGAGCGCGCGGCGCGCGTCCTCTGCGCCCGCTCGGCGGAGGACGCGGCCGAGGAGGCCCGGCGCGTCGTGCAGACCCTGCGCGCGGCCGAAGACCCGCCGGGCTCGACGGAGAACCCTTACGAGGCGTTCCGCGACGGTCTCCAGGCCGCGCTCTCGGCGGAGCCGGTCGCGGAGCCGCCGCGACAACACCTGGCGCAAGGTGTATAGTCCGCCGCTCCCTCTTCGCCACCTGACGGTCACGGAGGCCTGATGGCAAGGACCCTTAAGGCGGTGCGAAGCCACGCGGCGGCCCTGGTCGCGATCGCTCTCCTCGCGTCCTTCTACTACCTCAGCCAGCTCCCCGACGTGACCGCGGCCGGACGCCACACGCTGGCGTCCCGCTTCCGCTTCGAGTCGCGGCCCCTGCCCGAAGACGCCGGGGCCACCTATCAGGTGGTGCGCCCGGTGAACCCGAGCCTTTCCCGCATCCCGATGTGGGTGTCGTCTCTCGGCTCCGGGATCACCGCCGCCGACGTCGACGGAGACGGGCTGGCCAACGACCTCATCCGCAACGATCCCCGGACGGACATCATCACCGTCATGCCCGCTCCCGGCACGCCCCCGCGCTTTGCGCCGTTCTCGCTCGACGCCGCCGACAGCGAGGAGCAGCGCCGCATCCGGCCCCCGTCCAACACGATGGCCGGCGACTTCAACGAGGACGGGCTGACCGACATCCTCGTCGCCTACACGGGGCGGACGCCGGCCGTATTCCTGCGGCGGTCTCCGGCCGGACCGGGCCCGCTCCGCGCATCGGACTTCGTGCGCCGCGAGATCCTTCCCGCGGGAGAGAAGTGGGTGACCACGGCGATGATCGAGGCCGACTTCGACGGCGACGGCCACCTCGACCTCCTCTTCGGCAACTACTGGGCGGACGGGTCGGACGTCTACAACCCGAAGGCCACCGAGCCCGTGTCCATGCACGACAACATGGAGCGCTCCTTCAACGGCGGGCGGAAGCACTTCCTGCTCTGGCAGGGCGGCACCAGCGGCCCCGAGCCCACCGTCACCTACCGGCGGGTCGAGCACACGATGGAACCGGAGGTCGAGCACGGATGGACCCTCGCCCTCGGCGCCGCCGACCTCGACGGCGACGGCTTGCCCGAGGTCTACGCCGCGCACGACTTCGGTCCCGACCGGCTGCTCTACAACCGGTCCACTCCGGGCCACCTCGCCTTCTCCGTGGTGGAGGGCCGGCGGTCGATCTACGACCCGCCGTCGTTCGTTCTCGGGCAGGACCACTTCAAGGGCATGGGCGTCGACTTCGCGGACCTCAACGACGACGGCGTGCTCGACATCGCCGTGAGCAACCTCTCGTCGCAGTTCGGCCTCATGGAGAACCACTACGTCTGGCTCTCCACGGGAAGCGCGGACGGCCTCGCGCGCGGCCAGTCCCCGTACGTACAGGCCAGCGAGCGCCTCGGAGTCTCACGCGGGGGATGGGGCTGGGACGTGAAGATGGCCGACTTCGACAACGACGGCCAGCTGGAGATGATGCGCGCCACCGGGTTCGCGAAGGGGACGGTGAAGCGCTGGGCCGATTTCCAGTCCTTCGGGCTGGCCAACAACAAGCTCCTCAGCGATCCCCGCCGCTGGCCCACGCTCAAGCCGGGGCACGACCTCAGCGGCCACGAAGCGAACAGCTTCTTCGTCCGCGGCCCGGGCGGCCGGTTCGTCGACATCGCCGCCGACCTTGGCGTCGAGGAGCGCGGGCCGAGCCGCGGGCTCGCCATCGCGGACGTCGACGGCGACGGGCGCCTGGACTTCGCGGTCTCGAATCAGTGGTTGCCCGACGCCTTCTTCCACAACCTGAGCCCCGACCCCGGGCAGTTCCTCGGGCTCCACCTGCTCATCCCGGCGGGCACGGCGGTGGAGGGCGTACGCGAGCGGCCGGGTCATCCCGGACCGGATACGCCGGGCTGGCCGGCAGTGGGAACGGCGGTCACCGTGCAGTTGCCCGGGGGCCGGAAGCTCATCCGACAGGTGGACGGCGGCTCGGGGCACTACGGCCGCCGTAGCGAGGACCTCCACTTCGGCCTGGGCGCGGTCGACGCACGGGCGGCCCTCCCCGTGACCCTCAAGTGGCGGGACGCCGGAGGGAAGCGGCGCGAAGCCCAGCTCGGCCTGACCCCGGGATGGCACACCCTCCTGCTCGGCGGGCCGGCCGCGGCGCCCCTTCCCCTCGTCGCGGAAGCGGCGAGCGCGCACGCCGGCGCGCAAGGAGGCGCGCGATGATCACGACCCTGCTGTTCTACCCGGACAACAGCCCGCGCTGGCGTTACTTCGCGCTCTGGTACTTCACGACCCTGCTCGTCATCTGGAACATCCTCGGCCACACCGTGCTCCGCTTCGAGCAGTCGCACGCGCAGACGCTGGCGGGGCTGGCCACCGCGATCTCGGTCCAGATCCTCCTCGAGTGGGTGGACGCACGAGCGCACCGGCGGCCGGTGCGCTTCGGCGGCGGCTGGAAGAACTTCGTCAACTTCCTGCCCCCGGCCATCATCCCCGGCCTGGCCGTGCCCATGCTCCTGGCCAGCAGCGACCTGCTCTGGCCGGTGGTGTTCGCGACCACGCTCGCCATCGCCTCCAAGGTCCTCATCCGCGTCCCCGTCGGCAACGGCCGCTGGCAGCACCTCTTCAATCCGTCCAACTTCGGCCTCGCCGTCACCTTCCTCCTGTTTCCGTGGATCACGGTCGCGCCCGGCTACCACTTCACCGGAAACGTGACGGGCTGGGGGAACTTCATCGTGCCCGCGGTCATCCTCCTCTCGGGCATCGTCGTGCACGCGCTGTTCACGGGCCGCCTGCCCCTGGTGCTGGCCTGGCTGGTCGGCTTCGTCGTCCAGGCCGCCGTCCGCATCTGGGTGTTCGACATGCCGTTGCTGCTCCCCTTCATGCCGTTCACCAGCGCCGCCATCATCGTCTTCACCCTGTACATGATCCCGGACCCGGCCACGACGCCGCTGCGGACGGTCGACCAGATCCTCTTCGGCTTCGCCGTCGCCGTCGCCTTCGGGATCCTCATCGTGAGCCACGTCGTCTACACGCTCTTCTACGCGCTGCTCGTCGTGTCCCTCGGCCGCGGCCTCATCCTCTGGAGCCGGTCCGCCTGGAGTGCGTACGCGGCGAGGCACACCCAGCCGGAGCCGGCCGTGGCGGAAGTCGCCTGAGCGCGTAGAGCGCGGTGGGCTTCTTCGCCTGGCCCTATCGGGTTCTCTTCTCGGACGCGGAAGCGCCCGACGCGCACCATTTCCTCTCGAACTTCCGGTTCCAGTGCGAGGCGCGCGAGCAGTTCCTGTTCTCGCAGGTCCTCGATACGCCCGAGGCGCGCGCGCAGTGCGGGGACGTGGTCCTGCGCGTGCACGAAGGCTACAGCCGCAACCTGGCCCCCGTCCGTCTCGGTGACACCGTCGGCGTGCTCATGTCGTACGAGGCCCTGACCCCGTCTTCCCTGCGATGCTGCTTCCGCGTCGTACGCAGCGACGGGACGCCGGTGTCGTGCGGTTTCCAGGCGCTCATCTGCCTCTCCCCCACGACGGGGCCCATCCCCTTCCCGGACGTCTTCCTGCGCCACGCGCCGGCCCTGAGCGAAACGCTCACCGCACCCTCGTTCAAGGAGCGGGTCCTCTCCGGCGTCGACCTCCCCGCCCTGTTCGACGAGGAGGTCGTGCGGATCGGCCGCGAGACGGCGACCCGCGTGCGGCCGGGAGGGCGGACGGGCGCCCCTGCTCCGGCGCGAACCGAACCGACGGCCCCCCTTCCCGCGCGGGCCTCGCGCGCGCGACGGGTACCGGGGGCGGCGCCGATCGCCGTGGTCGGGATGGGCTGTGTCCTGCCCGGCGCGCAGGATCCCGAGCAGCTCTGGCAGCGCGTGATGGAGGCGACCACCTGCCTGTCCGCGGATCCGCCGTACGACGCCCGCGACTTCCTGTCGGAGGGGCCGGCCCCCGTGCCCGACAAGACGTACGCGTGCCTCGGCGGATGGGCGCGCGGCTTCACGCCCCCGCCCGCGGCACGCGTACGTCTTGTC
>Ga0209382_10006884_pt1 | contig 14563 bp, 16 predicted proteins | sample SoiMetdeltSBSDD5_FD_187599 | JGI IMG/M metagenome (GOLD analysis project Ga0209382, IMG submission 187599) | Bulk soil microbial communities from a Populus tree surrounding site in Tennessee, USA - Soil MetaG P. deltoides SBSDD5 (SPAdes) (version 2) | ecosystem: Environmental > Terrestrial >... | reverse complement strand
ACCACCAGCTCCCGGTCCGAGATCGAAGGTTCAGTCCTTGCGGTCGCGATCATGACGGCTCCTCTCCTTTTCCTTGTCCTTGCCCCTGTCGACGGTCTGCTTCCCCTGCAGCTGATCCAGGTAGTCGCCCAGGCGGTCGAAGCGCTCCTCCCAGAGGCGGCGGTACTGCTCCAGCCACTCCGAGGCGCCCTTCAGCGGCTGGGCCCGCAGGCGGCACGGCCGCCACTGGGCCTCCCGGCCGCGGGTGATCAGGCCGGCGCGCTCCAGGACCTTCAGGTGCTTGGAGATGGCCGGCAGGCTCATGTCGAACGGCCTGGCCAGCTCCAGCACCGACGCCTCCCCCGACGCCAGCCGTCCCAGGATCGCCCGGCGAGTGGGGTCCGCCAGGGCCGAGAACGTCGCGTCGAGCTGGTCCGGTGAGGAGCGCATTGAACCTATCGGTTAATTAACCCGATGGTTTAATACTGCCGGCAGCGGCCGGCGTCAAGCCCCCGGCGGGCGTCACGGGGGTCGCTCAGTGGTTGGGCTTCACGGCGCTCACGAGCGCGAAGTCGGGGGCGCGGGTCTGGGCCACGGAGATGTCGCGGAAGCCGCCCTCCGCCAGCTCGGCGGAGATCTCCCGGACGGTGAACTGCTTGCCGAAGCCGCTGAACGTCATGGCCATGGAGAGGAGGGCCGGACCGAGCGGTCCATCCTGCGAGTCGGAGAGCAGCATCTCGGAGATGAGGAGGCGGCCGCCGGGCGGCAGGGCCTCGAAGCTGCGGCGCAGCAGGTGCTGCCTCCGCGCCTTGTCCCAGTCGTGAAGGACCCCGTTGAGGAGGATCGCGTCGTAGCCGGCCGGCCACGGGTCGCGGAACATGTCGATCGCCAGCGTGTCGATGTGCTCGCGCAGGCCGTACTGGTCGATGATCTGCTGGGCCACCGCGCAGACCGGCTCCAGCTCCGCCACCGTGAAATGGATCCCCGGGTGGCGCTGCGCCATGGCGATGCAGTAGCACCCGGAGCCGCCGGCCATGTCGAGCACGCGCCTGGTGCCGGAGAGGTCGGCGGTCCTGGCCACGCTGGTGCCGAGGGCGAACGACACGTTGTGCATCGCGCGGGTGATGGCGAGCGCCCGATCCGGCGTCATCTTCGCGGCGGCCCATTCGTCGATCGTCGCGGAGGTGCCGTCCTGCTTTGGCGGCGGCGTGTCCCGGCGCATCGCGGTGAGGAGGCCCTCGGACGTGACCTGGACCTTGCGCCACACGGCCAGGACGTCGCCCCAGTAGAAGGGCTTGCCGGGGACGAGGTAGGTGCGAGAGATATCGGTGAGATGAAACTTGCCGTCGAAGGGGATCAGCAGGCCCAGCGACGCCAGGGTCGCCACCATCGCCTCGGCGCCCCGGAACGAGACGCCCAGCTCCGGGGCGATCTCGGCCACCGCCAGTGGGATCCGCGCGAGCAGCGCGAACAGCCCGATCTCATCCGCCGCCATCAACGTGGGGAGGATGTAGGGCGCCAGCCCGATCTGGAGGAGGGTGGTGTCCTGGATCCCTGGGGGCTCGAAGGTCTGAGAGTTCATGGAATCCCTTCAGACCACAGCCCTCAGGGTGGCAGCAACGCGTGTTCGGGGTCGCGGAGCTGCTCGAGGCGGTCGACCCGGTCCGAGACTTGCCCGCCCGCGAGCAGCGCGACCGCGCCCAGGACGATGAGGAGGAGCGCCCCCTTCGCCTCGTCCCACCGGAACACCAGGAACAGGGGGCCGAAGATGCCTCCGAGGAGGAGCACTCCGAGGCCCCACCCCACCGAGATCCGGAAAGCGGCCACCAGCATCCAGACGTAGCCGAGCACCAGGCCAAGCCCGCCGACGCCCACCAGGAACACCGCGATCCCGCTCAGCACCTTGATCGTCATGGCTTGAGACTCCGGGCGTCATCGCGCGTGACCAGGCAGGCCGCGTGCCCCATCACCACGTCCCCGTCCACGGTGCTGGTCGCCGTCGGCGTCCAGCCGCGCGCGAGGCGGGCCTGAAGGAGCTCGTCGGCGGTCGGCTGGTGGTCCCACACGGAGACCCCGTTGATGCCGCCCAGTCAGGTCGTGTCGAAGGCCAGGTGGAGCCCGTCGCGCCAGGGCAGCACCACGTCGTGGGAGAATTCGTCCTGGACGACCACCGCCGCCACGTCCCTGGAGGGAGCGAGCGAGAACCCCCACCGGACGACCTCCTGGAGCGAGCCGAGCCCCATCACCTCCCGGTCAAGCGAGTCGCGCAGCTGGGCGGTGAGGGGAACGTGTTCGCGTCGCCACATGCCTGCATCCTAACCAGTAGGCGTCGTCCTCAGGAGCGGATCGCGACATCGAGCGCGTGCCCGGCGAGCCACAGCGCCCCCGTGAGCGCGCGCGCCCTCAACGTCTGCGCTGGAGGATCGCGCGCCGGCGGCGTGTGGACCAGCGCATCCAGCCAGCGCTCGGCCCCGGGTCGCGCGAGCACGCCGCTCAGATCGAAGAGCGCGATGTCCTCCACACCGCACCGGCGCACGAGCGCGACGTCGTCGGCGAGCTCCGATACATCGCGGTAGGTGTCCTCGTCTCCGAGCGCGCCGACGCCCACCGCGCCCAGGGACACCCCCGCGCGGTCGCCGAACGTGTCGCGCGCGAGCTGCGCGAGGCGGACGAGGAGCGCGCGCACGTCCGATCGCGCGAGCACGCCCCTGGAGTAGCCCTCGAAGAGCGAGGTGTAGAGCATCGCGTGCAGGAGTCGATAGGGAGCGTCGATCGGCGTGCCCAGCGCCTTCTGCCAGCCACGGCCGCTCGCGCCCGGCACGATCACCGGTGCCATGATCGCGGCGATCGACTCGATGCCGCGCTCCGCGAGCATGGCGACGATCGCGCGGTGCACCGACGGATCGGTCCGGCGCGAGAGCCAGGCCCGCACCGCGCCCAGGCGGCCGCCGGTCAGGCGCCGCACCTCGGCGATCGGGGGCTCGAGGTCGAGCACGAGCGCGTCGATCGACAGCCCCCGCCGATCGATCTCGACGATGAGCTCGTCGATCCACCGCGCGAACTCGTCCGCGTTCTCCGAGTGCAGCCACCGCCCCCGATCGTCGGGCAGGAGCGGCCAGAGCCCGATCGAAAGACCGATCTCCCTCGCGCGCTCGACCACGCGCAGGGCGTCGTCTCGCCCGCCGGGCTGCACCGCCGCGAGCAGCTGCACCTCCCGTTCGGCCAGCGGCGCGAGGATCGGAGCGCGCGCGAGCTGGTCGAGCGGGACGAGCTCGCTGTAGATCCGGCGGCGCGTTTGCTGTCGCGGGCCTCCGCCTCCCAAAGCGGGGCGGAGTCTATACTCGCGTCATGAGGATCCTCTACGGCGTGGTGGGCGAGGGCATGGGACACGCGATGCGTTCGCGCGTCGTGCTCGAGCACCTCTTCGGGCAGGGGCACGATGTGGAGATCATGGCCTCCGGCCGCGCCGCCGAGTTCCTCCAGAAGCGCTTCGAAGGCGTGAACAAGATCCACGGGATGCACATCATCTACGACGAGAACCGCGTGCGCCGGGGCAAGACGTTCTGGTCCAACGTCCTCAAGGGCGCGGCCGGCCTTCCCGGCAACATCGACGCGTACTTCAAGCTCATCGACACCTTCGCGCCGCAGGTGGTGATCAGCGACTTCGAGTCGTGGACGTACTTCTACGCGAAGGCCCACGGCATCCCGATCATCAGCATCGACAACATGCAGATCATCAACCGGTGCACGCATCCGCCCGAGATCATCGAGGGCTGCCGCACCGACTTCGAGATCGCGAAGGCGTTCGTGAAGAGCAAGCTGCCGTTCTGCGACCGCTACCTGATCACGACCTTCTTTCGACCCGAGGTGCGGAAGGAGCGCACCAGCCTCCACCCTCCGATCCTGCGGCCGGAGATCCTCGCGGCGCGCCCGAGCGAGGGCGAGCACATCCTCGTCTACCAGACCGCCGAGGGACACGGCGCGCTGGTCGAGGCGCTCACCCGGAGCGGCGCCGAGTGCCGCATCTACGGCCTGCGCCGGGACCTGAAGGAAGAAGCCGTCGAGGGAAACCTCCGTTACAGGCCGTTCAGCGAGGCGGGGTTCATCGACGATCTCGCCTCTTCGCGCGGCGTGATCGCGAGCGGCGGGTTCACGCTGATGGGCGAGGCCGTGTACCTCCACAAGCCCATGCTCGCCGTCCCCCTCGGCCGGCAGTTCGAGCAGATGATGAACGCCCGCTACCTGGAATACCTCGGCTACGGAAAGTACGCCGAGGACCTCGGCGACGCCGCGCCGATCCATGCGTTCCTCGAAGCGATCCCGGCCTGCCGCCGGAAGCTCGAAGGCTATTCGCAGGACGGGAACAAGGACCTGCTCGGCGCGGTCGACGAGCAGCTCGATCGCGCCGCGGCCGGCGTCCTCTGATGGTGTCGCGCGCGCCGCCGCGCCCGCCCGGTGCAGCGGGCGGGCCCAGGGGTGACCGCTCGCTGCGCCGCCCTGTCCGCTCGAAGCGCGCTGTGATTTAGGGCGACCCCATGAAGACCGCTCTCGTGCTGCTGGCCGCGCTCGCGGCGGGCGCCGGCTCCGCCGTCACCGTCCGCCACACCGTCGTCACCTCCGTCGTCACCAAATCGGGGTTCCAGACCACCGAGGTCTCCCCCGGCCAGGTCTCCATCCACTTCGAGTACAACGACCGGGGCCGCGGGCCCAAGGTGGACGAGAAGATCGCGGTGGGGCCGGACGGCCTCCCCACGAAGATCGACGTCACCGGCGTCGACTACATGAAGGACAAGGTGGAGGAGCACTTCGAGCGCGCGGGCGGGGTGGCGCGCTGGAAGAACCGCGCCGAGCAGGGGGAGGTGAAGAACCCGCCGGCCAACGCCTTCTACTCGAGCCTCAACGGCGCGCCGGAGGAGGGGCGGCTGCTGGCGCTGGCGCTGAAGGCGGCCCCCGGGCACGCGCTGCCGCTGCTCCCGGCGGGCGAGGCGAAGGGGGAGGTGGTGAAGACGGTGCAGTTCACGCCCGCCGGCGGAAAGCCGCGCGCCTTCGCGCTGTGGGCCATCTCCGGATTCAGCTTCTCCCCGTTCCCGCTGTGGCTGAGCGAGGACGGCGCGCTCCTCGCGCAGGCGTCCACCTGGAACTCGGTGGTGCCGGAGGGCTTCGAGGGCGCGGTCCCGGCGATGGTGAAGGAGCAGGAAGAGTGGGAGGTGGCGCGGGCGGCGGCCCTGGCCAAGACGCTGGCCCACAAGCCGGCCGGCGGGGTGCTGGCGGTGGTGCACGCCAACCTCTTCGACGCCGAGCGCGCGCAGATGGTCCCCGGGCAGACGGTGGTGGTGCGCGGCAACACCATCGAGGCGGTGGGCAAGGACGGCGAGGTGAAGGTCCCCAAGGGCGCGGAGGTGATCGACGCCGCGGGGAAGGCGGTGCTGCCGGGGCTCTGGGACATGCACGTGCACCTCGGGGGCTCCGACGGGCTGCTGCACCTGGAGTCGGGCGTCACCTCGGTGCGCGACCTGGCCAACGACGCGGACGAGCTGGCGCGCACCCGGCAGCGCTTCGACTCCGGCGCGCAGATCGGCCCGCGGGTGATGGCGGCCGGCTTCATCGACGGGCGCGGGCCGTACCAGGGCCCCACCAAGGTGTTCGCGGACACCGAGGCGGAGGCGAAGGCCGCGGTGGAGGACTACGCCAAGCGCGGCGGCTACGTGCAGATCAAGGTCTACAGCTCCCTCAAGCCGGAGCTGGTCCCGGCGATCGCCAGGACGGCGCACGACCGCGGGATGCGGGTGTCCGGGCACATCCCCAACGGGATGAAGGCGGAGCAGTTCGTCCGCGCCGGGGCGGACGAGATCCAGCACATGAACATGGTGTTCCTGAACTTCCTCGACGTGAAGGACACCCGCACGCCGCAGCGCTTCACCGAGGTGGCGCGTCACGCGGCGGAGATCGACCTCGCCTCGCCGAAGGTGAAGGACTTCATCAAGCTGCTGGTGGAGCGGCGCACCACCGTCGACCCGACGCTGGTCACCTTCGAGGGGATGTTCAACGACCGGCCGGGGAAGATGTCGAAGAGCTACGCGGCGGTGGGTGACCGCTTCCCGGCGCAGGTGCGGCGCGGCCTGTTCTACGGCGGCCTGGAGCCTCCGGCCGGGATGGATCAGCGCTACCGGGACTCGTTCCGCCAGATGCAGCTGATGACCAGGGCGCTCCACGACGCCGGGGTGCCCATCGTCGCCGGCACCGACGCGCTGCCCGGCTTCGCCCTCCACCGCGAGCTGGAGCTCTACGCCGACGCGGGGATCCCGGCCCCCAAGGTGCTGCAGATCGCCACCCTGGGCGCGGCGCGGGTGATGAAGAAGGACAAGGAGCTGGGGAGCATCGCCCCCGGCAAGCTGGCGGACCTCATCCTGGTGGACGGCGATCCGTCGAAGAACATCTCCGACATCCGCAAGGTGCGGACGGTGATCAAGGACGGCACCCGCTTCGTGGTGTCGGAGCTGGACCAGGCGCTGGGCGTGCGGCCCTCGCCCTGAGGGCCGTCCGCCGGGAGTCGCTGCTTACTGGTTGGAGACGCGCTGGAGCTCGTCGAAGCCCGGGAGGCTGGCGAGGTCCGGGACCATGACGATCTCGATCCTCCGGTTCGCGGCCTTGTTCTCGGGGGTGTCGTTGGGCTTCGCGGGCGCGCTGTCCCCGAAGCTGGCCGCGCTGATGCGCTCCGGCGGCATGCCGGCCTCGACCATCGTGCTGAGGACCGTCAGCGCCCTGTTCGCCGCGAGCCCCCAGTTCGCGAAGTATTGCTTGCCGCGCACCGGGACGTTGTCGGTGTGCCCTTCGATCTGGAACTTGCGGTCCGGGATCGAGGCCAGGAGCCCGGCCACCTCGGCGATGGCGGCCTTGCCTTCCTTGCTGAGGGTGGCTGACCCGGACGGGAAGAGGACGTCGGTCGCCAGCGCGACCACCATCCGGCCCTCGCGGATGCGCACCTTGAGCTTGCCGGCGTCGATCAGGGTCTTGAACTTGCCGACCAGCGCCTTGAACTCGGCGATGCGCGCGTCCGCCTCGGCCTTTCGCTTCCTGAGCTCCGCCAGGGCTTCCTTCATCTGCTCGACGTTCGACTCGAGCGAGGACTTGTCCTTCTGCGTCGCCCCCAGCTGTTGCTCGAGCTGGGACATCTTCTCCGCGAGCGACCGCGCCTTGGCTTCCTCCTGGGCGAGGGCGCTCCGGGTCTGGTCCAGCTCGGCGACCGTCTTGGCGTGGTCCGCCTTGAGCGCGTCATGCACGCCCTGCGAGACGCACCCGGTGGACAGAACCAGCACAGCGATGAGACCGACGCGCATCTCCGCTCTCCTCCCTGTCAAGGACGTGAGGCGACCAGTTGCACATCGAGGCGACCGGCGCAAGCGCGGGCTTCCGCCTGCGCACGCCGCCGCCGATGCAGCTCATCACATCCTCACGCGCCCCCCGCCATCGCACGGGCTCTCGCGAGCAGGTCGGCGACGCCGAGGCGCGCAGCCCATTGATCGAGATAGTCCACGTCGAGCTCACCGCGCTTCACCTTCAGGACAGCGACCACGTCTGGGATCTGCTGCCCGGAGGATTCGTTGCCCTCGCGATGCCAGAGCAGCTTGCGCAGGATCGTATCTTCGGGCGACGCGAAATAGACCTTCTTCCCTGGAGTTATCTCGATGGATACGCGACGGGCGAGCTGGTTCGCCGAGAACGGGTCGCCTTTGAGGAAGAAGAGGTCGATCTTCAGCATCGAGGGGACGTGGAAGATGTTCCAGCTCCCCCGTCGCCGAGCCTCCTCCCTGAGGGACTCCTCGTCGATGTCGAAGTCCGGCCCCGCCGCCTCCACGAAGGCCGGGACCCGCGCCTCGGAGAGGTCCACGACGACGTCCAGATCCCGCGTGAACCTCGGCGCTCCATGCACCGAGCTGGCGACCGACCCGCCCACGAAATACTGAATACCGGCGCGCTCAAGCGCCTCCGCCAGGGCCGCGCTGACGCTGGTGACGTCCGTCGGTGTCGGTACGCTCAACGAGCATCCTCGGGCACGTGGGCGTGCAGCCGAGCGGCCGCCTCCCGGCCGTACAGGCGAACCGTGACCCGGCAAGCGATCTCTTCTTCGGAGGCTGCTGGAAACTGCGCCCTCAGCCCTGCCGCCACCAGGGCCCGACCACTCCGGTGCATCTCAGCCACCATGGCCAGGCGCTGCTGCGGGCTCAGCGCGCGCAGCATCTCCTGGTACCGCTGCTCCGCCTTGGGGTGCGTGTCCGACCAACCCATTGCCCCGATGATAGTGCGGAGCAAGCTGAATGGCCCTCCCGGACTCGAACCGGGCTCGGACAGGTCCATTGATGGCCGTCAGCGGCCCGGGCGCTCGTCCCTTCAGATGGGGACGATGTCCTTGCGAAGCGAGCGCGCGGCCCCAGGGGGAGGGAATGTCAGGATCGTCCGTGAGGCGCGAGGGCATCGCGATTCGCACCTCCCAGCTCACGCACGGCCTTCAGTCGCGAGCCTGGCCGGCATGGTGCGAAGGAGGGAATGACGGCGGGCCCTGGTTCGGTTATAAGCACCGGCGTACTTCCGGGAGGCGCGGCGGCTCTCGCCCTGGCCCCTCGGTCCCTTGCGCACCGGACGTCACGTGCGCGTCGCCGGACTCACCCGAGCCGCCGATTTCGTTCTTGCCGCGCCGACGTCCAGGTCGTGAGCGCGGCGGACTCTGGAGTGCTGTCCATTGAACGCTGCCGTCGCCAAGCTCGCTGCCCCGTCCCCGTCCTCTCCCTCCTTCGACTCCCTGGGTCTCTCGCCCGCGAGCCTCGAGGCCGTCCGGCGCGCCGGCTACCTGGTGCCCACGCCGATCCAAGCCCAAGCCATCCCCCTCGCACTGGAGGGCCGGGACGTGGTGGGCGTGGCCGCCACCGGCACCGGGAAGACGGCGGCCTTCGTGCTCCCGCTGCTGGAGCGCCACCCGCACGGGCTGTGGCTCATCCTGGCCCCCACCCGGGAGCTGGCACTGCAGATCGCCGAGCACGTGGAACGGCTGGCCACCCGCCGGCTCAAGGTGGCGGTGGTGATCGGCGGGGTGGGAATGGGCCAGCAGATCTCCGACCTGCGGGCCTCGCCGCAGGTAATCGTCGCCACCCCGGGGCGCCTGGTGGATCACCTCCAGCAGGGGAACGCGCGGCTGGACCGGGTGACGGTGCTGGTGCTGGACGAGGCGGACCGGATGCTCGACATGGGCTTCCGGCCCCAGCTGAACAAGATCCTCGCCAGGATGCCGCGCCAGCGGCAGACGATGTTGTTCTCCGCCACCATGGGCGGGGAGGTGGAGCAGTTCACCCGCCAGAGCGTGAAAGATCCGGTCCGGGTGGAGGTCGCCCGCTCCGGGACGATGGCCGCGCGCGCAGTGCAGCAGGTGTTCCTGGTCGGCCAGTCGGAGAAGACGGCGCTGCTGCTGACGCTGCTGTCGCAGGACGAGGAGAGCACGCTGGTGTTCACCCGCACCAAGCACCGTGCCGACAAGGTGGCCCGTTCGCTGGAGCGGTCCGGCCTGGAGGTGGCGCGGATCCACGCCAATCGTTCCCAGAGCCAGCGGCAGCAGGCGCTGGAGGGATTCCGCAGCGGGCGGTACCGGGTGCTGGTGGCCACCGACATCGCCGCGCGGGGGATCGACGTGGAGGAGATCGGCCACGTGGTGAACTACGACCTGCCGCACGTGCCGGCGGACTACGTGCACCGGATCGGCCGCACCGCGCGCGCCGCCGCCTCGGGGCGCGCCTCCAGCTTCGCCGCGCCGGATGAGCTGCCGCTGCTGCGGGACATCGACCGGTTCACCCGCACGCCGGTGCCGCGCGCCGAGGTCCCCCGCGACAGTCCGGTGTTCCAGGACCACGCCCGCACCGCCGCCGAGGCCCCGGCGCCCTCGCGCCACCAGCACCACCACCGCTCCCAGCGCCCGCCTCAGGCACAGCGTGACGCCCGCCCTTCCAGGCCGCAGGCTTCATCCGGCGCGGTGGTGTTCAGTGGCGGCCCGCGCCGGCGCCGGTAGTCTGAGTCACCAGCTTGCTGACGCGCCCATCCACGCCATGGGCCGCAGCCGATACGAGGCCCACGACGATCTCCTCCGGGGGAGAGCCCCGGGAGCCGGGGCGGTCGCAAGGCCTGACGTTCCCCGAACGGGGAAGGCATGGTTATGTGCTTTCTATGGCGCTCGCTCGCAAGAAGGCCACGACCATCGCTTTGCCTCCGGACATGGACGCGCTTCTATCGAAGGCCGCCGAAGAGAGCGGCGTGTCGCGCTCGGAGTTCATCCGACAGCAACTCGCCCTGGCTCTTGAGCAGTACCGCCCGCATCCCCGCCCAAGAGTAGCCGGGATCCTCCGGGCCCTCCCGGAGCGCGGCGACGAATCGGAGCTCCATCGACGCGGCCGGCGTCGATGAGCTCGGCCGCCCTGCCCTGCGACACCAGCGCTCTGCTCGATTACCTCGTGCAGGGATCGCCGGATCACGCCGCGTTCCGCGAAGCGATCGATCGTGCCAGAATGCGCTACGTCCCCGGCCTGGTGCTCTCCGACGTCGACTACTTCTTTCGTGACGAGCGCGGCGCTATGGGCGCCTTCATGCGAGACCTCCTGCGCGGCGCTTTTACGTACGCGGCCCCAGCCCGAGACTGCTGGAGCGCGCCATGGAGATCGACCGGCGGTATTCCGGTCTTGGTCTGGGCCTGGTGGATGCTTCGATCGCCGCGCTGGCCGAGGAGCTCCGCATCTACCGCCTCGCCACCCGCGACGTTCGCCACTTCAGCGCCGTCGAGCTGCGTGGAGGTCGCCGTTTCGAGCTGGTCGTGTATCCACGCCGGGCGGATCGCGGTCCCTAGCCTACCCCTTCGTAAGTATGGCCCTCCTTGGACAAGCACCATGCCGAGCGCAAACGGATGCGCTTCGGGGAAGCCGGGCAGACCGGTGACAAGGGTGAAGGTCGATCCACTCGGCGAGAAGCCGTCCCTCACTGGGGACCGCACCCTACCCAGGCTGGTGGCTCTGTCCGAAGTGAACGCTCATGAGGGGGCCGCCTCGAGACACTGGGCGGCGGCCTCGGCCGCCCGGGCTATATCTGCCTCGCCGAGATAATTCGAAATCCTTGCTCGCTCATCACGGAAAGGCGAGAACCAGACCACTTGCTGGAACAGCGGGCCGTACGCAGCGGCCTCGGCAGGTGTCAGCGTACTCTTGTCCAACTCGAGGTTGTACGTGTGCTCGAACTGGGCACAGAACGCTTCCGTGTCCAGTTTCCCTGCGCGAAACTCGGCCAGGAGCCGGCGGAGTCGAAGCCGTGCCTGCTCGGTCATGGAGCGACTCCGGTCTGAAACAGGACGTGGCGAATTTCGCCGGATGGTTCGTGAACGAGTACCCCCAGCGTCCCTCGTGAACCGTTGAAGGACGCGGCCGAGCGGTACATGAACTGGCCAGCTACACCCTGTGGATCGGCGGCGCGTACCCCGAACGCGATCGTGTCGAGGATCGATTGGCTGGGGATGAAGCTTCGCTGTCCCGCCAACTGCCTCGCAACAGTCCGCGACATGTTAAGCGCTCCCTCGAACCTGATCACTCGTTCGAGAACGGCGGTTCTCTCAACCGTCGTGCCGGATCGTGCTGCAGGCCCCACGCTCCTTGTGCCGTTCGATCCGCGTTGAGGTGATTGAGTCGCTGGGCTCGGCGGCGGCTGGCTGGGTCGCTGTTGCGGCGGTCGCGGCGTGGGGAGTGCCGGTTCAACTGCCTCACCTGGCGCGCGCTGTGGTGGCGTCGGCTTCGGCCCCTGAAGGGACCCACGCCACGGGATCTCAAGAACGGGTTCCCAGTACGGCGCATCCGGCGGACCAGCGAGGCGACGACCAGGGACATGCCCAGGCCGCGTGTGGTCGTTCTCCTGATGGCGCGGGTCGATTCGCCCTGGTGGAGGGCGCGGCGGAACCGGTGGTGGCCTCGGCGGCGGCCTGCTGCCGCCCGCAGCCAGGACGATGGTCCTCGACGGTCGTCCCTCACTCTTGTCGGACGCGAAGACTCTCTCCTGGTGCCCGTCGAGGTCTTCGGCGCTGACCTGGTCGACCGGCGCTCTCAGCGCGCGAGGCGTCGAGCAGGCTGCCAGGGCCACCACGGTGAAGATGCCGGTCACCAGCGTCGAAGGAGGCACGGATGGTGAGGGTACCTCTCCGGACCGCCACACGTTCGCGCCACGGCGACCAGACAACGGCAAGGCGGGGCCTGCTGAGAGTTCAGGGGGCGACGGCGGGGCTTCTTCGACTCTGCGGCGACCATCCTGACTGCCGCAAGGCGGAGCGCGCACCAGCAGCGACGCCAGTGCGGCTCGGAGGGGTCTGGTCCATACACCGAGAGCGACTGTCCCTGTCAGCGCGAAGTCCCGAACCCCGACACTCGTCAGGATCGCCTCGATCCGAGGTAGTCCGTCTGGAAACGGGCCTGCACCTACTTTCAGGAGCCACGCGCGGGTTGCACCATCAAGAGAGCGCGCCGGAGTCGCTCCGAGAGCGGAAGTGCGAGATGGCGCTCGAGTGCCTCATCCCGGAACTCCGCCTTCCATTCGGTCGCGTTCCCCCAGGCGAAGGTCACTGCATCCGCTCCAGCAGTCGGACCCAGATCAACGCGAAGGCGGCGTTCGTCCTTCATCACCCTCAAGAGTAGCGCTGCCCCAGCGCGCTTGGAACTGGGCCCGCCTCCGGAAAATGGCCCTCCCCGGACTCGAACCGGGACGCGGGGTCAGCCGCAACGGATTTTGAGTCCGTCTCGTCTACCAGTTTCGACAGAGGGCCGGACGGCGCCTGGTTGCTATAGCCCGTTCGACGCCTGGGTGCATCCATCCATTGCCGGCAGGTCGCCGGGTGGCTAAAGGAGAGTCCGGGTATGTACAACCTCCTCATCTCCTTCGCGGTGGGCGTCGTGATCGCGGTCGCGATCCGCCTCCTCCAGTTCCCGCTCCTCGCCGGGATCATCCCCGGCTTCATCGCCTTCGGGGCCACCTTCGTCCTCCTCGGCCGCCGCCTCCAGAAGCGGATCACCGCCCTCGGCGAGGCGGTCAAAAAGGAGCTCTCCTCCATGTCCGCCAACCAGCGCGAACAGAAGGTGAAGCTCGACAAGGCCGTGAAGATCCTCGAGGAGGGCCTCCGCTACTCCAACTGGCAGTTCCTCGTCGGCTCCAGCCTCCACTCCCAGATCGGCCAGCTCAAGTACACCTTCAAGGACTACGACGGCGCCCTCGAACACTTCCGCAAGGGCAACCCCCGCGACTACTTCGGCAAGGCCATGGAGGGCGCCCTCTGGTTCCAGCGCAAGGACCCCAAGAAGATGGAGGCCGCCTTCGAGGAAGCCGTCAAGCACGGCAAGAAGGAAGCCATCGTCTGGGCCGTCTACGCCTGGTGCCTCGGCCAGCTCAAGGAGAAGGACAAGGCCCTCAAGGTCATGGCCCGCGCCGTCGACACCAACCCCACCGAGGAAAAGCTCAAGGCCGGCCTCACCGCCCTCCAGAACGACAAGAAGCTCAAGATGAAGCCCTACGAGCCCATGTGGTGGCAGTTCGGCCTCGAATCCCCACCCCAGCAGCAGATGGGCGGACGCCAGGTCCGCTTCGAACGCCGCTGAGCTCCCACCTCCGCCTCCCCCGCCCCCTCCATTCACCCGCGCACGGCGGGCGGACCCTCAGACCCCTCAGGTCTTCCCCATCCAGCCGACCTCCACCTTCCCCTCCCGCACGATGACCGGCACCTCGCGCGTGCCCGCGGAGTGACCCAGCATCTCCTCCAGGTCGACCGCGTTCTTCTTCACGTTCCGGTACTCGACTTCGTACCCCTGCTTCGCCAGGGCCTCACGGGCCGCGGTGGTGTGCGGTCAGGTGTCCTTCCCGAAGATCGTCACTCGCTGGGCGTCCATGCAGGAAATCTATCTCCCGCCAGGGGCCCAGCCCAGCCGAGTTTTTCCACTCCTCCACCCCACCCGTCCGCCCTGGACGCCACAACGCCGCGGATTCGCGATCCATTGACTCCCCCTCCCCTGGGGCACGCGCCTTGCTCCACCACCTCCCCTGCGTGGCGACGGTTTCGAGCGGCGAAGGGGATCGGGCGCGGGGAACGGTGCTGGTGGTGGACGGCGACGCCGAGTCGCGCGCCATCACCACCACCCAGCTCTCCCCTCGCTACGACGTCCTCAGCACCGGCGACGCCGCCTCCGCCCACGCGCTCGCCGTGGCCAGCCAGCCGGACGCCGCGGTGATGGAGATCTCGCTGCCGGGTGTGGGAGGGCCCACCGCCTTGCAGCACTGGCGCGCCGACGACCGCACCACCGCCATCCCGGTGCTCATGTTCGGCCACCCCGGCGCCGACCCCGAGGTCCAGGTCACCTGCCTCGCGCGCGGCGCCGCCGACTTCCTCCAGCGGCCCCTCGACGGACGCGTGCTCCTCGCCCGCGTGGACCGCGCCATCCGCGAAGCGCGCGACCGCCGCCGCCTGGAATCCGCCGCCCAGACCGACGGCCTCACCGGCCTGGCCAACTTCCGCGCCCTCGACTCCCGGCTG
>Ga0209382_10006882_pt1 | contig 14565 bp, 12 predicted proteins | sample SoiMetdeltSBSDD5_FD_187599 | JGI IMG/M metagenome (GOLD analysis project Ga0209382, IMG submission 187599) | Bulk soil microbial communities from a Populus tree surrounding site in Tennessee, USA - Soil MetaG P. deltoides SBSDD5 (SPAdes) (version 2) | ecosystem: Environmental > Terrestrial >... | reverse complement strand
GGGATCATGATCGTCGACGAGCAGGGGACCTGCGTCGACGCGAACGACAGCCTCTGCCGAATGCTCAAGACGCCGCGCCAGCAGCTCGTCGGCGCAGATCTCACCACGTTCGTCCCGCCCGGCCTCGTCGAGCAGGCGACAGGCGCCTTCGGTGACCTGAAGACACGGGGCGTCTTCGCGGGCGAGTTTCCGCTTCAAGCCGCCGACGGCAGCATCGTCGACCTGGAGTGGACGTCGCGCGCGAACTTCGTCCCCGGCCTGCACCTCTGCGTCGCACGCGACGTCACAGAACGCAAGCGGGCCGAGCAGGAGCGCGCCCATCTCGCCGCGATCGTCGAGCACTCCGACGACGCCATTCTCAGCGAGACGCTTGACGGCGTCATCACGAGCTGGAACAGCGGGGCGGAGCGTCTGTACGGCTACCGGGCGGATGAGGTGCTTGGACGATCTCGCGCCCTGCTTATCCCACCCGAGCGACACGACGAGTTCTCCCGCACGCTGACGCGGCTCAAGAGCGGCGACCGGATCGAGCGCTTCGAGACGGTGCGGGTTCGCAAGGACGGGTCTCGCATTGACGTCTCGGTCAGCATGTCGCCGATGCGGGACGGCGACGGCAACATCGTCGGCGCATCAGGCATCGGACGCGAGATCGGCGCGCGGAAGCAGGCCGAAGACGCGTTGCGCGAGAACGAGGCACGTTTCAGGGCGATCTTCGAGTCGTCGGCCGTCGGCATCTCACGCGTGGACCGCGACGGGCGCGTCGTCGAGGTCAATCCTGCCATCGAGCGGATCCTGGGCTACACGACCCAGGAGCTGCGCGGGAGGCGCTTCGCCGAGATCAGCCATCCCGACGATGGCACGGAGAGCCGCGAGCGGTACCGTGACCTGGTCGAGGGCCACCTCGACCACTACACCATGGAGAAGCGCTACTTCCGGAAGCAGGGCGGCGTCGCCTGGGCGACGACAACCGTCTCCGCCGTCCGTGACGCCGCCGGCCAGTTCCGGTTCGGCATCGGGATCATCCAGGACATCACCGATCGGAAGCGCGCCGAGGATGCCCTGCGTCACCATCGCGAGGTGCTCGAACGACTGGTCGACGCCATCCCGGTCATGATCACGCTCTACGAACCGACCACCCGGGTGCTGATGCTGAATCGGGAGTTCGAGCGGGTCACCGGGTGGTCGACCGAATCCTGGCAGCTCGTCGACCTGATGGAGCAGTGCTACCCCGACCCGGCCTACCGTCAAGAGGTGCTCGAGTACATGCAGGCGCTCACCCCCGGTTGGCGGGACGTCCTCATGACGACCAGGGACGGCCGGGTCGTCGAGACGTCGTGGGCGAACATCCGTCTCTCCGACGAGACGCAGGTCGGCATCGGTCTGGACATGACCGACCGGAAGCAGGCCGAGCGTGAACGCGAGGAGCTGCTCTCTCGCGAGCAGGCGGCACGCGCCGATGCGGAGGAGGCGCTCCGGGCACGCGACGAGTTCCTGTCCATCGCGTCGCACGAACTGCGTACTCCCGTCACCGGGATCCGCGGAACGGCCCAGGTCGCGCGCAGAGCGCGCCAGCGCGGACAACTCGACTGCGAGCGTCTCGATCGCTACCTCGCGACCATCGACCAGGTCAGCGGCCACCTGGCATCGCTAGTCGAGGACCTGCTCGACGTCTCCCGCCTGCAGCGGGGGACGTTGCCGCTGCGCCGACGCCCGACCGATCTGGCGGTGCTGGTCCGTGACGTCATCGCCCGCTACAGCGCCGACGAAGCGCCCGAGATGACGCTGACCGCTTCGGCGGCGTGTCCTGTCGAGGTCGATCCGGATCGCATCGAGCAGATCCTCGCGAACCTGCTCGGGAACGCCGTCAAGTACTCGCCCGACGGTGGCGAGATCCGCGTCACGTTGTGCGCGGACGGTGACGGCGCCAGGCTGAGCGTGCAGGATCACGGCATCGGCCTGCCCCCGGAAGCGGCCGAACAGATCTTTCAGCCGTTCGGACGCGCGTCAAACGCGGCCACGCGGAGCATTCCTGGCCTGGGATTGGGTCTCTACATCTGCCGCCAGATCGCCGAGCAGCACGGCGGCCGGCTGTGGGCCGAGAGCCCGGGCGAGATGCAAGGAACGACGCTCTCCCTCTGGCTGCCCAGTTCGACCGCGGGCGGTCCGCCCTGACGCTCCGTGCGCGCCTGGGGTGAGCGCCACGCTGCCTCTTTTGAGGCAAGTCCAGTCTAGCGAGTGCGACGTGTGAACGATTCGCTGGACGCCATCACATTTTTGTCGCACGCCGTACCAACAACGCCTCGTGATGAGGCCGGTTCCGGGCGCGCGACGAACGAAGCGGCCAGATGGCCGCGCTCCCAGGAGGTTCCCAAGGATGGCGCTGGCTTCAGCGCTCGGGGTCAGAGACGCGTTTCCCGGCCCAGCGCTCGTACAGGGTGATGAGCGACGAGTCGTCGCGGCGGCCCAGCCCCTCGGCCGAGCCGGCCAGGTAGAGCTGCTCGGCGGCGGCGGCGAGCGGCGTCGGCAGCTTGCGCGACTTCGCGGCCGAGACGACCAGGCCCATGTCCTTGACGAAGATGTCGAGCGCGCTCCGGACCGGCTCGAACTCGGCGTCGAGCATCCGGGCGCCGCGATCGTTCAGCATGAACGAGCCGGCCGCGCCGTGACGGATCACGTCCCAGGTCGCCCGGGGATCGAGGCCGAGCGCCGCCGCGAAGCCGAGCGCCTCGGCAGCCGCCGCGATGTGGACGCCGGCCAGGAGCTGATTCACCAGCTTGAGCGCCTGGCCATCGCCGATCGTCTCGCCGACGTACGCCACCGTGGTGCCGAGCTGCTCCAGGAACGGCCGGCAGGTTTCGAAACGCTCGCGCGGGCCGCCGACCATCACGACGAGGTCGCCCTGCTCGGCTCGCGCCACGCCGCCGCTCATCGGAGCGTCGAGCAGCTCGACACCCAGCGGCGCCAGCCGGTCGGCCAGCTCGCAGACCGCCGCCGGGCCAATGGTGCTCATCACCACGACGATCGCGCCGGGCGTGAGCGCTCCGGCCGCGCCATTTGGTCCGAACAGCGCGGACGTGGCCTGCTCCGGCGTCGCGACGGTGACGACGACCAGCTCCGCGTTTGCGGACGCGTCGGAGGCCGACGCGGCCGCCCGGCCGCCCGACGCGGCGAGCGCCTCCAACGACGCCGGAACCGGGTCGTAGGCCGCCACCTCGTGTGATGCTTCGATCAGCCGACGCGCCATCGGCAGGCCCATCGCGCCGAGTCCCAGCCAGCTCACCCGCGCCATCTCATCCTCCTCCGCGACTCCCGCGCTCGTCCGTCGACTCGGTCGCACCGTCAGTTGGGAGCGCCGCCGTGATCCCGCGTTCCTGCAAGAGCGCGGCCAGTTGCCGATAGCTGATCCCGTACCGTCGGGCGATGTCTGAGGCGTAGCTGCGCCCGCGCGGAACGCCTGGATGGACTCGGAACGTGCGCCGGTGGTTCGGGCCGAGCGCCGTGTCCTCCTCGTCGTCCGCGTCGGCGACCAGGCTCCCCACGAGCGACGTGCCGGGCGTCGTCGCGTTCAACTCGTCGACGGCCAGCGCCAGATCGTGCAGGTGGGTGACGTAGACCGCCCGGGCGCCGAGGAGGCGAAGCCCGCGAACTGCGTCCCGGGCCAAAGCCTCAGCCTCGCTCGCGGCGGTCCCGGCCAGCGCCTCGTTGAGCAGGACCAGGCTCCGGGACGTTGCCCGCTGGAAGATGCCGGCCAGCCGCTCCGCCTCCTCGTCCAGACGCCCCATCCCCGGCTGGGCCTGCTCGTGGCTCGGGAAGTGGGTGTAGATGGCGTCGACGGGGCTCATGCGCGCGACTCGGGCCGGGACGTACAGGCCCGCCTGAAACAGGATCTGCGCCAGCCCGACCGCGCGGGTGTAGGTCGTCTTGCCGGCGCCGTTCGGGCCGGTCAGGATCCAGACCCGGCCACGGACGTCGTCAAAGGTCATGTCGTTGGCGACCATGCCCGCCACACCATCAGGCGATCCGCCCGCACGGTCAACTCCACCGCGCGCGGTTCCAGCCGGTCGATCGAGCTGGAGCGCTAGACTGACGTCGTAGCCGTCGCAGAGCTCCGTCACGCGATCGTCCATCGGCAGGATCTCGGCGCGACACATCGGCAGCCCGGACTCGCCGAGCCGCTCGGCCAACAGCGCGCCGTTGAGCAGCAGCGACAGCTCCGGCCCAATGGCGGCCAGCGTCTCGATCGGCATCGAAGCGTACCGGTCGAGCGACCGCCCGACTGGCGAGGCGACGTCTTCCAGCAGCCTGTTCAGGTCGCGCGTCAGCCGGTTGGGCTGCCCGGCGAAGCCGGCCGACCCGGCGGCGCGCTGGAGCGGGGTGATGCCACGGCCCGCGTCGAGCCCGCCGAGCAGGCGCCCGAGCAGGGTCCGCGACCCTTCGACCCGCTCCTCGCTGAGCGAGAGGATCGTGGCGGACTCCGGCACCAGATCCGGTGAGAGATTGATGCCGACCGTCACGCTCCGGGCCTGGGAGAGGGTGGAGCGCAGTGCCGGCAGCTCGGCCTCCAGCGCCAGGAAGGCCGGATCGCTGACGATGGCCTGGACGTAGTCGCGCAGCGCCGCCAGCGCGGCGGCTCGCACGGAGCTCGTTCCGAGCGCGCGCTCCAGTTGCCGGGCGACGTCCACGAACAGCTCGAGATCGCCGAGCTGGCGGGCGATCCGCTGGACGGCGCCGTCGTCCGGCGGCTGGAAGCGGTTCGGCGGCGCAGTCTCCCAGAGCGCCTCCAGGTCAGACAGGGTCACTGCAAGGGCTTCCCGCAGCGAAGCGTCGCGCAGGAGGTCGGCGACGACCTCCTGCCGGTAGGCGATCACGGCCGGATCGGTGCACAGCTCGCTCAGCGTCTGCCGGACCAGCCGCTCACGGTTGTCGCGTCGCGCAGGGCGGCCCTGGCCGTCGGCGAGGACACGGATGAGCCCCGCCAGTTGCAGGTCGGCAGCGGCATCGGCCGTGAGCCCGTGCCCGGCGCCGGATCCCCTCGGCGCGCCAGTCGGCCAGAGCAGGCTGACCGGGGTCCGCCCCCCAGCCGCGGCTGCCTGAACCTGAGTCGCCCCACTCGTCATGCTCGCCTCATCGCCCCCACTGTACACCGCGACACGGTGCTCCCTTGACGTGCGTCACGTCGGGGCACATCATGGGCTCACGGAGGAGTGCCATGCACGTCTGCTTCCTGGACCCGCTCGAAGACCGGATCAAGGAGTTTCCTGGACGCTACCTGGCCGATCATCAGATCGCCTACGCGAACGGCCAGCCTGCCGACGTCCCGGGCGACACCGAAGTGTTGATCACCTGGAGCGGCCTGCTCGACCGCGACCTGGTCAGCCGATTGCCCGATCTTCGGCTCGTCCAGCGGATCGGCTACTTTCGTGGGGGCGGCGATCTCCAGGCCGCCGCCGATCGCGGCGTGGAGGTGGCGGTCTGGCCGCACGGCGTGCTCAATCGCGTCGCGATGCACACGCTGATGTTCATGGTCGCGCTCAGCCGCCAGCTCCTGCCCGGCCACGAACTGACGATCGAGGGCGTCAACGAGAGCGGGATGGAGCCGACTTTCGCCGATCAACGTCCGCTCGCGATGAACTGGCCGCGCATCGCCAACGTCGACACGCCGGCCAACAAGACGCTCGGGATCATTGGGTTCGGCGAGGCCGGTGCCTGCCTCGCGCACCTGGCGGCGCCGCTCGACATGGAGATCCTGTACTACAAGCGGACCCGACTTTCGCCGGAGCAGGAGGCGTTCTACGGCGTCGAGTACGCGCCGCTGGACGACCTGCTTCGTCAGTCAGACTTCGTCGCGACGTTCGTCCCGTACTCCACGGAGAGTGAGAAGACGTTCGGCGCCCGTGAGTTTGGCCTCATGAAGCCGACCGCCTACTTCCTCAACACCGGCCGTGCGAACACCACGGACGAGGCGGCGCTGATCGACGCGTTGAAAGACAAGAGGATCGCCGGGGCGGGCCTGGACGTTTTCTCGTACGAGCCGCTCCCGCCGGACAACCCGCTGCCGACGCTCAAGAACGTGGTGCTGACGCCGCACAACGCCGGCGGCGTCGGGGGCTGGCACGACGTCTTCGAGCGGATCAGCCGCAACGTGCAGCGAGTCGAGGCTGGGCGACGGCCAGTGTCCTGGGGAGTGCCGCCCGCGTAGTCAGCCTTACTCGCGTAGTCAGCCTTACTACGGTCGCGCCGCCAATCAGCCGAGCATCGCCTTCACCTGGCCGGCCGCCTGGAGCAGTTCCGGCGTCGAGAGGTTCGGGTTGTTGAACGTGAATCCCTGCGCGCCGACGTTCATGAACGAGCGCAGGATCTCGGCGGCCTGCTCCGGGCCGGCCGGGCGCATCGTCGCGCGGCGGGCCGGCGGGATGCGGTCGGCGGCCTCGCGGGCCTCCTGCTCGTCGCGGATGAGCCAGATCGGCGCGCCGATCGTCCTGACGATGGTCGAGGGGGCGCGCCCGACGGCTCGGCAGTGCTCTTCCAGCACGGCGTTCTTGCGGGTGAACTCCTCGGGTGACGTCACGATCCAGTGGGTGATGTCGGCGTGTTGGGCGGCGAGGCGTAGGGTCCGCTGCTCGCCGGCGCCGCCGACCAGACCTTCGGGCCGCCCTGCTGGATCGGGCGCGGGACGTTGAGAGCACCGTCGATGCGGTAGTGCTTGCCCTCGAAGCTCGGGCGGTCCTCGGCAAACATCAGCCGGGCGATCGTCAGCGCCTCGCCCAGCCGATCCATCCGCTCGCGGACCGGCGGGAACTCAAAGCCGTAGCCGGCGTGCTCGGAATCGTTCCAGGCGGCGCCGATCCCGAGGATGGCACGCCCCTTCGAGATCGTGTCGAGCGTGGTGACCGTCTTGACCAACAGCGCCGGATTGCGATAGGTCACGCCGGTGACCAGCGTCCCGAGCTGAATGCGGCTGGTGGCCATCGCCAGCGCCGAGAGCGTCGCATACGCTTCGAGCATCGGCTCGGTCGCTGGCCCGACGATGGAGATCTGGTAGAAGTGATCCATGACGGTGAGGAGGTCGAAGCCGGCTGCCTCGGCCGCCTGGGCCAACTCGACGACGCGATCGAACAGCCGCTCCGGCGGCAGGTCCAGATGGCTGAAGTTGGGCATGTGCAGGCCGAACAGTGGTGCCACGATCAGCGCACCTCCGATGCTGTTGTCGAGAGCCGGTCGCCAGACCAGGCGGCGTCTGAAGCACCAGACGCAGTACACTTGAGACGAAGCGGAGGCCGGCTCCGGTAAGGAGTATACGGAGGCTACCTCCGCTTAACCAAGAATTGGCCGAAGATGCCGTGACTGCCGCTCAATCACGTCGACCGTTGCGCACTGATGCGCGAATCAACCGCGAGAAGCTGGTGGGCGCGGCGGCAACACTGTTCGCATCGGCCGGCGTGGCCGTGCCCCTGGAGGCCGTTGCGAAGCAGGCCGGTGTCGGCATCGGCACGCTCTACCGGCACTTCCCGACCCGGGATGCGTTGGTCGAGGCGGTGTATCGGCAGGAGATCGATCGGCTCTGCAGCGCCGCCGACGAGCTGCTGCGCATTCACCGGCCGGACGTCGCGCTCGAGGAGTGGATGCGTCGATTCGTGACGTACGCGGCGGCGAAGCGGGGGATGTCCTCCGCGCTCCAATCGATCGTCGCCTCGAACGCCGAGCTGTACGCGAGCACGCGCGACCGGCTGCTCACGGCGATCGCGTCGCTGCTCGGCGCGGCGGTCGCTGCCGGAACGGTGCGAGCGGACATGGCGCCCGAGGATGTCCTGCAGGCGATGAGCGGCGTCTGGCTCATCCCAGACGGCGAAGGCTGGAACGCGCGAGCCCAGCGCCTCCTGCAGCTCTTGATGGACGGCCTTCGCTTCGGCGCCCGGTCGCGCTAGCGGTTCGTGGCGAGTACGAGCGCCAGTCGATCGGACATCGGGGCTGGCACCAGCATCGTCGGGCCGACCGGGGAGAAGTTCCACTTCTTGAGCACGCCCTGACCGGCCGGCGACAGCACCATGTCGATGAACGCCTGCCCGAGCTCGGCTTGCGGTCCGTTGGCGACCAGCGCGATCGGATAGGTCGCTAGCGTGTTCAGGTCGTCCGGAATCGCGATCGTCATCAGGTCGGGAGCAGACTGCGGCGTGACGTCCGAGAGGTAGACCACGGCAGCGTCGGCTTCGCCAAGCTGTACCTTCGCCACCACCTGGCGGACGTTCGGCTCCCGCGAGACGACGTTGGCGTTCGCCCGATCCTTGAAGTCGCTCCCGAACGCCGCGATCTGGCTCATCTTGTCGAACATGTTCTGGGTGTAGACGCCGATCGGCACCTCGGGGCCGGCCGTTACGAAGCGGATGCCTGGATTGGCGACGTCGGCGGCGCTCTGAAGCCTGCCCGGGTTCTCCTTCGGCGTGATGACGACCAGCCGGTTCTGCACGAACGCTACGTCCGGTCCGGCGATCGAGCCGTCGCCCCTGGCGTTGTTCATCTGAGCCTGGTCCGCCGAGGCGAAGACGTCGGCGACGGCGCCCTGCTGGAGCTGGGTCCGAAGCTGGCTGGAGGCGCCGAAGTTGAACGTGACCGGGACCGTCTTCTCGGCCTCGAACGCCTGGCCGATCTCCTTGAAGGCGTCGGTCAGCGAGGCGGCGGCGAAGACGGTCAACGGGGTCTGCTGGACGGGGGCTGCCGCCGCCGAGGGTGTCGGATGGACGACGGGCGCCAGCACGACCAGCGACACGGTTGCCGCCAGCACGGCCTGGCCGATCGACGAGCGCGTGAGCTTCACGAGTCCTCCTGCTGGGGGGTGAGCGCCGTCGGCGTCCGGGACCAGCCGGGCGCGCGCGGAAAGAAGAGCGACTGCCCGTACTCTCCGACGCCGAACTCGGAGATCAGCGCCTGCGCCTCGTCGCCCAGCAGCCATGCGACGAACCGCGCCGCCTCCTCGCCACGCACGTCGGGCACGATGCCGGCGTCGATCGGGCCGATGGTGCTCGCCAGCGACAGTCCGGCCGGCGCCGACGGGGCGCCGCTCACGGCAAGCTCCCGGAATGGCGAACGGTGGTCCAGCGGCTCACTTCGCGACCATGACCTCGGTTGCCTTCATCACGGCCTTGACCTAATCGCCTACCTGTAAGCCGAGCGATTCGGCCGAGGTGCGGGTGATCGCCGCGACCACCTCCATGCCGTTCACGTCGATGACCACCTCCGCCATCACGCCGCCGAGCTTGATCGACGTGACCGTGCCTGGTAGCTGGTTGCGCGCGCTGAGCTCCATGGTTGTTCCCTCTGACCTTGCAGGTGATAGCCCGCACCGGAGCGCGCGAGCCTCAGCGCCGGGCTGCGCAGGCCGTGTGCCCTGAACGGGCGCCGCACTATTCGATACTGGAATAGTGTAGCGTTTGGCTGACGTCTCGTCAATGAGAGGCGACCACGCCGGACTTCAGGGTGGCTCTGCGCGGTGGGCGGTGGGCTCGCGCCACGTAACCGGGGCCGTGGACTGAAGTCCACGGACGGCGCTCAGTCAGCACCGGTCAGGGGAAAGGAGGCCACGACGGCGCACGAATCATCGGCAATGCGCTGGACGAGGTGCACGTCTGTCACCAGGAGCGTGCGCGTCCGCTCGTCGGCGAACAGGTCGGTCAGCCAGCGACGAGCGTATCTGACGACGCTGCCAGACGTCGTATCCCAGAATGCCGGTCGTGACCTGATAGAACGGATGCTCCGGCGGGACCAGGAAGACGCTGAGACGTGGCAAGGTGACGCTCCATAAACCGGATGTTCCGGACACCAGCTGGCGCCGGTGTCGCCGAGTGTCGATCGAGAAGTTTACTTTCGCACTTCGGGAAGGTAAACTTCGCACATGACCTTCGATTCGGCTGGGATGGACAGTGCTCTGGATGCGCTCGGGGCCGTGCTCGAAGCGCGCGGACACGCATACGAGATCGCATCTGTCGGCGGGAGTAGCTTACTACTCCTCGGTCTGACCACGCGGGCGACGAACGATCTCGACGTGGTCGCTCTCGTTCAGAATGGTCGGTATGCGACCGCGGAGCCGCTGCCGGATGCACTCGTCGAAGCCGTTCGCGATGTCGGCGATGCGCTCGGACTGGGAGAGCGATGGCTCAACTCCGGTCCTACCGACCTGTTGAGGCTCGGGCTCCCGGACGGCTTCGCGGAGCGGGCCGTTCGTCGCGGATACGGCTCGCTCGTGCTTCATGTCGCAAGCCGCCTGGATCAGATTCATCTCAAGCTGTACGCCAGTGTAGATCAGGGTCCGCGCAGCAAGCACGTGGCTGACCTCCGTCTCCTGTCGCCGACGCGAGATGAGCTTCTGGCAGCCGCCCGGTGGACGCGTCAGCATGATCCGTCCGATCCGTTTCGCGAGGAGCTCGTCAAGGCGCTTCACTACTTTGGAGTCGAAGATGGCGCCGATCACATCTAGTGCGGCGATTGAGCAGACACTGGCGGAGCTAGCATGGAGCTTGTGGACAGAGCTCGGCGTATCAGGGGTGTTCCGCCATCACTCAGATTGGAATGTCGACCTGGAGCCGCTGATCATTCTCACGGCCGCGCTGGCAGACGTCGATCCACGGCTCCGAGACGAGTCGACTGATTGGTGTATTCGCTACGCACGCCTAGTCGCCGCGGCTCGACTCAAAACGCTCCTGAGCCTCGGCGATTCAGAGACCAGATCGGCGTTTGGCGAGTATTCAGCCACGGTACGGGCGCACGTGCGAGTAAACTGGCCTGGGGGAGATAGGCCCCGCCCTTACGAGCCGACCGGCCGATCGCGGCTCGACAGCCTTGGCCGTGCGGCCCTATTCGGCCTGCGACAGCGCGCGCTCTTCGGAACGGGGGCGCGAGCTGAGATCATCCGCGTGCTCGCGTCGAATCCTGACCGTGCGTTCTCGGCAGCAGAGTTGGCAGATGATGCCGCGTTCACGAAACGAGCCGTGGAGCATGAAATCGAGAGTCTTCGCCTCGCCGGCCTGGTCACCTGGACTGCACTTCACGGTCGTCGGCAATTCAAGGTTGCGCGCCGGGATGAACTGCTCGCGTTCGTTGGGAGCCGACCCAGCTGGACACCTCGCTGGGCACCGCTCATTCGGGTGCTCCTTGGAGGCTACCGCCTGCTCGCCCGAGTGGATTCGATGCCGCCAGTCGTCCGCGACGTCGAGGCTCGCAAGTATCTGAGGGCGATGCGTGCCAACATCGAGCAGGCGGATCTCACGACCCCACCCGCATCAAATGTGGGGATCTTGCTGTGGGATGAGGTCGTCGATTGGCTTCAGCGCGTGACCTTGGCGCTGGCACGCGGCAATCCTGATATCTTCGGTGAAAGCCGGCTCACGTCAGTCAGTTCTTCTGCCCGAGCCTGAATGCGCGAAGGAATTCAAGTTGCCAGGTCCGTCTGGGATTCACGACGCACGGTGAAACGTCGGGGCGGCTGAGCAACCAGAGCGCCGCCAGGGCCAGCGCGGCCAGCCCGGAGATGCCCAGGCCGAAGTCGAGGCCGGCCGGACGATAGCCGATCGTCACCGTGTGCTGCCCGGCGGGAAGCGCCACGCCAACCAGCGCACCGTCGACCGGCTCGACGGGCAGCACTGCGCCACCGGCCTGAGCCGACCAGCCCGGGTACCAGGGCCGAGTCGTCACCAGCCAGCCGGGGCCTTCGACCTCGACGGTCAGCCAGTTGTTGCCCTCGGCCACGATCCGGGCCGGGCCAGGATCGACGGGTGCCTCGCGGACGGATGCGGTTCGGCGGGTGACGCACTCCTGGCGTGGGAAACTCGACTCGCGGACCTCGCGGGCGCCGCCCGGCCAGCTGCAGCGCGCGACCCAGGCTCGTGGCGCCGACAGCTCCAGCACCGAGTCCCGCCCGCCCCGGCGGTCGATCACCGCCTCGTAGCCGAGCAGATACAAGAACGGCACGGCGTCCCGCTGGAGCTCGATCTCGACCTTTGCGTTCGAGCGCCCGGTGACCAGCGTCATGTACTCGCCGCTGAACAGCGAGACGTAGCCGCCCGGCTGCTGGACGCGGGTGACCGGACCGTAGTTCGCCAGGACTGGGGCACCCTCGCCGATCAGCGCGGCGCGCCGGTACGACCGGAGCACCGCGCTCTCGGCGACGATCTGGGCCGGATCGGCCGGGCGCAGACGGAACGGCTGGAGCACCAGGATCAGCTCGACCGCAGCCAGCGCCACCAGGATCGCGCGCCGCGGCAGCTTCGGCGGCAGGCGCATCGCGATCGCCGCCAGGACCAGGACGATCACGGCTACCAGCACCCCGGCGCTGGTGCTGCCGGCGAGTGCTCGGCGAGCCTGCGACGTCAGCAACTCGCTGCCACCGGTCAGCGCGGCGAGCGCCGGCACCCAGAGGTCCATCGTCGAGCCGAGCACGGCGACCACCGCAGCGAGCACGATCGTGGCGCCGGCCGCCCGCTTGCCGTGGAGGCGCTCCAGTCCGAGGCCGGCCGCCAGCGCCAGCGCCAGCGCCGCCAGCACCAGATGCTTGCTCGGGATCCGCAGGTCGGCGTAGCCGGGCAGGAGCTCGACCAGCGGGTACCACGGCGCGTAGCCGCCGAACGCGAACGCGACGGCGACGACGGCAGCCCCCCAACAGAGCCAGCGCCAGCTGCCCGCCAGGAACCCGGCTGCCAGCAGCGGCACGATGCCGACGTACAGCAGGCGCTCGTGCCACTCGTAGTGCGGGCCGGGCCAGTAGCCGACGCGCGGGTCGCCGAAGCTGAGCGGCCCGAACAGCTCCAGCAGATGCCACGGCGGCAACGAGGCGGCCGTACGGAAGTCCCACTCCATCCGGGCTTGCCGGTTCGAGATGCCGAGCACCTCAAGGACCGGCAGCATCTGGAACGCGGCCAGCCCGCCGCCGAGCAGCATGGCGACGGCCACCCGACTCACCGCCAGGACGGCTTCACGACGCCCTGACTGCAAGGCAGCGAAACCGGCCCAGAGCGGCAGCCACCAGAGCGAGAAGATCACGATCTCCGGCTGCCCGGCCAGCGTCATCAGCGCCACGACCAGCGCCAGGAGCACGACTCGTCGCCGGCCGCTGATGTCGATCGCGAGGCCGGTTGCGAGTGGCAGCCAGGCGTTCGCCTCCAGGAAGCTCAGGTGCCCGGCCCACATCCGCGCGACCGTAGCGCTGCCAAGCGCGTAGGCGAGGCCGGCCAGCACCTGGCCTTCCCGCGTCGCACCGAGACGGCCAGCTGTCCAGGCCGTGCCGAGTCCGGCGATCAACACGTGCAATCCGATCAGCCAGTTGATCGCCAGGATCGGCGCGAGGGGGGTCAGCAGCCAGTGCAGCGGGTAGCCGTAGCCGGCCTGGAGCGTCGCGAAGGCCGGGATGCCGCTGAAGCTGTACGGGTTCCAGAACGGGAACTCGCCGGCCGCGAGCGCGTCGCGCCAGAGCACGAACCAGGGATAGTGAATGACGTGGACGTCGCCGCCCACCACCAGCAGGCTCGTAGTGAGCCAGGCCGGCGCCATCACCGCCGCCAGGACGATCGTCAAGACCGCGTACGGGTTGCCGAAGATCCGGAGGGCCGCCGGGCGGACGCCACGAGCGGCTGCCATCTCGTCGGAGGCCGCGCGGCGCGCTGCTGACGGCGGGCGCGCCACCGACACGGCGGGCGCGCCCGGTGGGGGAGAGATCGTCACGTCGACGTCCACGGTCGCGAGGGTGCCGTCACTATCATGGCCGGTCGCCGTCGCCTCGGGGCGACCGCAAAATCACACCTGTCGTACAGCACCGGACCGCCGGCGACAGTGGCGCCGTTTGCGCTCATGCCGGCCAGACGCGCTGGCCGGCGACGTAAGTTGCCCGGACGGGGATGGCGGCGATCTCGTCGTGGGGGACGGTGGTCGGGTCGGCGCCGAGGACGACGAAGTCGGCCAGGAAGCCAGGCGCCAGCCGGCCCTTGTAGGCTTGCTCGCCGGAGGCGTAGGCGCCGCCAGTGGTGTAGAGCGCCAGCGCTTCGAGCGGCGTGATCCGCTGGCTCGGGCCGATCGAGGCGCCGTCCCAGCCCTGCCGGGTGACACAGCTCTGCATCGCCAGCAGCGGCTCGAACGGCCCGCACGGGTAGTCCGACGATCCGGCCACGGCCACGCCCAGGTCCAGGAACGAACGATGCGCGAACATCCGCTCGGCCCGCTCGGCGCCGTACCACTTGAGCAGGTTGCCGCCGTGGTACTGGACGTAGCTGCCGAACGGCACCCCGATCATCCCGAGCTTCCCCATCCGCTGCAGGATCTCCTCGGTGATGACGGTGCAGTGCTCGATCCGGTGGTGGGCATCGGGACGCGGGTTCGCGGCGTCGGCGGCCTCGATCTGGTCGAGCAGCAGCGAGATCGCGCGGTCGCCGTTAGCGTGGACGGCCAGCCGGCTGCCGGCGTTGTGGACCGCGCGCACCAGCTCGGCGAGCTGCTCGGTCGAGGTGGTTTGCATCCCGTGGTAGTCGGAGTCCTGGAACGGCTGCTCCAGCAAGCAGGTCCGGCCGCCGATCGCCCCGTCCACGAACG
>Ga0209382_10006881_pt1 | contig 14568 bp, 8 predicted proteins | sample SoiMetdeltSBSDD5_FD_187599 | JGI IMG/M metagenome (GOLD analysis project Ga0209382, IMG submission 187599) | Bulk soil microbial communities from a Populus tree surrounding site in Tennessee, USA - Soil MetaG P. deltoides SBSDD5 (SPAdes) (version 2) | ecosystem: Environmental > Terrestrial >... | reverse complement strand
GTACCGCGCGTTCGACGCACGCGGACGACGGCGCATCCAGCTGGCCCGCAAGGCGCTCGAGGTGTCCGCGGACTGCGCCGACGCCTACGTGGTGCTGGCCGAGCACAGCCGCACGCCCGAGGCCGCTCGCGCGCTCTACGAGCAGGCGCTGGCCGCCGGCGAGCGGGCGCTGGGCCCCGACGTGTTCGCGCAGGAGACCGGACACTTCTGGGGCCTCGTCCACACGCGGCCCTACATGCGCGCGCGGCTCGGCCTCGCCCAGACCCTGGAAGAGCTCGACCGGCCCGACGAGGCGATCGCGCACTACCGCGAGCTGCTCCGGCTGGACACCGACGACCACCAGGGCGTGCGCTACGCGCTGCTGTCGGCGCTGCTGGTGGCGGGGCGCGACGCCGAGAGCGCCGCGCTGATCGAGCAGTTCGACGACGAGCCGACCGCCGTCTGGCACTACGGCCGCGCGCTGGTCACCTTCCGGCGCGAGGGCGACAGCCGCGCGGCGCGCGAGCGCCTGCGCACGGCCCTGCGGACCAACCGCCACGTGCCGCAGTACATCACCGGCGATGACGAGTGGCCGGGCCCCGAGCCGACCGCCTACGCCCCGGGCAGCCGCGAGGAGGCCGTGATCTGCGACGCCGACCTGGGCGACGCGTGGCGGGCCACCCCGGACGCGATCCGCTGGCTCCGCGCGCAGGCGCCGTCGCGCCGGTCAGGGAAGCACCGGCGGCGGTGAGGTTCAGGGGATCGCCACGCGCTTGCTGAGCTCGCCGATGATGATCGATCGCGCTGGATCTCCCGTCTCGTCGACGCGCACCCCGAGCGCTGCTCCGATTCGGGAATAGAGCATGTCCCCCGCTCCATACGTGCGTGATCGGGCCTTGCCTTCGGGTCGAAGCAAGCCGGCCGCGACGGCCGCCGCGAGATCGTTCGTCGCGGTCGCCGGACTTACATCGGCGAGCGGCCGATAGTATCGAGGCGTGACGCTCCGTCCGAAAAACGCATCCCACACCGCGTTGGCCACGCGGGGCTGTAGCCCCACAGCCGTCACGGCCTCTTCCACCGCCGCCCAGATCCGCTGCTGAATGCGCTCCCGCAAGTCGAGGGCCCGGACCTGGTGAAGCTGAGCCTCCATGTGGGCCAGGATGAACGGCGTGACATCGGCGGCTCGATCGAATGTCTCCCCGAGGCATCGAAAAGCCGTGTAGTACTGGGATCGGTGGCGTCCCCACCACTCCTCGAGCGAAGTGAATTCAGGCAGCTTGAACCCACCGCGGTACATCGCCAGCGAGGCGACAACGCGAGCTACCCGCCCGTTACCGTCCTTGAATGGATGGACAGCCGCCACCGCAACGTGGATCCAGGCGGCCGCGATGGCGGGGTGCTCCAGGCCCGCCTGCATCCCCGCACACGCCGCATCCACCAGCTCGGGCACCTCTTCGGGAGCAGGTGGGCGGAAGGTGAGTCCACCCGTCCGATCGTCGACCAGGTAGGCGGCACCCGTCCGGAGCCGCCCGGCCCCCCCCGCCCAGTTTCCCGCGAGGATCCGATCGTGGAGACCGATGAGCAGCTCGCGATCCCATTTGAAGGCCGCGTCGTCAGCGCGCCGGAGGACGAAGCTCATGGCCTCGCGGTAGCCGCGCACGAGGGCGGCGTCCTCTTCTCTCGTCTCGGGTGGGCGGTCGCCGGCCAAGATTCGATGGACTTCTTCGACCGTGACGGGGATCCCCTCCATCGAAGTAGAAGCCGCCACCGCTTCAGCTTCGAGGTCCCGCCGCAGCCGCCCGGCCCAGGCGCGCGGGATCGGCCCCCGATAGTCGAGTTGGGCCTTCCAGCGGTCCAACTCCTGGGTGAGATCCAGGAGTGCCTTGACGTCGTACGGCAACAGCATGATTAGATTGTGCCATTAATCAACTAGGTGATTAGGTGATTAATCTACTGGGCGCGTTGTGGCTCCCGCACAGCCTCTCCCCCGCCATCTCCACGAACCGGCACAGCGCGTTGATCAAACGCATCTGCTCGATGGTGCGTGCCCGGGACTCAAGCAGCCGCGGGCTGGCGACGATACACGCCAGGCACATTGCCCTTGAGACCGCGACGTTGAGCCGGTTTCGCGAGAACAGAAACTCCAGGCTGCGTGGCACGTCCTCCGCGCTCGAGGTCGCCATCGAGTAAAAAACCACCGCCGCCTCGCGGCCCTGGAACTTGTCGACGGTTCCGACCGGCACGTCGCCCAGCCCGGCGGCCTCCAGCGCGCGGCGAATCGAACGCACCTGCGCGTTGTAGGGCGCGACGACCATGAAGTCGCGCTGCCCCAGCGGCGCCGTCACGCCAGCGCGGTTCGTCCACGAGCCACCCACCATGTTGGCGATCTCGCGGGCAACCCGTTCGGCCTCCTCGGGGGCGGCGGCCACGTTGCCGGCGTGATCCACCGGCAGGAAGCGCAGGCCCGTGCCGAACGCGGTCGTCTGGCTCGCCGTGGCGAGGAGCCCCTCCAGCCGGCTCTCGTAGAACGCGTCCGACACGAAGCGGCAGACGTCCGGATGCATGCGCCGCGTGCGATCGAGGAAGATTCCCATATCGGCCGGCACGGTCGGATGATCGCCCAGCAGGTGCTCCAGCACCGAAGCCCCGGCACCTTCGGGGTGCGTGCCCTGAGAGACCTGGGCGAGCTGCAGCGGGTCGCCGAGGAGGATCACGTTGCGCGCCGCCGTGCCCATCGCAACCGCGTCGGCGAGCGACACCTGCCCGGCCTCGTCGATGACCAGCGTGTCGACGAGGCCCTCGAGGTCCTCGTGCGCGAACAACCACGCGGTGCCGGCCAGAAGCTGGACGCTCGGCGCCGCGACCACGAGCTTGGCCGTGTCGTCTACGTTGGTCATCCAGTCTTCCGGGTACTCGGTCTCCGCGCTGCTCGCCGTGCACTTCTTGAGGCCGCGGACGCCGACGCCCTCCTCGCGCGCCGCTCGGCCGATCTCGTCGAGCAGGTTGTGGATCGCCTTGTGGCTCGTGGCGGCCACACCCACGCGCCGGCCGCGGCGGATGAGGTCCACGACGATCCGCGCGCCCGTCCACGTCTTGCCCGTGCCGGGCGGGCCCTGGATGAAGAGGTAGCTGGCGTCGAGCGCCGCCGCGCGCTCGCGCTGCTCGCGAGGATCCGTCGTCTGGATCTCACCGCCGAAGCCGTCAGCCAGCCGCGGACGAGCCCGCGCGACCATGTCCTCCAGCGCACGATAGCGACCATCGACCGCCAGCACCGAGGCGCCGAACCGCGCCAGGGCGCTCTGCTGAGCGCGCGTGTCGTAGGGTCCCGACGGGACGAGCGCCGCGGGCAGCGCCACCGAGGCCAGCCCCGGGCCGCGCCGCAGCGCGAGAACGCCGGCCGCCTCGTCCAGCTCCACGATCGTCCCGGCCCCCTTGCCGGTGGCCGGATCGACGGGCGCGTCGTCGGGTGCCAGCTTGTGCTGCTGGGCGGGGAAGCGGAATCGGTGGATCTGCGACCGTCCCGAGGCGCGCGCTGGCCCGTCCGGCTCCAGGCGGCCGATCGCCTCGGCGTCGTCCACGAGCTCGTCGAGCGACATCTGGCAGCGCGCGAAGAACCACCACCACGCCGGCCGAGCCTCGCGCCGGTGGTACTCGAGCAGCTCGGCGCTCAGCCAGTGCGGCGACCCGGGGCTCGCGTCCGCCAGGAGCGCCTGGCGCAGCGCCTCCCGCTGCGCGTCGGTCTTCTGCCGGCCCTCGTCGACCGGGCGCGCGGCGGGCGGCTCCGCCCAGGACGCGCTCTCGGGTCGATGGTCGATCAGCCAGTCGCGAAGCGCCAGCGTGGCCCGGCAGTCTTCCTCGTTGTACGCCGCGATCTCGTCGAGCCGCGCGGGAACGCGCCCGGCCATCCACTGCTCGTAGGCCAGCACTGCCCGCGTGCCGCTCGTCACCCGGGCCCGGCGACGGAACGCCGGCAGCGCCTCCACGTCCTTCAACGAGTAGCTGGAGACTCCCGCGCGCAGGCCCTGACGCACCACCGCGTGCAGATCTACGAAGACCTCCGCGCGCAGCAGCGCGTCCATTGCGTCCTCGCGCGTGGCGTACACGCCCATGAGCTGCTTGAGGGCCGTCGGCTCGTACGCGCCGTAGTGATAGACGTGCATGTCCGGATGCCGCGCCAGCCGCTCGGTGAAAGAGTCGACGAGCATCTCGAACGCTTGCCGCTCTTCCGCCCGGTCGTGGGCCCAGCTCGCCCGGTACCGCCAGCAGCGGTCGTCAAACGTCAGCTGAACGTCGTCCATCGTGAGCAAGCCGAAGAGGAAGTGGAGCCCCCGCGCCGGCTCCCAGAACGGATCACCCTCGATGTCGAAGACGACGTCACCCGCTGACGGCCTCGGCAGCCGCATGAAGCCCCGGCCCGGCTCGATCTCCAGCGGATGCCAGTCGAGCTCACCCGTGGCGCGCCCGTGAAGCTGCAAGCCCGCCTGGTCACGCAGAGCCTCGACCGTGTGCGGGCCCACGTGCTCGACCTTTGTGTCGGGCGGCGCCTGGGCGAGCCGCGCCAGCGTGCCGATGCCGGTCGCCCGCAGGCGCACGACCTGCTCGCGTCGGATACCGGCCACCAGCAGGAGGTGATCCTCCCGCCTCCAGCGCTCGTCGCAGACCTCGCGGAATTCACAGAGCCCGCAGTGCTCGACGCGGTACGGTTCCGTCGGCGCTCCCTGCCCGACGGCGGCGAGGAAGCCGGCGCGGACGCGACGGTAATAGGCGTCGAAGTCGGCGTGACGCAGCGTCCGCCGCTCGCCGATGCCGAGCAGGACGTGCATCGAGGCCGGCGTCACCTTCTGGATGGTCGCGATCGCTTCCGTGTAGAAGCAGAGCTGCAGCACGTACGTGGGCTTCTCGGCCCGGGCCAGCTTGGCGTCCAGCGCCTCGTACCCCCACCCACCGAGCGCCGTCGGCTGCTCGATGCGCTCGAGGAAATCCGCGCGGCCCCGCCAGTCGCCCAGCACGAACGTGGCCTGGTAGATGACCTCGGCGCCCGCCTGCATCGCCTCGATCGTGGCGCGCGCCGAGCTCTCGAAATCCCACCGATCGGCGCCGATGACGTCGACGACCTCCCGTCCCTTTGCCCGCAGATCCCTCAGGTACGCCGCCTCGTACTCCTCACCCTTGCGACGAAGAAGCTCGCCGTGGTCGTCGGGGACGTGCGGCCGCGCCCGGGTGCCGCGCGCGACGTCGAGTGCCAGCGTGGTGAGGTGCGGACACTCGACGTAGTCGTTGAGATCCGAGGGCGAAAGGACCAGACGACCGCCAAGCGCTTGCATCCCGCCTGTCGATTGTAAGGCGATCAGCGCGACGGGGTCACCCCTTGGACCGAGGGCGATTGTGGCCCGTCAACAACTCGAGATCGATGGCGTCATACGCAGACTCGCGGATCCCGGCAAGCACCTCGGCGATGGGGATCAGCTCGGGCGCCCGCGCTACTCCATCAACCGGTTCACCCGCGCGCGGGACGCCCTCCGGCCGGAGACGACCGATCGCCTCGCCGTCCTCGACCAGCTCGTCGGCCGACATCTGGCAGCGCTCGAAGAGCCATCACCACGCCGGCCGCGCCTCGCGCCGGTGATACTCGGGCAGCTCGTCGTTCACGGGCCGCGCGTCGGACCGCGCGGCCCACCGCGGGTCGTCCGGCCTGTGCTCCAGCAACCAATCACGGAGCGCCAGCGTCGCACGGCAATCTTCCTCGTTGTAGGGCCACGATCGCCTCTAGGCGGGCCCCGGCGTGCGTCTCCCCATCCCCTGCTCGCAAGTCAGCACCGCCCGCGTGCCGCTAATCGGGATCGCAATATCGCTGGATTCAACAGGAATTCCGACGCCGAAGGACGCCAGCGCGCCAACCGAGACATCCCAGTTCGCCGCGCATCAGAATTATTGCACTCTACGCCGCTCAGACCTTTCCGGTCGAGTCCCCAGAAAAAGGCACCGCAAAGGCAGGTCAGCTTGTCCTGCCTCCCGTTGTAGCGCGATGCCCATCGTTCTCTCGAAGGCCTGCAGCGTCATCCTACGAAGACTGTCGAATACCGAGCCCAGCCCAAAAAGCGGGATTTATCCCAAAGACCGCTCTTCCAGGACCTCTATCCTCAGCCCTCCGAATCTTCGCGAGCAGAAGACGCATGTCATAGTTCAGAGAGTAGATGTATTCGACTTCGGCGTCCTCGCGAACAAGACCAAGCACGCCATACCACAAGAGTATGTCGACCAACCTCGACATCTGCTCGCGCTCGAGTCCGAGCGTCGCTAGCAAGCTTCGTAGTTCCGTTTCGTCAAGTCGGTCAGAGACATCGATAAAGACATAGAGCACGTCCTCGCCTTCAGGCAAAACATCCCGAATCTCAAGTCCAATCTCGCGAACGAGGTCTGTCGAGTACAGTGACAGCCCCTTGCGAATATCGTCCGCCTCGATTCTGGGATGCCCCCGATTCACCGCACAGCTTCGACAATGGCTTATCAGATCCAGCAAAGCCCTAGGACGCATCAGACTTCGCTCGATCATGTACTGAGACGTCTCTTCCCCGGCAATGTGGCTAACGCAAACCATCGACCATACATCCGCGAACGACCGATCCCCGGCAATATCGTTAAACACGATGCGGCGCCGTACCAGCTCGCGCATCTCTTCCGGATCAGTCCAGTCCACGAGCGCCCTTGGGTCCTTCCCACGGTCCGGGGTTTCCTCCACCAGTAGCTCGAATACGTCATTTCGCAGAAAAATCACCGCATGTGCGTCGATCCCGTAATTCGATAACTCCCGCTCGAGCTTGCGGGTCGCTTCAAGAAGCGTCCGGAGAATGATTAGATCCTCTCGCCGGATGCCATGCGTTGGCCATCCCTTGTCGAGGTTGTCGAACAACAGCCACAGGGATTCTTTGAAACCCAGATAGGCCACAACTTCCCGTCGCAGCGCAGACAGATCGTGTCGATATATCAGTTCCGTTACCTGCGCTTGGGATAGTCGCGTTACACTACCTCGCTCATAGCGAGCATTGAAGTCGTCTCTAATTCTCTGCAACAAAACGGACACGCGCTCTGAAAAGTCACCTTCTGCCACATACTCATCGCTCTGATACGCCGTCGCCAGTCTCTTGTATGGCTCGAACAGCCGGCCGTCTCGCATGTGGCGTTCTTCGTCGCTCTCCAACAGTTTCCGACAGATCTCAAGTAGGAGTAGGTATTCCCAAAACGCCGTTAGCGTATGATCTCGAGTGCCCTCCTCCAAGAGGTCTAGCACCACTTCCTTGAATCTGAGAAGCTTGTAGCCCTCCGGCCTCAGGTCCAAAACCACATTAGTGCGTCGTCCGCGCAAAAGATCGCGGACCTGAAGGAACAACGCCGTCTTGCCAGAGCCTTTCCGTCCAACTATGAGCCTGACCTCACCACGAGCCGCTCGATTGAATGCGTCCGTCTGCAGATAGTACGCAGCGAGATCACGTAATTCGTTCTCCGCAGACGAGGACCCGAGCGTAAGCCTCTCGAGAAACGTCTTCGGTGCCAACACTGGCCTATCGGTGCTTGCTTGTAAGGCCTCCGTAACCCGCGTGGCGAAGTCGGCGATGCCCTCGTCGATCTGTGCTGGATCGCGGAAAGATACGACCAGATCTCTGTAGTCCAGCGGCACTGGCTCGTCGCCGTCCTGAAGGATCAGCAGGACTTTCTCCATCCCAGTTGCTAGTCCCGCCAGAAAGGCGACGCGCAGATTATGTACTTTCGCATCGCGGATGCGGCCCGGCAACAAATGAAGCAACACACCGTGAGACTGAGCCACGTTCTGAATTGCATCAAACGCGGACAGTCGAGGCTGCTCGTTCGGGTCAAAACTTCTGTACGACAAACGCGCCTTTTTTACTCGCGCGACTATCCGGGTCACAGAATCAGTTTTGAACAAGGCCTCAATTAGGTACAAGGGCGTTTTGAAATTAGGCGTGCCCGCCGCCACCTTGATGGGCTCGAGAGTTGGAATATCGCGCAAGATGTCAGCCAAGCCCGCGGAGTTTTGGTACTCCTTGTATCCGATCGTATCGAAAATACCGACTTCGGTCGCGGACGGTGAAGAGGCCTGGAGAGGAGAGTAGCGTGTAAGGAGAAGTGGCTTCCCCTTGCCTATCGCGAATCCGATTTCATACGTGACGTTGAAGTTTAGCTCTGAGATATCAGCCACGAGACAATCGTTGTGCTCGATCCGTTCGAGCACACGGTGCCCGATGAACTGACCCGCGACGTCAGTTTCCTTCCACGTCTCAATTCCTCGAATCCCGAGCTGTTTCGGAAGCGCGGAGACAGCGGCCTCGATGGTTTGGCCTATGACCAGGGGTTTAGCTGGGTACGCTACGAATGCCGTTCTGTCGCTCATTTCAGCTCCGTATGGCGCCTCGTGGGTCGCCTCAGGCCCGGCAAAAGCATTTGTTTCTGCCTCCCGACAGCGCGCACGCGCGAGCGAGCCGACAACATGGCGTCTTCGCCCGAAGAGAATAACGGGGTTTTGAGCGTCCGGAGCGGCCACAGCCGTTCCGTCATCTCGCCATCACGTCGCCGTGTAGGCGAAGCTCATTCACGTACCACGCCGAGCTAAAAGCGTTGGATACTTCGTTGAGGAGTCATCTTAGCGCGTACGGCATCGCGGCGCGCGGGAACTAAGACCAGCCTTCATGAAATCCAGCTACGCCATCGAGGGCGTTCCCGTGATAGCTTCGAGGCGATGGTTCTAGCCGACTGCCAACAATGCGTGACGGAGCTGCGGAACCACGCCCGATGGTGGCTAGCCTTATGGGGAGTGCCGAGCGTCGCTGAGAGCTTGACGATCGAATGGAGCTCACGCCTCCGTCGCTCGCTGGGCCGAGCCATTCCGAGCCGGTGCCTGGTGAGGCTCTCTCCGTTCCTCCTGACCGCGCGCCGGGCCCTCGTACTCGAAACGGTCTGCCATGAGGTCGCCCATCTCGTAGTTCCCCTACTCCATCGCGAACCCTGTCGGCCTCATGGGCCCGAATGGGCTCAACTCCTCAGTGCTGCCGGATTTTCTCCCCGCAGTCGGGTCTGCCTCACCGACGATGTGTCAAGCCGAATACCTGTGGGCACGGTTTCAACTCCACGTCACCGCACTTCCGGAGCCCGTCTCTACGTCCATACCTGCCCTGTCTGTCACATCCGACGGCTTGCTCGACGCCGCATCTCGCGTTGGCGCTGTGCCGCATGCGTGACCGCTGGTCTCGACGGGCGACTCACTCTTGAAATCATAAAGGCGCGATCGCCCTGAGTCCGTCCCGCTGCCCGTTCTGCACGCCTGAACCCGAGCGTGTGTTCTTCCGAGGCTCCCACGTATATGGGCTCTGGGATGCGTTTCCCGTCAGTCCCGGCCACGCGCTGCTGATTCCTATCCGACACATCGCCACCTGGTTCGACGCAACAGACGCCGAACGCTCCGAACTGATCACCGCCATCGAGCAGGTACGGACGGCCGTTGAAGCGGCGCATGCGCCCGAAGGCTACAACATCGGCATCAACGTCGGGGAGGTGGCCGGTCAGACGATCTTCCACCTTCATGTGCATGTCATTCCCCGGTATCGCGGGGACGTCGACGAGCCCCGTGGCGGTGTGCGTGGAGTCATCCCCGGCAAGGCGATCTATCCTGCTGATCGTATCGCCGAGGCGATCAGGGAGTATCGAGTCGGCGACGCCAGCTCAACAGGCGCCCCCCGACCGCCGCATGCGCGCGCACTAGTCACCGGCGGGGACGATCCGCTGCTCCCTCACCTTCGCGCTCATCTCGCCGCCGCGATCCGGCTCGATGTCGCGGTCGCGTTCGTCCTTGCGCGTGGCCTCCTCAGCATCGAGGAGCACCTTCGCGACCTCGTTCGGCGAGGCGGTCGTCTCCGTTTCCTGACTGGTGATTACCGCGATGTAACGGAGCCCGAAGCACTGCTTCGGCTGCTCGATATCGACACCCTGGGCCCCCCCGTCGCCGGGCAGGTGGAGCTGCGCGTCTTCGAAAGCCGCGACACGACGTTCCACCCAAAGGCCTATATAATTCACCTCCCCGGTATCGACGGTGTCGCCTTCGTCGGAAGCTCGAACGTCAGCGAACCCGCCCTTGGCAGCGGCATCGAATGGAACTATCGCGTCGTCCCTAGCCGTGATCGGGCGGGCTTCACCGCGGCCGTTAGTGCCTTCGAAACGCTGTTCCGCGATCACCGTACGCAGCCGCTCGATGCCGCCTGGATCGAAGCTTATCGCCGGCGGCGGCTCTTGGCGCCCGCGGCCGTCATCCGCGACGTGGCGCCAGAACCTCTGGCTCCGGTCACGCCCCACGACGTTCAGCGGGAGGCCCTCGATGCGCTGACCCATACGCGGTCCGATGGCAATGCCGCCGGACTGGTCGTTCTGGCCACCGGTCTCGGCAAGACGTGGCTGGCGGCTTTCGACACCACGACCGCCGACTACCGGAGAGTGCTCTTCGTCGCGCATCGCGAAGAGATTCTAGACCAGGCTCTGCGGACCTTCCGGCGCATCCGGCCTCAGGCGCGCCTGGGCCTTTACACAGGGAGCGAGAAAGACCGCTATGCGGACGTCCTCTTCGCTTCTGTGCAGACGCTCGGTCGCAACCGGCACCTCGGCCAGTTCGCCCGCGATGCCTTCGACTACATCATCATCGACGAGTTCCACCACGCGGCAGCCACAACCTATCGCCGGATCATCGACTACTTTACTCCGCGGTTTCTTCTGGGACTCACCGCCACGCCGGAGCGGGCTGACGGCGGCGACCTGCTCGCGCTGTGTGGCGAAAACCTCGTCTACCAGTGCGACGTAACCGAAGGGATCCGGCGTGGCCTGCTGGTCCCCTTTCACTATTTTGGCGTTCCGGACGAGGTCGACTACCGCAACATCCCCTGGCGAAGCAGCCGATTCGATGAAGAGGCCCTTACTCGAGCCGTGGCTACAGCCTCGCGCGCGCAAAACGCCCTTGAGCAATGGCGCGAGAAGGCGGGGCGTCGTACGCTTGCCTTTTGCTGCTCAACCCGTCACGCCGACTTCATGGCCGCATTCTTTCAGGACGCGGGTGTCAGGACCGCAGCCGTGCACTCCGGGTCGACGAGTTCCCCGCGCCCTCTGTCACTCGAGCAGTTAAAGGACGCTGAACTCGACATCGTGTTCGCGGTAGACATGTTCAATGAAGGCGTTGACCTTCCAAACGTGGACACGATTATGATGCTGCGGCCGACCGAGTCCCGGGTGTTGTGGCTGCAGCAGTTTGGCCGTGGGCTCCGGAAGGCCGAGGCGAAGCCGCACGTCACCGTGATCGACTACATCGGCAACCATCGAACCTTCCTGATCAAGGCCCAGACGCTTCTCGCCTTGCCAGAGGGAGATGTGGCGATCGCTCAGGCTCTCGAGCGTGTTGTCGCTGGAAAGCTCCACGACCTCCCGCCAGGATGCGAGGTGACGTACGATCTCAAGGCGATCGAGATCCTGCGCGGACTCCTTCGGCCCATCCCGCACGGTCAGGCGCTAGTCAACTGGTACACCGACTTTCGCGAGCGTCACGGTACCCGCCCGCTCGCGGTCGAAGCCTTCCATGACGGCTATGTACCACGCTCGGCACGGCGCTCCCATGGGTCGTGGCTGCGCCTGGTCAACCAGATGGGCGACCTCGAGCCCGCCCAGGCTTCGGTCGTGGAGGGTCAGTCTCGGATTGCTTCAAACTTCGCCTCAGCAGAGAAGTTCCTCAACGAGCTCGAAACCACACCGATGACCCGCAGCTACAAGATGCTTCTTCTTCTCGCAATGCTGAACGAGGACCGGCTACCAGGCTCGATCGATGACGTCGACCTGGCAAGTGCGGTTGTGCGGCTCGCGCAGCGCTCGGCGCGACTGCAGGCCGATCTCGGCGTCCCCCTCGCTGACTTGGAGGCGATCCGGGCACATCTTGAGGAGAATCCGATCAGAGCGTGGAGCGGCGGCGCCGGCACTGGCGGGGTTGCCTATTTCACATACGAAGACGGCCAGTTCGCGAGTCGCTTCGAAGTGACCTCCGACCAGCGCTCGGGGTTCCAGAGCCTCGCTAGGGAGCTCGTCGAGTGGCGCCTGGCGGAGTACTTGGCCCGAACGCCGGACGAGCAGGTTGCGGGCACGCGCATCGTTTGCAAGGTCAGCCACACTGCCGGCCGACCGATTCTCTTCCTCCCCGACCGCGGCAGCCATCTTTTCATTCCGAGCGGAACAACTCCGGTAACCATCGACGGCGATGCGTACGAGGCTGATTTCGTCAAGATTGCCGTAAATGTGGTTCGACGGATCGGGTCTGATCACAATGAGCTTCCAGCGCTGCTCCGCGCTTGGTTCGGGCCCGATGCGGGCCTTCCTGGAACCAATTTCTCGGTCGTATTCGAGCGCAAGAATGAGCTGTGGCATCTGTCTCCGCTGCAGCGTCCCTCGTCGGCGAGCGACATGCCAGAGCCGTGGCGGCAATACTCTCGCGAGGGGATCCCCGCCATGTTTGGGCTACCTTTTAATGCGTCGATCTGGAACCAGGGCTTCGTACTCAGGAACGACCAGATCTTTCTGCTTGTCACCCTCGACAAGTCGTCCGCTGCCGCCGAACATCAATACCAAGACAAGTTTCTTTCAGCCGAACTCTTCCAGTGGCAAAGCCAGAACCGCCAACATAGAGGCGGCAACGTCGAGCGGAAGATCGCTCGGCATGTAGAGCTCGGAATATCCGTCCATCTCTTTGTCCGGAGGACGTCGAAGACTGAGGGGCGGGCGATGCCGTTCATCTATTGTGGCAAGTGTGAGTTCGTCGAGTGGGAGGGAGATCGCCCGATTACAGTGCGCTGGCGGCTGACATGGCCGGTACCAGAGCGGTGGTGGGAGACATTGGGCGTTCCGCAGGAACGCCAGACGTAGCGTCAACCAGCCATTCAGCGAGGCTGCAGTCAATTGATGGTATCGATGAGGGTAGGCGCTAAGGTTGCCAGCGAATACTTCCCCGTGAAGACGCAAACGCTGCAGAAAAACAGGCGGTCGGCACCGAATCCGAGCGGGCTGCTTGCAGGTCGTCTGCAGCTCGGCTACCTTCCACGCGATGACGACCACCACCGCCACGGCAACGATCACCCCGCGCACCTTCGCGTTCCTGCGCGACCTCGCCCTGCACAACGATCGCCTGTGGTTCGGAGCCAACAAGGACCGCTATCTGCTCGAGGTGCGCGATCCCTTGCTCCGCTTCGTCGCCGCCTTCGCCCCGCGGCTCGCGAAGATCAGCCCGCACATGGTCGCCGATCCGCGGCCGGTCGGGGGCTCGCTCTTTCGGATCTACCGCGACACGCGCTTCTCGAAGGACAAGACTCCGTACAAGACTCACGCCGGCATGTCGTTCCGCCATGCTGGCGGGCGGGACGTGCACGGCCCGGTGTTCTATCTGCACCTCGAGCCGGGAACGGTCTTCTCGGCGGCGGGGATATGGCGGCCGCCGCCGGAGACTCTGGCGCAGGTGCGCGAGGCGATCGTGGCTCACCCCGAGCGCTGGCGCCGGGTGACGCGGGCGTGCCCGCTGTCCGAGCACGAGGACGACCGCCTCAAGCGCGTGCCGCGGGGCTATGCCCCGGACCACCCGCTCGCCGCGGATTTGAAGCGGTTGAGCTTCACCACGGCCACGCGCTTCACCCAGCGCGACGCCTGCGCGCCCGGCTTCCTCGACCGCTTCGAGCGGGCGTGCCGCAAGGCGACGCCTCTGATGGAGTTCCTGACGAATGCCGTCGGGTTGAAGTGGTAGCGCGCCTCAGACCAGGATCTTCTCCAGGAACCTCCGCGTGCGCTCGTGCCGCGGCCGCCCGAAAACCTCCTCCGGCGTGCCGACCTCCAGGATCTTCCCCTGATCCAGGAACACCACGCGGTCGGCGACCTTGCGCGCGAAGCCCATCTCGTGGGTGGCCACCAGCATCGTCATCCCCTCGCCGGCCACCTCCTCCATCACGCGCAGCACCTCGCCCACCAGTTCGGGGTCTAGTGACGACGTCGGCTCGTCGAACAGCATGACGCGCGGGTCCATGGCCAGCGCGCGGGCGATCGCCACGCGCTGGCGCTGGCCGCCCGAGAGGTGCTCGGGATAGGTCTCCATCTTGTCCGCCAGGCCCACCTTCTCCAGCAGCGCCCGGCCTCGGGCGGCCGCCTCGCTCACCGGCATCCCCTTCACCGTGACGAGGCCCTCGATGACGTTCTCCAGCGCGACCACGGCCGGCCTTCAGCCCCTGATCTTTCGCCCGAGCTCGCCGAAACTCTGGCGATCACAGCACCGTCGAGCGGCCGTGTCAGGCAGTCGGGGCTTGGGGGTTGGTAACGCACCGGCTTGACAACCGCAAAGCGCGAGCAGATCCTTCCACCTTGCGATTGTCCGACTCTCGGGGAGGTGCCCGTGCCCCTGGATCGGTCTCGTCCGCCACGCTTCTGGTTCGCGCCGGAGGAGCTCACGACCGCCTGCCATGGGAGGAATCCGTATGCCGAAGATTAGCCGGGTAGGTCACGTCGTCCTTGCCGTGCACG
>Ga0209382_10006880_pt1 | contig 14569 bp, 15 predicted proteins | sample SoiMetdeltSBSDD5_FD_187599 | JGI IMG/M metagenome (GOLD analysis project Ga0209382, IMG submission 187599) | Bulk soil microbial communities from a Populus tree surrounding site in Tennessee, USA - Soil MetaG P. deltoides SBSDD5 (SPAdes) (version 2) | ecosystem: Environmental > Terrestrial >... | reverse complement strand
GAGGCTACTTGTATTTGCTGCAGACGCAGCTCAAGGTGAAACAGTAACATTTGATAGCTTCGCTAAAGCTGATGGCTCGAGAAAGTCAGAGTATGGCAAGTACACAAGAGAAAGAGGTTACGAAAATGTGATAAATTATGATGAGGGAATCAATATCGATCATATTATGGCAAGTGGTACACTGCCAGTATTCTATGATTATCAAGACGTAGATGGACATAAATTCTGGGATGGCGGACTGCTTAGCAATACTCCATTTAGAGAATTTTTGCAAGCATACCATGAATATTGGACTAATGTGGTACACAATACAAAAGAAGCTAACAATATCCTTCTTCCAGAACTAGAAGTCTATATGGTTAACCTACATCCCTCAAAGCGTCACGGTCTCCCTACTGACCATGATGGGGTAAAAGATAGACTAAATGACATTATCTTTGGAGATAGAAGTTCTCATTTTGACGAAATGCAAGAATTCTTAGCTTTAGACCTACAAGATTTCGCAGCTCGGTTGAAAGACCTTTCAGAAGATGCGATTTCAATACTCGACAGAGAATCAGACAAGAAGAATGAATTGAAGAAAAGATTTGAAGAGATTTTAGCAACGTCTTCGTCAGGTAAAAATCCTAACCGTCATCCTGACACATATGATGCCCTCCTCAACTTCAGAAATCACTACAAATTAGCAAAGGTAGTCCGAATCGAAAGAGCAAATCATACCGATGCTGTCTCCAACAAGACAGGAGACTTTAGCGCCACGACAATAAATGCGTTAATAACTGAAGGAATGAACGATGCTGCGAATGTATCACTGACATGATAAGTAGCTGATTTCACAAAGGTTTCCTAACTGCTACGTTGATCGTATATGAGGTATTTCACCGCTACCAGGTTACGCGTCTTATCAAATCCAGAATAGCCTCTATAATTGAAATTTGGGTACGGTTGAGTGTTTCGTTGTAATTCAACTCATGACTATATTTCTAGATAATATGGGGAAAGATTTGACATTATTAGTGTATAACATCTTGTAAGCCTCTTGGCCTCCCATCTTCAAACACGTCCTTTGAGCAGAATTGCAGGGAAAAAGCAGCCATATAATCAAGAATCGGTTTCGTCGCCCGTCCTTTTTCTGTGAGCGAATATTCCACTCTCAATGGCATTTCAGCATAAACTTTCCTGGTGACCAGTCCGTTCTTTTCCATTTCCTTTAGCCTTGCAGAAAGTATCTTTTGATTCATTCCTTCAATGGATTCTAGGAATTGGTTGAACCTTGTATGATTGCTTAACATGTTTCGTATGAGTAAGACGGTATACTTTTTGCCAATTATCCTAAATGTGGTGTCAACAGGACAAGCTTTCATGCCTTCGCTACTGTACATGATTTTCTGTTCGTCCTGCATCAAGTTTCCAGTTCATCACCTAGTATCCTACTCATCACTTTTCAACTTATATCTTTGACTAATACATCTATAATATGCAATTAGACCGAAAAAAGGTCCAATTCTTGAGCGAAGGTTACAAAATAGGTGGCAACCTATTCAAACCAAATAACTTCAAGGAAGAAGATGTACTGCCTGCCGTTGTTATGGCTGGGCCTATGACAGGAGTCAAGGAACAGGTGGCTGGCCTGTGGGCTGAACGTCTTGCCAAAGCCGGCTTTATTACTCTAGCATTTGACCATCGTAATTTTGGCGAAAGTGAAGGGACTCCAAGGCAGCATGAAGACCCTTCTAAGAAAATTGAGGATTTAAAGAATGCAACAAGTTTTTTGGTTTCTCTGCATGACGTGGATGGGTCGAAGATAGGAGCCTGCGGTATATCGATGGGAGGAGGGTACGCACTCCAATTGGCAGCTTGGGATAGAAGAATAAAGGCTGTATCAATAGTAGCAGCGGGTCTTAATCTTGGGGACACCTTTCTGGAGTTGATGGGTAAGGAGGCTCTTGTTAAACACCTTCAAGACCTGAATTCATCTAGGCAACAACACTACGACACTGGTGAGGTGCAATACATTCCTGCTGTCGCCACGGAAAATAAGCCAGCTGCTATGATGGGAGATGAACCTTTTGAATATTATGGAACTTCACGTTCATGGAGCGCTGGATGGGTCAATCGCTATACCACTGAATCAATTGAAAATTTGATGTCATTTAGCGCAGTCCATCATGCCCGTCATGTCGCGCCTACTCCGTTACTAATCATTCACGGAAAAAATGATAAATATTGCTTACCAAAATTTGCACAGGAAGTATATGATAAAGCAGGTGAACCAAAAGAAATCATGTGGCTAGATGCTCCTAATCACATTGATATCTATGATGTCGAAAAATATGTTGCACCTGCTGTCAACAAAACAGTTGAATGGTTCAATAGATATCTGAAAGGAAAGTCTAGGATAAGGGAGGAACTTACTGCATAAACCTCTCTCAAACCAAACAATCCGAAATCTTTAACGAGGCGCTATTGAAACTAAATAACAAGGTGTCACTAAATCATAATTGAGCAAACCTCAGTTCCTATATTTGAGCACCCATGGATGGAAGACAGGCAAACAGCACAGAATAGAGATATGGTTTGTAGAGCATAATGGAAGATACTACATTATATCTGAGCGACTTGATAGTGCGCATTGGGTTCAGAATATTAAGCACAATCCAACAGCAGTTTCATTTAGCATAAATGATAAAGTGTTCAAAGGCAATGCTCGAATAGTTGATCAAGAGAAAGAGTCTGCATTGACTGCAGAAGTTTTGAAATTAATGAATACAAAATACAAATGGAGCCAGGGACTGATTGTAGAGCTTATGCCTATAAATTCAAGTTGATCTTTTCAAACCTTCCTAAACACATCGTTGATTGAAATTTCTTTATTGAAGATATAGGTAATACCATCAAAACCAGGAGGCATAATCTCAGGGGCCAAACAACAGTTCATACGATAGGACCCACATATTCACACGCTCAAAGTGTGCAGGAAATATGGATATTAGAGATGGTGGAGACACCTTCCATAAGTACTTAGTGAGCAACGTGATATCTTGGAATTTGATTGTAGGAATGTCTTTGGTACGTTGGCACACAGTATAAGATGATGCACTCGGATCGATAGGGCTATGCAGCAGAAGATGTTAAGCAACACCTGACATTTCATAGAGCAACCACCCTCTGCACAAGTTGTAAGTTATTTGTAGAAGTGTAAAATTATATTTCTATTGAGCAGACTTGGTGGCTGTTCCTAAAATTAGCTCTCCGGTAAGCTTTACGGGGTCGCCTGAGGAGAATATCGTACTAAGAGATTCAATAACATCATTTTTAATCGCCAGCTTCTTCTCATCAGACAATTTAGATAGTAAAATGACTAAAAATCCAGTAACTTCAGTCATGCCCTGCCAAAGCTGTTCAGCTGTGTCTGTCTGAGCTACTGTAACTTCAATTTTCTCAGCATTAAAGTCGGAGAACCCGGCCTTCAAGAAATAGTCACGGAGCATATCTACACTAGATATACTATAAGCTCCTACAGGATTACTACTTGGTGCTACTACTGATGGTAGTAATTTCAAATCGGTAACATGTTTGGATATTGTCTTCATTACTACTGCCATAACAGGTGACTTATCTGGAGAACCCCATACAGTGACAGAGGCTTTCCCGCCAGGCTTTAAGACTCTGCGAAACGCCTTGAGTGCCTTTACAGGATCCGGCATGAACATAAGTCCGTTACGACAAACTACCGTATCAAATGTGTTATCAGAAAACATGGAGAGGCTTTCATCTTCAACGATTTGAAAGACTACATTGGTAAGACCCTGATAAGCAGCTTCCTCCTTTGCTACCTCTAACATTTCCGGACTCAAGTCTACTCCTATAACCCTCCCAGTAGGCCCTACAATTTTCTCTGCTATCGTCAGTGCAGGTTGACCAGTGCCTGTAGCGACATCTAGTACGGTCTGTCCAGGAGAGATTTGACTCGACTTTACGAGCTTATCCGACACAGGTTCCAACCACTGGAGTATGTCTTTTCTGTACTTTTTCCAGCCCGGTGCTGCGGCATTCCATTCCTCACATGCATGATGTCTTATTTCGTCCTCGGATTTGCTCACTGAATTATTTTTCCTGGTTTTTCTGTTTCTGATCTCCAAAACCAACCATGTAATAAATCATAGCTGCATCTTACTATAATCCCAGGTAGAAAGGAATTTGGGATTAATTTCAACCAGTACAACTTCTCCCTTCTTTGCACCATCTGATATCATTTTTGCTACTGGATGATCAGGTGTACCAAGATATTTGATACTAATTCTATCTGCTTGTGGGACGATTGTGCTCGGATCTTCTACTATAGTTGCAGTACCTTTACCTTTAACTCCTCTAGGGGGAGCATTCTCGTCATAATTTTCGTGATCTATGGAAAAATAGATAGTAGGATTTCTTCGGAGATTTTGAGTTTTCTTGGCCAATTTAGATGTGGTGATCAAGAGTTTCCTTTGGTCTCTATCGTAATAAAACCAGACCGGCTGAATATTAGGCTCACCTTTTTCGTCGATAGTTGCAATCTGCAAATTCAATTTACTTTCAAGGAATCTCTCAGCTTCTTCTCTTGTCATACCCGGAATCTCGGAAGTAGCACTGATGACTTTCATATTAACTCACCAAGACTTATCCTTAGAAAATAGCATATTGCTGTATTAAATGTATCAGTGAATATACCTAATATTCTATGAATTCTAACAATTTTTCTGCCTTCTATCCAAACGGTTGTTGTAGAATTTCTTTGTACGTTCTATGCTGTCCGAAGGTATTTCAAAATGAATACTATTGTAGGGCCATTTAACTAACCCTATAATATAGTAATATCTCTCTCTGTCTCCGAGCCGACTAAATCCAAATTGAATTCAAGATCGGACAAAAATTGCGAAGATAACACCTCCACTTCCATGAAAGTATCTCTACATGAGGTGCGAAGAATCACACTCAAACCAGCTAGAGTGAAGGTTTTGGAGGATTTTCTATATTTTCGGAGTATCTAGAAAGCACACTTGTGAACATGTTGATTCTGATTTGAATTGAATATATAATAAACTACTTTTAGTACCTTCACAACTGTGTAGATACAAGAAAAAAAAGAAAAAAATTGCAGCTATCTGACTTCGAGTTGTGCTGCAATATTAGCCAGTGCTTCCTCGGTTGTTTTCAAAATACCGTCTTTCGCAAAACCTCTTCCAAAGAATGGGATGCCATACAAATCCACATTCCAAAGCGCGTCAATTCTTGTTGCGTTGGTATTAGATGAAGGACTTAATGTGAGTGTTCTTGTGCCGGTCACAGGTCCTTCGGTGATATTTGTTTCTACAACATATTGTTCTGGATTCACAGTTACGAATTGATGAGTTACTGATTCTCCGAGAGGTCCTGTCTCTATAGTTACTTCTCTTTCGGTTGTATTAGCTGTCATGTTAACAGTGGTCGTATTGATATTTTTTATGGCTTTGAAAGTGGACCAGTATTTTGTCTCGTTGTCTATATCTGAAACAACATTCCAAACCTGATCTATAGGAGAAGATATCTCACGACTGGCCTTAATCTCTTCTAATGAAGAAGCTGCTGCTTGAGGAATTTGCCATACCAAACTCATAACAACAGAAAAAACTATAGCTAGAGCCACTACTGTTATGATGGTATGTATTTTCGTATTTGTAATTTTTTTCTTGCTTTTGCCATTTTTTTGCATTGTGGGCTATAGTGCCTGAAATTTTTTAACCCTTGTTAACCTATGAGACGTAACTTAGTTACCTTAGGTCTTGAATTATTAGATGATTTGAAAAGAGAGCAATAATTTTTCTTGGCTGAAAGAAAAGAAAAGGAGCGAATTAGCCCCAATACTCTTTTCAAAAGCATATGAAGAAGCCAGGGCAATTAAATTGGATACTTTAGGTTAGGTGATCATACCATGAATTGATTGGGACAAAAAGGTTTTTGGCTTCTCTTTCATCTTTTAACCTAGCAGAATCCTTTTTTTGGTGGGGGGTTGGGATATCACTTCACTTCACATCACACCTCTACGGTCATTGCACCTTCCCTTGGGTGACGATGGCCCATCATCTCACTATGATGAAGTCACTATTACTGTTCCCGCCATATTGGGATGAAGCGTGCAAGAGTAGGAATACTCTCCTTCTTTATCGAAAGTGTAACTAAATGTTTGTCCTCTTCGCAGTATGTTTGAATCAAAAGTTCCATCAGTTGAGGTAGCAGTGTGTACTGCAGAGTCGTCATTCACCCAGGTTACTGTTTCTCCCACGTTGGCTTCAAAGGGATTTGGACTATATGAATTGCTACCTGTGTTGCCGACTATCCTCACTGCGCCTTCTACTGGAAGCAATGGATCCGACCCTGACTTGAGTAGCCTTGAGTCAACAATGTTCTCGTCGTCAAAGTTCGGGATGCTTGTCAGGACCTGTGTTGCAATGATGGCGCCGCCTATGATAATCGATCCAAACACTATAGCTATTGAAATCACCACAATTTTCCAGATCATACTGATGAGTTACGATGACTCGACTTGCTGTTTTAACCCTTGTTTACCTGTCCTACGTAACCAAGTTACCTGAATGCTTATTTGCTTTGGTCGATTGCTAATCACTGAATGGAAACTAGTGTGGCGACAGTCCATAGCACCTCCAGTAGGCTAGTAAAAACCTATGGCAATTGAGTCAAATTGGTACATGCACATCGTGAGCGGATCTACATCAGGAAGGACATCATACTGAAATTAAATGATTATGGTGAGCTCAACCAGAGTCAATTGATGAGTTACTGTGGCCTTAACAATGTCAAGCACAAGCCAATTATTGATGAACTCGTGGAAAAGGGCCTGATAATCAGATTCGAAGAGCCTTGGGGTGAGCAAAACAGGATAATCAAATACAGGGTTTCAGAGAAAGGAAAAGAAATTGTCAACGCAATATTGGAGCCATATGAATTGTTGTTTCCAAGAAGTGCAGAGAAGGAGAAAAAGAGGAAGTGAACGGTATATAGCAGCTACTACCATACGTAACAGAGTTACTATCTCCTTTATAATACAGCAAAGGCGGTGATAGTTTGTTGGCTCATTGGATTGATCATGGAAGCGGTAGTATTAAGAAAGAAGGTACAGCACATGAGAATTTGCTAGAGATATTAGATAATGTCATTCATCAGCTTGATTTCACAAAAAAGATGGTAATCATAATGGTGGTTTCATTCTTCACCGTTGTACCAATAACTGCTATTGTGATCAATTTGTTAGTTAACAGAGAGGATCTGCAGTTTGTGATTCCTGTGGTGTATTCCTTAGTGTTTCTGGGGTGGCTTGGAGTTGGCATCAGACAATGGATAGTGTTTTCTAGGTGGACACAGAAATATCGCTTGTACAAGGAAGTGCAAAAGAAGCTAGATGAAAGGCTGGATTTTGATAAGGGCAGTAATAAGGAGGAAGGGCAGAAAGAACCACAATAATTAGCGATTATCTGCTCATTTACCATATTTTGTTTAGCTTGTGTGTCTTTCTTGCATTTGTAACAAAAGGGCTTTTTGACTTCTGCTCTCTATTCTTCATGGCTCTTGTAATTGTGCTCATAAGGGTAGGCTAGAAGCCGCGTTATCTAAGGATTGTGAGGCGGAACACCAAAAGCTATTCTACAGGGCCGAGCAATTGGTTGAGTTGAAAGGCCACGAGTAACGGATACCCGAAGACTAGAAGCCATGGTTTTTTGTCACTTAGGAAGAAGTATTATTCTCTGATGTCTTGTTCTAACATTCTTCACTATTCCTAGCGCAATTAACCAGAATCCGAGAAAAAGAAAGATTATAGGACCTGGAAACCAGATTAGGGTCAAGCCTCTAGTAGATACCATGCCGGCTATCGCCATAAGAGTGCCAGTAACAATTAACAAGATCGATACCAAGATCGATCCTCTGTTCACTGAAACGAAGAATGCTGCTGTTGCCACTGCAACTGCTCCAAAGCCGAAAATCATTCCTCCTACCATTGAGCCAAGCGACAATAAATCGCCACCTCCTGCTGCATTTGTAGCAACGTCTATTCCAGAGATGAGAAACAGAATGAGTGCTGCCATGGCTAATGCCTTTGCCAATCTTGTATTCAGGATGCGCCTTCACTCTACTATCTTGATATTGCCACATCAATTTGTGGCATCTGTATCTTCTTTGAGCCAGTGACCGCACCAACTATGCCAGAAAGGATGCTTGGGATAGCTGTCATTACAATGACCTGTGAAAGGCTAGAATACATGCTTGGCAAAATGTCTTCAATAGACAGATTGGGTTGATTTAGCAATTCTGCAAATGCCATTGGAAGCATGGGATAGTTAAAGATGTAGAATGTAATACCAATTAAAGCCCCTGCAATTATCATGCCCGTTCGTGGGACTGCTCTATGGATCGCAACGTCTGCTACAATAGTGACTGGAATGATTGCAAGTAGCTGCCAAGGAAGGAAGCCCCCTAAGAATTGATATGCTGGAGCAATGTTTGCAAGCACATTCATAGTGATTACAACACCTGCTACTGCACTTGCTGCGCCTAGCCGGCCTATCGTCCTAGATGAAATAAGAAATATCATTGCGCTAACAAATGGAAGTGCTATTGTGGCTATTACTACACCTACCGCTGGGTCGGGATTAAAATTAAAGTGCTCGCCATTAGAAAGTGGAAGTGCAAACATAAAGATATACCAGATAGAGGAAAACCATAGTGCAGCAAAAGCCGGGATCAAAGCAGTTTTGGCTAGTGTTTGATTTCTCTTCGATTGTATATACTGCAAAATCCTTGCAAGCCCGACTACAGCAGCAATAGCGTTAATCAAAATACCTGTGGCAAGAGCCAAGTGTGGCGGGCTCATCAGACCGTCGACACCATATACCGAATGCCATACAAAATCGCCTGGCCCTGAAATAACTTGAATGGTTGCGCCTATTATTAATAATTTGAAAGCAGTGTAAAATGATTTACTTCGAATACCTTCCCTATTTTTTAGAGAAATAAATACACCGATTATTGCTGCAAATATTGTAAGGCCAACACCTGTATAGAGTACCGTATGAGATGGTGTGAAAAATGTTTCAGGCTGTCTTAGAATATGCGATGTAATGTCCCAGCTTGCACCACCTATCTGCAAGATTCCACCCGCAGTGGCTACAAGCAGTGCTGCCAGAAGCACGTTCGTGTTCAAGGGCGATAATCTCAAAAACATGGTTATTGACACAAGTCAGTCCTTAATAAATATGACTGACCAGTCAGTCATATTTATTAAATACAGTCTTTACTTTGCGCGGATCAAAAAAAATGCGATCTAATCTCTACGATGAATGCAAGAAGTTACAATACTAAGAGATTGATTTTGCGTTGTTGATAGTTTTTCTCAGAAAAGCATTGCTGCAAATTTGAGATGGGCGTTGCGATCATATGCCTTATATAATGTATTTCTCTCTCACGTACCAAGAGCTTTTTTCATATTCTCACATACAGCTCTTTATTCTGTATTCCATAATACATTATAGAGGTTCGTGCATCTATAGATCTTAGATGAGTCAAAGGGAGAGAGAAAAATCACAATGCGCACAAAATTTAATCCACAATACAGGACAGAGCTGAGAGAAAGGATTATGCAGTCAGCAATGGAGAATTTTTCCAAGAAAGGGTTCGATAGAACAAGAATGGAAGATATTGCCGCAGCAGCTGGTTTAGCCAAGGGCACGTTATACCTTTACTTCAAAGACAAAGAAGATCTCTTTTACGCTATATGTGATCACAATCTAGAAGAATTAAGAAAGCAGCTGTCTAGATTATTTAATAGAAAAGAGAACGTTCTGCTAGATGCTGAGAGATTCTATGATGAGTACCGAAAAAGAAGTCTTGGCAGTGACACCATATGGTTTGAAATGATTGCAGTATCAACACGTACACCGAGATTAAGGAAAATATTGGCTGAAAACCAGAGCAAGGTTTACCGAGTGGTAAAAGAATTTCTAAAGACACAAATTGAGAGAGGATTTTTAAGAGAAGATATCAACGCCGACATTGTTGCTTCAGCTCTTATAGCACTTTACAACGGATTAGCTGTAAATAAGCTATTATTACAAACAAGTAATTCTGAAAACCAAAAAGCATGGATTGAAACGATAAGAGCATTGATTGGAACAGAGACGACCAAACAATAGTTTTGACGAAATAGTACTTTAGTTCCAGCACATATTTTTAACCTATCAAGGCTTAAAGCAGCAGGGACATTTTTCCAGAGCTTGTTCGTTGGTTCAACAGTGGATGCGGTACTCAAATAGGTTTGTGTCATATACTACCCTTTAGCAAAGTAGATGGGAGATTGGGATCCAAATGAATTTAGTCCAAAGCCTAACGGACCCAAGTCCTCTAATCACAATAGCTCAGGGCCAGCTCGTTTAATATCCTCAACAATTATTTACAATGAGAGAAAATCTGGGCATATGAAGCAACAAGTGGCTCTTGTAACTGGCTCTAATCGAGGGATAGGTTTTGAGATAGTCAAGCAGCTAGCCATGAAGAAAATCGATGTAATCCTTACCTCCAGAAATACAGCTAGTGGAGAGGCCGCAGTAAGGAAGCTTGCTAAAGATGGTGTGAAAAAAGTAGTTCCCATGGAATTAGATATTTCAAGTCAGGTCAGTGTTGATAGAATTTTAGAGGAGGTTGAAAAAAGTTTTGGAAGGCTTGACATTTTGGTAAACAATGCAGCCATCCTTATCGATAAAGATGATGTTACTGTATCAAATGCCGACTTGGAAACTGTAAAGATTACTTTGGAAACCAATCTACTTGGCGCCTGGCGTATGTGCAAAGCTTTCATCCCACTTATGAAAAATAACGGTTTTGGTAGAATAGTGAATGTTTCTAGTGGCGCAGGTGAATTTGATTATATGGCTACAGCTGGTGGGCATTGGCCAGCTTATTCTCTGTCAAAGGCTAGTTTGAATGCTTTGACAGTCATGCTTGCATCAGAACTCAAGGGAACCAATGTTCTTGTCAATGCAGTATGCCCTGGATGGGTGCGAACTGATATGGGAGGAAAAAATGCTACAAGGTCAGTTGAAGAAGGTGCTGCTACACCTGTTTGGTTGGCAACTCTGCCTGATGGTGGACCAACAGGATACAATTATTATGATAAACAGCAAGTCAGTTGGTAAGAATTGCTCTTCTTATGGACGAAGGCGAGGGCTATTAACTCAACCTCAAAATACTACTATCAAAATCAAATGTATCTTATTTACCACACGGAAATATCATCTGGGGTCCAGGATAAGGAAAAGAAAGGCAAGAAATGACAACATACAAAATCTTTTGTATAGGGTTATTAACAGCTATTCATGCTATGTATACCACAGCATGGCAGAAAAAGAAAGAAAGGTGCGTGTGTAACGGTCGTGATCATCATACACCTATGGCTGGTGATGCAACCAATCCGTTACCTGTAAATTGGCCACTGCTGCTATTGTTACTATCTGCTGTCATACCTCTGTCATAATTTCCCCCATGACTTCCAAAACCCTTATGATGATGTCCACCACCACTACCTCCAAGAAATCCGCAGCCAGGACCACCACCTCCGCCGAAATATAATGGCATATCTCCAGAGGTATGCAATACTGCACCATTTCCTGCATCCACTACCACAGTACGGCTTGTTTCAGAATCAAAGTTTGCAACTTTAACTATGTAAACTAGATATCCTTGTACTATTCCCAGGCGGCCTGAAATTGCAGTAGTCCCATTTCCAGCTTCGGACTGAGCAGTTTCCAATGCAGTAGCAAAAGGCACTTGGATACTATCTTGTATGAATTGGTTTGATTGCTCTACTATGTTTACCGAGCCGTTCAGCTGGGGAATTCCCATCCGGGTTTGGTTAGATTGAGCGGTGTTGTTTGTTTCTTGGGCCATTATTTCCTGCAGTGACATAGTAGTGAACAACCCAGCCAGTACTACAGCTATGCCACCGAACATAACAAATTGTGAGTTCCTCATTACCAGTTTCAAAGACATTCAGGTATATATAGATTGACAAAATTGTCATGATACGAAGTTATATTTGTCATCTGATCGCATATTGGAGATTGTCAATTCATTACCACTGGCTTTAGCATAGTCATAATAGAGAGTAGCATAGTTACAAGCAGTTCTCATTGAACCGCATACAGTCGGTGGCTCACGTTTGCTGTTGAGACGGTTTCTGAGTACAATCCTTCAAAGCTACACAGATTGCATGAGATGGCGCGTAGGAAGAGGTGGGATTGTTAGCATAATTGTCATGATAATTTGCTCCATAAGCACTATCAAGCCACTTCTTGTAAGACATATGCGGGTGGTAAACGAGGCTTCTGTTTTGGGACTCGTCGCAGGTATGCTGTATTTACTATACTTAATTATGAAAAGACGATTTCTACTTTAGATGGCGACAAATTTGTCAAAACGTAAATATCACACTCAAAGCCATCAAGACTAATGAATATGTTTGCGTTATATGTAGCAGCGGCTGCAACAACTGCAATAGCAGGCATACTCCACCTGATGCTGGGTCCCAATAACCTGAATTCAAACGTCAATCAGGGCATATTGTTCATTGTAGGAGGAATTGCTCAAGTATTCTGGATAATACCGATGATAAGAAGATGGGGTATACCCTGGTATGCAATAGGAATTGCAGGGACCATTGTGTTCATGGCGCTCTGGATCATAACACGAATGCCGGGTAATCCCATAACGGGCAGAGGTGGCCCCGCGGGCAATCCCATAGCTATAACAATTGAAGTAGTCCAGGCAGCATTCATAGGGCTCGCAGCGGCTATAATAGTCCACGAACATAGAAAAAAGAAGAAAAAAGAACAGCAGCTCAAACATGGCGAGACGAAACAAGAAGTAGAAGAATCAACAACAAAAAGTAGTATTGGCATAAGACATATGCCCATTCTTGGTGGAATAGTCATTGCACTGATATTGATTGGATTGTTTGCGCTACCGATGTTAATGCCAAGTCCGATGGGCGGAGGTGGAGGTCCACCTAGTCAAGGAGGAGGTGGTGCACCACCGCCTTCCGGTGCGGGCCAATTAGAAGCCCCACAAGGTCAAGCTCCAACACAGGAAAGTGCCATGGACAGAGGAAATTCAACCTGAGAATAATTGCGTCTTCAATTGCAGAGGAAGAAAAAAGATTGTATCAAAGTTTCAAAGGATAAGGAAGAGGACAACGGCTGAAGCTACTGTCATTATTTATTTATCATCTTCTCATGAAGTGAACGCATTAATCGATGTATTAGTTCTTGCTATCCCCCAAAGTGATATCAGCTCCTCTCAGGATACGATCGCCAGATCATCGACTGGAATAAAATAGTCGTGTTGACCACGAGGATTTCAAGAATTAAGGAGACAGTTGTGAGCCAGGATACGGGGGCCCTAAGGGAATAGATGTCAATGATGTATATCTCTTTCTCTCTAACACTCATCCGACCTAATTTTTTTCGACAAGATGCTCGAAATGTGGATCAGTCTCATAAGGAAAGATGCGTTGGGAGGATTCTACAAATGTCGGAGAATGAAATAGAGGTCAGAGTCGCCATTAGATTAACCATGTTAAGCTATCCTTTAAAGTGCAACAGTAGAAAAAATTAGAGAAAATGAAAATGCCTTCTTTTAGAAAAGATAATGCTGCAAGACCTGAGACAAAATTTGTATGCAAGGAATGCAAGATGGTCTTTAATACAAAAGATTCCCTAGAATTGCATAAAAGAAAATCAAGACACTTTACAGGCTTGATATACTTTGGAAAACATGAAAAATAATGTCAACTAGATCTAATACCAACGGCTTTGTCTTTAGTCAAGCCTATAATGGTTCCAAATTTTTAATTTACAACTAAATTTTTTGAGTGAGTTATAAGAAGTTCATTTATGGTAGTTCTGACAAATTGCAACAAACATTAATTGTAGCAGCATATGTGAGATAATCAGGTCAAGTGTAGTGATATAATTACAAAGGAGCACGCTGAGCTCCCTAAAAGTATTAACTCAAAGATTATCTTAAGCTACGTTTGAGTATATATGCTAATTATCAATTAAAGCGTGCTTAGCATTGTTAATGGTTTTTCAAGTCAAAAGGACGACGATATATTTATCTATTGATAATGGCCCTGTCCCAAGGGGAGGATTGACGTTAGAGTGGCGATAGATTTGCAAAAGGGTCAGGACAGGGCCAAGCCAGATCCTGCTTCTTCTCCATATGCCGACGCAGATGGCATTCAGCATAATGCCTCCACATTATTAAAACATGGCTTAACCTTGTTAACCTCAAAGAATCTAACACAGGTTATATTGTGGTAAAGACATCGCAGACTTGACAAATAGAGCGAACACAAAATATGTCTGGCTCACCAAGCTCATACAGAGATCGAATATACATAGTTAAAGATGTTATACTCAAACTTGTAGAATATGGCGAGCTGAATCAGACAGCCCTTGTAAGCTTTTGTGGCTTGAATCTAAAAAAG
>Ga0209382_10006879_pt1 | contig 14569 bp, 10 predicted proteins | sample SoiMetdeltSBSDD5_FD_187599 | JGI IMG/M metagenome (GOLD analysis project Ga0209382, IMG submission 187599) | Bulk soil microbial communities from a Populus tree surrounding site in Tennessee, USA - Soil MetaG P. deltoides SBSDD5 (SPAdes) (version 2) | ecosystem: Environmental > Terrestrial >... | reverse complement strand
CTTGACGTTTTCAATCGATTCGCGCAATTCCGGCGTGACTCTTTCATCGGCGTCGATCCAGAAAATCCAATCCCCGGTGGTCTGCGAATCCGCGAATTCGTGCTTGTCCTTGTAGCCCCGAAATGGGCGGTTGAAGACCTTGTCCGTGTAACGGCGCGCGATTTCGACCGTGCGGTCGGTCGAGTCGGAATCAACAATGACGATCTCGTCCGCCCAAGAAACCGTTTCGCAGACCGCGGCGACGTTGGTTTCTTCATTATGGACGATGATAGTGGCGGAGATTCTCAATTCTTCTTCGGTTTTTAGGCGCTCGGCGGGCCGCGCCCTCACTTGCGCTTTACAGTCCAAAGAGACGGCAGCCTTCGAGATTAAGATATAGTTGTTGAAACAGATGCGTCAGATCAATCGGGCTTAAATCATAGATGGCGTCGTTCTTCAAGTCAAAACATCATTACGCTGAGTCTGGCGATTGCGCCTGACTCGGCGTATATTTGATCAACCCGACAATAATTAAACTGCAATTTCGCTCATTGCTGCTCTGGAAGCGCAGGCATAACTTGCCGCAGGCTTCAGGCAAGGGCTGACTGACCTAAGCAAGAGGGCAGGGATGGCGCTCTCAGAGACTTCCGGAGGATTGGAAGTGAAGCGGAAAATTCAATTCATAACTCTCGTTTTTTCCATTTGCCTAGCCTGCTTGTATCCATTTCTGCCGGCGGCTTCGGCGGATGATTCAAAGCCCTTAGGGCCTCGCGCCGCAAATCTTCCTAAGGCGCCTGTGGCGCGTCAGGCGATACAGTACGGCGAGCGTGAGCGACCCGAGCTCCGATCGATGAACTATTTGATCGGGGCTCAGGTCGCTCACGCTCCCCGTACTGTAACGATTGATTTCGACCGCGAGGTTCGTCCGATCCTGTCGGACAACTGCTTCGCCTGTCATGGGCCGGACGAGAATCAGCGCAAGTCGAAGTTGCGCTTCGACACGAAAGATGGGGCATTCGCCAAACCGGGCGTGATCACGCCGGGCGACGCGTCGAAATCGAGGCTCTATCAGCGCGTCTCGTCGAAGGATCAGGACATGGTGATGCCGCCCCCGTCGTCGGAACACAAGCTTACCGAAAAACAGATCGAGACGATCAGGCGCTGGATCGACGAGGGCGCGCGGTGGGATGAGCATTGGTCGTTCATCCCGCCGAAGCGGCCCGAAATCCCCAAGGTAGCGAACGCCGCCTGGGTTCGGAATCCGATTGATTCGTTCATCCTGGCGCGGTTGGAGAAAGAAGGTCTGAAGCCCCAACCAGAGGCCGACAAGACGACGCTGATCCGCCGCGTTTATCTCGACCTGACCGGGCTGCCGCCGACGCCCGCCGACGTAGACGCTTTCCTCGCTGACAAATCAGCCGGCGCTTACGAGAAGGTTGTTGACAAGTTGCTCGCGTCGCCGCATTACGGCGAGCGGATGGCGATGGTGTGGCTCGACCTGGCGCGCTACGCCGACACGCATGGCTACCACATCGACAGCCACCGCGACATGTGGCCGTGGCGCGACTGGGTGATCCGCTCGTTCAACGAGGACAAACGCTTCGACCAGTTCACGATCGAACAGCTCGCGGGTGATCTGCTCCCCGAAGCCACTCAGGATCAGAAGATCGCCACCGGATTCAATCGCAACCACATGATCAATTTCGAGGGCGGAGCGATTCCCGAAGAGTACTTGAACGAGTACGTCATTGACCGCCTCGAGACGACCGCCACGACCTGGCTGGGGCTGACGATGGGCTGCGCGCGTTGCCACTCGCACAAATACGACCCGATCTCGCAGAAGGAGTTCTATCAATTCTACGCCTTCTTCAACAGCGTCCCCGAAATCGGATTGGACGGGCAAAAGGGCAACGCCGCTCCAATACTCACATTGCCGACCGACCAACAGAAATCCGAACAGCAGCGGTTGACCCGTAGCCTTCAGGATTTGACCGACGCGCTCTCGGACAAGAACGTCGCGCCGCTCAAGCAGGAGTGGGAGAAGACTCTGTCCGGGCGCATGGCCGTCGGAGCGGCCTCCGGGATCACGGCGCATTACGAATTGGACGGCGGCTTGGGCGATTCATCGGGACATTATCGCCAAGGGCGAACGCTCGACGGCGACCCGACGTTTGGCGGCGGCATGGTCAGCCGCGCGGTTTCGTTGGACGGCCAGACCATGCTGAGTTTCGGCGACGCCGGCGCGTTCGACGCCGGCGATCAATTTACCTTCGCGCTCTGGATGCGCCCCGGAATAGGCAAGATCGGCAATTTCGCTTTCCAGAAGATCGAAGACGAAAAGACGCGGCGCGGGTACGAATTGATTTTTGAGAAGACGCATTTGATAGACATCCAACGATGGGCCGCGCCTTTGACCGTCAGGCTGATCTCGAACTGGCCCGACAACGCGATCGTCGTTCGCACGAAGGAATCGTTCAACAGCAACGAATGGAAGCATCTGGCATTCACTTATGACGGGTCGGGCAGGGCGGCCGGGTTGAAGGTCTTCCTGAACGGCAAACTCGCCGATGTCGAGGTCGAGAAGGACGCGCTCAAGGGTCCGATCAAAACCGGCGCCGAATTGATCATTGGGGGCAAACAGACCGGCAAGGCGTATAACGGCGGCCTCGATGACATGCGCTTCTACTCCCGCGCTCTCGGCGATCGCGAGATAGAAGACCTGGCCGTTCACTATCCGATCCGCACGATCCTTTCCGGCGTCGGCGGCAAGCGGACGAAAGAGGAAGAAGACCGGCTGCGCGAATATTTCCTGACCGAAGTCGCGCCCGAAGAGATGCGGCGGCAATACGCCGAGTTGAAAGACGTCAGGAAGCGGAAACAGGCTCTGGACAAGGCGATCCTCAACACGATGGTCATGATGGAACTCGGCAAACCGCGCGACACGTTCATCCTCGCGCGCGGCGATTACCGCAACAAGACCGAGAAGGTCGCGCCGGGAGTCCCCGCCGTTCTTCCGCCGCTGCAGAAGGACGAGAAGGTCAACCGCTTGACGTTGGCCAAATGGCTTGTAGATCCGAATCATCCGCTGACCTCGCGCGTCGCGGTCAATCGTTTCTGGCAGATGTATTTCGGCTACGGCATCGTCAAAACCGTCGAAGACTTCGGCGCGCAGGGCGAACCGCCTGTCCACCCCGAACTGCTCGATTGGCTGGCGACGGAATTCGTGCGTACCGGCTGGGACGTGAAGGCGATGCAAAAATTGATCGTAACCTCGGCCACGTACCGCCAATCGTCGCAGGTCACGCCCGAATTGCGCGAGAAAGACCCCGAGAACCGACTGTTGGCGCGCGGCCCGCGCTACCGGCTTCAGGCCGAAACCATCCGCGACAACGCGCTGGCCGCCGGCGGGTTGCTCAACGACGAGATCGGCGGACACAGCGTCTTGCCGTATCAACCGCCAGGTCTGTGGGAAGAGATGGCCTTCGGCGACGGCTTCTCGATGCAGGAATATGTCCAGAGCCACGGCAAGGATTTATACCGCCGTTCGATGTACACGTTCTGGAAGCGCACCGTGCCTCCGGCGGCGATGGCCACGTTCGACGCGCCAGACCGCGAAAAATGCGTGGCGCGCCGCGCAGTGACCAACACGCCGCTGCAGGCCCTGGTCACGCTCAACGACCCGACTTACGTCGAAGCGGCGCGCGCGATGGCAGAAAAAGCTTTGCGCGAGGGCGGCAGGGACGCCCGCAGCCGGATCGTTTATGTTTTTCGTCTGGCGCTGGCGCGTAAGCCGTCGGCGCAGGAAGCGCGTGTCCTGCGCGACCTGCTATCGCAGCAATTGACCAATTACCGCAAAGACGGGAAGGCGGCGAGCGAGTTGTTGCGAGTCGGCGAATCGAAAATGGATGATAAGATCGATCAGACGGAGTTAGCCGCGTGGACAATGGTGGCGAGCGCGATTTTGAACCTGGATGAGACGATCACGAAAGAATAAACTTTGTGATCCTTCGTGTGGCTTTGTGGAGGAGAGAAAAAGATGAACCTGAAAAGTGAATTCGATATGCATTTGACGCGGCGACAACTCTTCGGTCTCGGCGCGAAGGGCATCGGCGTCGCCGCGTTGGCTTCGCTATTCAAACTGGACGCGTTCTCCTTCGTCGAGAACGAAGCGAGCCGCGACCCGAAGACCGGCGGTCTGGTCGGATTGCCCCATTACGCGCCGAAGGTGAAGCGCGTGATCTTCCTGCACCAATCGGGGGGCCCTTCGCAGATCGAGACCTTCGATTACAAGCCCGCCCTTGAAAAGCTGCACGGGACGGAGTTGCCCGATTCGATCCGCCGCGGCCAGCGCATCACCGGAATGACTTCGGGCCAGAGCGCGTTCCCCTGCGTCAAATCGCTCTTCAAGTTCAAACAGCACGGACAGTCGGGAACGTGGGTGAGCGAGTTGCTGCCGCACGCCGCGAAGATCGTCGACGACATCGCGGTCATCAAGACGATGTACACCGACGCGATCAATCACGACCCCGCGATCACTTTCATTCAAACCGGATTCCAACAGCCGGGCCGTCCGAGCATCGGTTCGTGGGTGAGCTACGGCCTCGGCAGCGAGAACCAGAATCTGCCCGCGTTCATCGTGCTGCTTTCGACCGCCCACGCGCTCAACACCGACCAGCCGCTCTTTTCGCGCCTCTGGTCGAGCGGCTTTCTGCCGTCGTCTTATCAGGGCGTGCGGTTGCGCGGCGGCGCGACGCCCGTGCTCTACCTGGACGATCCGCCCGGCGTGAGCAAGACGACGCGCCGCCAGATGCTCGACGCGGTAGTGAAACTCGACAGATTGAAATCAGAGAGCTACGGCGACCCCGAAATCGAGACCCGCGTCGCGCAATACGAGATGGCTTATCGAATGCAGACCTCGGTGCCTGACCTGATGGATTTGTCGAAAGAGCCGGACAGCGTCTTCGAGATGTACGGCCCCGAATCGCGCAAGCCCGGAACGTACGCCGCCAACTGTCTGCTCGCGCGCCGCCTGGCCGAACGCGGCGTTCGCTTCATTCAGCTTTATCACCGAGGCTGGGATCAGCACGGCGACCTGCCGCGCGATTTGGCGCTTCAATGCCAGGGCACGGATCAGCCGACGGCGGCGCTCGTTCAGGATTTGAAGCAGCGCGGCATGCTCGACGACACGCTGGTCGTCTGGGGCGGGGAATTCGGGCGCACGGTTTATTGCCAGGGCAAGCTGACCGAGGCCAATTATGGGCGCGATCATCACCCGCGCAATTTCGCGATGTGGGTCGCCGGCGGCGGCGTTAAGAAGGGCGTCGCAATCGGCGAGACCGACGATTACAGCTACAACGTCGCCTCGGACCCGGTCAGCGTTTTTGACTTGCAGGCGACGATGCTTCATTTACTGGGCATCGATCACAAGCGGCTGACGTACAAGTTTCAAGGGCGCCATTTCCGCTTGACCGACGTGCATGGGGAGTTGGTGGAGAAGATTCTTGCCTAAGACGACCGTGCGCCAAATCGCTTCCGTCTGGTAGCTCTCGATGTCGTCGGCTATTTCCAATCAACTTTGAGTAGTGGCGTCTGGATTTTCCCGCTCCATCTTTTCCAACTGTTGTAAGAAGGTTCGATTTTCTCTCCCGTTAAGGTGGCCCGAAGATAGATCTTGCCTTTCTCGTTCTCCTGAATGACCCATGCTCCGCTGTCAGTGGCCACCATGGCGGCGGCGTCCTTCGCTATGCCCCAATTCCTGCATTCCAGGTTAATGCGGATAGAACTGTCCCATGGCAGAACGATGACGTTCAGTCCAGGGGGCGGCCCAGTCCTAGGGAACGACCATCCATCACTAAGCGGGGAGCCATTGGCGTCTACCAGTTCGACCTTAAGATGGCGGTTGTCGCAATTCACCTCCATCTGATTGCCAAGGTCTCTAACGTTTCGAAGTTCCAGGTGAGGGACCAGCCAACGTGTGCCGTATAATTTCTCCTTCTCGACCAACTCGAGCCGCGCCTGCAGACCATTCACCGCTTCGGACCAGTCATCATTCGCCGAACCAGGAAAGGCGGAATTTAAGCCACCCGGCGCGAGCGCAAACAGCATAAGTAGCAGAGGTATGGCAAATCGCATATTCATTTCCTGGTTAGAAAACTATTGAACCATGCGGCGTGAAAACGGCGAGGTCTTCCACCAACGAAGTGTCACGACTTTTCACTTTCATCGCCAACTCAAACCTTCAAAACGTAAGCTGCCCGCCGTCAACGACCAGCGCGTGTCCTGTCACATAACTTGCGTCATCCGAAGCGAGGAAGGCCACCACAGCTGCCACCTCATCAGGTTCGCCGAAACGCGCCATCGGAATCTTGTCGCGCAAATAAGATCGGGCCAGCTCCGGGTCGGCGTCAAGCACGGCCTGTGAGAGTTTCGTGCGAATCATTCCCGGCGCGGCGGCGTTGACGCGGATGTTGTATGGCGCAAGCTCGATCGCGGCGGTCATCGTCAATCCGACCACGCCGAATTTCGACGCGTTGTAGGCGACCAATCCGACTTCGCCGACCAGCCCGTTTGTCGAGGCCATATTGACAATCGCCCCTCCGCCCGTCTCGACCATCAACCGCGCCACGACCTGCGTGCAGAGAAAGACGCCTTTTAGATTCACGTCAATCGTCTTGTTCCAGGTTTCATCGCCGGTTTCGAGCAGCGGCGCGGGAGGCGCTATGCCCGCGATGTTGCAGAGAACGTCAATTCGCCCGTGACGGCCGAAGACGGCTCTAGCCATCGCCTCGACCTGATCGCGTTCGGCGACGTCGGTTTGAATGACCCAGGCCTGGCCGCCAGCGCTCGTGATTTCGGCCGCGACTATCTCGGCCTGATACTTATCGCAATCCACGACGGCGACCGTCGCGCCTTCACGCGCCAGCCGCAGCGCTGTCGCGCGTCCGATGGCGCCGCCGCCGCCGGTCACGATTGCGATCTTCCCGGCAAAACGCGTCTTCATCATTTTCGCCCTTCCAAAAATTCGACGATCCACTTGGCGACCACGGATTCATCTGTCGGCTGATCTAAACTCGCCAGCGCCGCCTTTACTCTTTCCTCGCCGATTCGTTCAACGCGATCGAGTAGCAGCGCCTCGCTGTATGCTTTCGGAAATTCGGGGTGAGCCTGTATGCCCAGCGTCGAATCGCCGGCCCGGAAGATCGCCACGGGGCAATGATCGCTGCGGCCAATCACGACGCCTTCTTCAGGCAACCGCTCGACCTGATCCTGATGCATGTACTGCAACCCGCATCTCGATTGTTCGGGCCGCATCCACTGTTCGCGCCTGATGATCTCGACGCCGTGCGCGCCCACGCCCCAGCCCGTTTCGGCGCGCGCGACTTTACCACCCAGAGCTTCAGCCATCACCTGGTGGCCGAAGCAGACGCCCACGAAAGGCTTCTTCGCCTCGTGAATTTGCCGCGTGAAATTTTTCAGCGCATGAATCCAGTCAACGTCGTCGTAAGCCGAAAAACGCGAGCCGGTGGCCAGGTAGGCGTCGCAAGCGTCGAGCGACGGCGGAAACTCGCCGTTGCAAACGTCGAAGGGCTGTAAGGCGATCTGCGGCGCGTAGCGGCTGAACAACGCGGCGAACATCTCTCGGTAATCGCCCGCGATGTGGCGAAATCGTTCGAGGACGTGATCGCATTCGAGCAGACCGATATTCATAGTGTCAGGTGTCAGGTGTCAGGTGTCAGGTGTCAGGTGTCAGGTGTCAGGTTCCAGGTATGAATCTGCGAAACCACTCTCTTAACTGAAACCTGAAACCTGAAACCTGACACCTGGAACTATAGAGTCAATCTCAGGTGGAAAGATTTCGGGCGAGTGAAAGCCTCGAAGCCCAGCTTCGACAGCGTGCAGCCGCGCCCGGAATCTTTCACGCCGGTCCAGGCCAGCGCCGGGTCGAGATAATCGCAGCGGTTCATGTACCACGTGCCGGCCTCAATCCGATCGCCGATGCGCAGCGCCGCGTCAACGTCCGTCGTCCAGATCGAAGCGGTCAATCCGTACCGGCTGTCGTTCATCAGGCTGATCGCTTCTTCATCGTCCTTCACCGACAGTATTCCAACGACCGGCGCGAAGGTCTCTTCGGTCATAGCCAGCATCGAATGATCGACGTCGACCAGGACCTGCGGCGCAAGATACGGCGTGCCTTCTTTCGCGGCGGGGAAAAGCGAGGGATCGATCAACGCCCGAGCGCCTTTCTTCAGCGCGTCGGCGATGTGCGCGCGAGCCTTATCCGCGGCGTCCGCGCGGACCATCGGCCCGAGCGTCGTCGCGGGATCGAGCGGGTTGCCCAGCTTGTACTGTCTGGTCAACTCGACGAAGCCTTCGACGAATTGATCAAACACATCGTGATGGACGTAGACGCGCTCGACGGCGCAGCACGATTGGCCGGAGTTGAACATCGCGCCGTCAACCAGGTTCTCGATCGTCGCCCGCATCGGCGCGTCGGGACGCACGTAGGCAGGGTCTTTGCCGCCGAGTTCCAGGCCCGTGGCGATGAACCTTTCGCCGGCGGCCCGCTGCACGGCGTGGCCTCCCGCGACCGACCCGGTGAATGCGACGAAGCCGACGCGCGAATCTTTGATCGCTTCGGCCACCTGATCGTGGTCAATGTGCAGGAATTGAAAGACGCCTTCCGGCAAACCGGCGGCCTTGAACGCTTCGGCGTAGCGTTCGGCGACGAGCGGCGTCTGCGGCGCGATCTTCAGGATCACGCCGTTCCCGGCCAGGATCCCTGGAACGACCGCGTTGACCGAAGCGAGCCACGGATAGTTCCACGGCGCCAGGGCCAAGACCACGCCGACCGGTTCGCGGCGGATGAATCGTCGGAAGTTCTCCTTCGGCTCAAGCTCGATGTCGGCCAACTCGCGCTCGGCGATGCCGGCCATGTAATTGACGCGCTCCTGAAACCCTCTGCGGATTTCATTCGGGCTGTAGGCGATTGGCCGCCCGATCTGCCAGGTCAACTCTTCGCCGATTTCGTCGGCGCGTTCGAGCAGCCAGTCCAGCATCCGCTTGCAAGCGGCTGCGCGCTCCGCGACGGGAAGGCGTTTCCACGCCGCCTGTGACGTGACGGCTTTGGCGAGCGCGTTTTCAATTTCTCGCGAAGTCGCAAGCTGACGCTCGGCGAAAATCGAGCCGTCGACCGGGCTGATCGTTTGTTGAAGATTTGCAGTCATAACCTGTTATGAAAGCGGCTTCCGGCAGGCCGGCGAAGCCTCGTGCTTATAACCATCGAATAGAAAGCCGCCATGCGGCTTCAAAATCTCTTCAGCTAGCGTGATCACTTTGTCGCTTCGTCCGCCTGCGAATAATTCTTCAAAGCCTTCGCGGAATCGCGAACAAAGTTCGGGATTGGCCTTGCCGAGTCTGCGAGGAATGGATTTGTTGACCGCCGACCACAGACCGTTCGCGCGGAAATAGTAATTTGCCAGCGCGCCGTACAATTCTGCGCCCGAAGCGACAAGCTCTTCTTTGGAACGGGGCTGCCGAATGTCGTCAATCAGATTCGTGATCGTATAGCGCAACTTACGCTCGTCTTCGTCGCTGAGCTTCGGCGGTCCCTCCGCGATGAGGTCCGCGGTGATTCGCTTTAAAGATTGGGAAATCTTCGTAGGGCCGGGGACTTCGACGCCCTCCGCCACCATGTGCGCCAGCGCCGCCTGGCCGGACGGGCGGCCGAATTCGAAGAAGAAGTAGTTGAACGTTTCCGGGTCGTGAACGAACGCCTCGACAGGATACCCTTGAAAATTGAATGACTCGCGCCACGCGTGAGGCAATTGCTCGAAAATGACTATCAGGTCAAGATCGGAATAAGGCGTGCCTTCGCCTCTCAACAGCGATCCTGCCAGAAAAATTACATCGGCGTCCGGGTACCTGTCATCGAGGATCTGTCTCGTGATCTTGATCAGGTCTTTCATCCTTCTTCGCGCAGGATACTCCACACATAAACGCTTCGTTTTGGGTGGAGAGGAATGCGCGACCCCTTTTTCAAGTAGAACAGTTGTGGCATATTGCGTGGATGGGTGTTCACCTGTCGATAAAGGCGAAATTGGTCCTAGCCGCTGCCGCAGGCCAGGAACTCAAGTCCACAATGGAAGAGTTCAATCGCGCCTGCAACACCCTTTCCGAACTCGCCTTTCAGCAGGATTTGCATCGCAAATACGACATCCATCACGAAGGCTATCGCCTGATCCGAGAAGAAACGAATCTTCCCTCCCAGCACGTGATCAACGCGATTTCCAAGGTGAGCGCTGTTTACGCGCGTGACCGGAACAAGCTTCATCAATTCAAACCGCATTCTTCCGTGCGATATGACGCCCGCACGATGGTTCTTGGTCAGGACTGTCATAGCGCCTCGCTGACGATCTGTCCCAAAGGCCGCATCACCGGCCAGTTGCAGATGTCTGCCAGGATGCGCAAACAACTTTGCCAGGGCGAGCTTGGCGCCGCTGAACTGGTCTATCGCAAGGGGAACTTCTACTTGCATATTTCGATCACGATTGCTACGCCTGAGGTTAAACAACCACAAGGCAGTCTCGGTGTCGATCTCGGCTTCAGCCGCGTGGCGGTTACATCGGATAGGGAGTTCCACACGACGAAGAATATCCGTCACAAAAAAGCCTGCTACAAAAGGACGAGACGATCTCTCCAGGCCAACGGCAGTAAGAGCGCCAAACGCGCGCTCAAACGTGTCTCTGGTCGTGAGAGGCGTTTTGTCGCGGACACCAATCACTGCGTCAGCAAACAAATCGTGGCTGACGCCAAGGCGAGCAATCAACGGATCGTCCTGGAAGACCTCAACGGGATACGTGAGACCGGCAAGGCGAAATGCATTCACGAATGGAGTTTTGCCGAACTTCAACAGATGATCCGCTATAAGGCGGCCAAGGCCGGAGTGGAGGTCGTAACGGTCTCGCCTCGGTACACATCTCAGACCTGTTCCAGGTGTTTGCATCTGGGTGTCCGTCCTAGTCAATCGAATTTCCAATGCCGCGACTGCGGTTATCGGATCAACGCCGATCTGAATGGAGCGAAATCTATCGCCATAAGGCATGACCTTGTGGCGATGGGCCGCTACTTCTGCGAATATCCGCGGAAGGAAGTCAACCGGCCCGGAGCGGTTCGTTCTTCTGAGAAGAAGCGTCAAGCACGAAACCTGAAACCGCAAGCTCCATCTACAGCGCGTCCTCGCGCTTAGATGGAGTAGTTGACTATTATTCAGGCGTCACATAAGCCGCAGTAATCCCGCCATCGACCAGAAAATCTGTTCCCGTGATGTACGACGATTCGTCCGAAGCCAGGAACAGCGCCGCGCGCGCGATCTCCTTCGCCTCGCCGAAGCGCCCCATCGGGATGTGAACCAATCGCCGCTGCTTCTTCTCTTCAGTGTTCAGGTAGCTCATCAGGAGTTCGGTCCGCAGCGGCCCGGGGCAGAGCGCGTTAACCCGGATGTTTTCGCGCGCGTGGATGACGGCCAGCTCGCGCGTCAGGGCGAGCACCGCGCCTTTGCTCGCGGTGTAAGCGACCTGGGGCGTGGCCGCGCCCATCAACGCCACGAACGAGGCGGTGTTGATGATCGAGCCGCCGCCCGCGCGGCGTAGCGCCGGTATGCCGTATTTGCAGCCCAAGAAGACCCCCTTGGCGTTGACGTTCATAGTCACGTCCCAGACGGATTCTTCGGTGGCGACGGCGTCGTCGTCGGAGTGAATCATGACGCCTGCGTTGTTGAAGAGCGCGTCGAGCCTGCCGAACTCTTTTTCGGCCAGGGCGACCATCCGTTCGCAATCGGCGGCCTTTGAAACGTCGGCGTGAATGTAAACGGCGCGGCCTAGCTGCGACCTGACCATTTCGACGGTCTCGTTTCCGGCGTCGTCATTGACGTCGACGACGACTACGCCCGCGCCCTCTTTGGCGAAGAGCAGGGCCGATTCGCGTCCGATGCCGCCGCCCGCCCCGGTGATCAATGCGACCTTGTCTTTTAGTCTCATATGCGTTAGTGGGTAGTGGGCAGTGGGCAGTGGATAGTAAGGAATAGGGAAAAGCCCCCACTGCCCACTACCCACTACCCACTACTCACTCATCTTTCGATCACTCTTCTTACCGCTTCTTCGCGGCCCTGGCCGATTTCAGCGGCGATGTGCGAGATCAACGCGCGCTCCTCTTCCCAAATCCCGCCGGGGCCGAAGATGCCGCTCGAAACCGCCGAGGCGATCTGGTTGCAATAAGCGATCAGGTCTCTGCGGCTGGCGCGGCGCTGCTCTTCGGGCAGAAGGTCGAGCACGAGGCGAATGGCCCGCAGCGAATTCTCGAAGAACCTCTCCGAGGGCCTGTTCTCCAGCCAGTGCGACAACATTTCGTGCGCCGCGCCGCCGGACTGGACGCCTCGGGCCTCCGCGATTCTGAAGATCATCCCGCGCTCGCGGTCCGCGACTCCGCCTTCGGTCCAGGCCACCTCGACGAGTGGGACTATGTGCAGCAGCGGAATCGTCTCCGACGTGTAGCCGAGGTCCTGCAAAGCTTCGAGAACCTCCTGGTCGTCGACGCCCATCATTTCGGCCATCTTCTGGCGGTCGGCCTCGCGCGCCCGGCGCTCGCGCAGCTTCTGGATCAGTTCCTGATTCTTCCTCCCGAAATACTCTTCTTCCAGCCAATGTTCGCGCTCGGCGAATTTATCTTTCTCAGCCATAACGACTCCACGATCCGACTCGTTCCGAGTGGATCCGAAAACAACAGGTTGAAGGTCGTGTAGATTGCGTGGCGACCTGGCGCCTTCAATTCACGAATATAAGTTTACGGATGTCGAGGCGAAGCGCAAACGCGCCCGAAAAGGCCAAGTTTGACAAAGCCTGTATCCACCGCTAAATTTCATTTTTTCAAAATTATGAGAGATCATGCTCCATGCGCACGCTCTGATCCATACCGAACTGCTTGCGCTGCGCAATATTGGCGGTCGTCAGAAAATTGAGTCACGCGCGCATGCCCCGGGGAATGCTAGAGGGGAAGACCATTATGACCGGAAACGAAGTAAGAACAACGTTCCTTAACTACTTCGCCAGGAACGGGCACAAGATAGTCAAATCGTCGCCGCTGCTGCCCGCGCACGATCCGACCCTGCTCTTTACCAACGCCGGGATGAACCAATTCAAAGACGTCTTTCTCGGCGCCGAGAAGCGCGATTACAAGCGCGCCACATCGTCACAGAAATGCGTCCGCGCCGGCGGGAAGCACAACGACCTGGATGAAGTGGGCAAGACCGCGCGCCATCACACGTTTTTCGAGATGCTCGGCAATTTCTCATTCGGGGATTACTTCAAAGAGGACGCGATCCGCTTCGCCTGGGATTTGCTGGTCAATGAGTGGAAGCTCGATCCCGAACGGATGTGGTTCACGATATTTGAGGGGGATACGGAAGTCCCGGCGGATGACGAGGCGGCCGCGTTGTGGATGAAAGTCGGCGCGAAGCCCGAACGCATTCTGCGTTTTGGACGCAAGGACAATTTCTGGCAGATGGCCGAAACGGGACCCTGCGGGCCGAACAGCGAGATAAATTACTATCTCGGCCCGCGCCCCGAAGACCCGAATTTCAACAGGCGCGAATACGTCAACGGCCCCGGCGACGAGACAGTCGAAATCTGGAACCTCGTCTTCATGCAATACAACCGCATCGAAGAGGCGCCGGGCAAATACAGGCTGGAGCCGCTGCCCGCGCCCTCGGTGGACACCGGCGCGGGCTTGGAGCGCGTCACGGCGGTGCTGCAAGGCGTGAAGTCGAATTACGAGACCGACCTGATCCGCCCGATCATCGATTTCACGGCGAAGCTCGCGGGCAAGAAATACGTCTACGACGACAGCGAAGACAGCGTCTCGATGCGCGTGATCGCCGACCATGCGCGCGCCACGGCCTTCCTGATCGCCGACGGCGTCTTTCCGGGCAACGACACGCGCGGCTACGTGCTGCGCAAGATCATGCGCCGCGCCATCTGGCACGGAAACAAGCTCGGATTCGAAGACGTCTTCTTCGCCAAAGTCACGGACTTCGTCGTCGATCAGTTCGGCGACGCTTATCCCGAATTGCGCGAGACCCGCGGCGTCATCGAACGCGTGGTGACGACCGAAGAAAGGCTCTACATCTCGACGGCCGGCGCCGGGCTGAACATGCTCGAAGACGTGATGAAGAAAACCACAGGTGAAGTCATTTCGGGCGCGGACGTGTTCAAGCTCTATGACACGTACGGGCTGCGCTACGACCTGATCGAATATGTCGCCGCGCAGCGCGGTTTCACGCTCGACCAGGAAGGCTTCGAGGCCGAGCTTGAGAAGCAGCGCCAGCGCGCGCGCGAGTCGATGAAGGGCGGCGCGGCGAAGATCGTCAATCCCGTTTATCAGAAGATCGCCCAAAGCGGGCGGACTGAATTCGCCGGTTACGCCGGCACGGAGCTTTCGGGATCGAAGGTCGTGGCGCTAGTCAAAAACGGCGAACTTGTCGACGAAATCGTCGCGGGAGACGAGGCCGAGGCCGTTCTGGATCGCACGCCGTTTTACG
>Ga0209382_10006877_pt1 | contig 14572 bp, 14 predicted proteins | sample SoiMetdeltSBSDD5_FD_187599 | JGI IMG/M metagenome (GOLD analysis project Ga0209382, IMG submission 187599) | Bulk soil microbial communities from a Populus tree surrounding site in Tennessee, USA - Soil MetaG P. deltoides SBSDD5 (SPAdes) (version 2) | ecosystem: Environmental > Terrestrial >... | reverse complement strand
CTGCCCCGCCGGCCCCGTCGCCGCGTCCCACGACCATCCCCAGAGCGCCATCGGCAGCCCTCCCGATCGACTTGACCGGAAAGGCTACCTCAGCCACCTAACTTACTGGTATTGGGGTTAGGATGGGACGTTGTGCCTCTTGTTCGTCGGAAACCCGCCCCTACAATGTTGACGTTGCCGAGGGCTCAGACTGCCCATGCTCCGGGTCGCGACCTACAACATCTGGAACGCGAAGCGAAACTGGCCGAGAAGGCTGGCGGCTGCTGTCGAGGAGCTGACGCGCCTGGACGCCGATGTCGTGGCGCTCCAGGAGGCGCCCGTCGAGGCTGCTCCTGGAGTCCCGCTCCACCAGCTCCTCCGCGAGCAGACGGTGTACCCGCACATCCTCCACTTGCCGTACCCCGGCCCGGCCGACAAACGCGAGTGGCCGGAAGGTCTCGCCTTCTTGAGCAAGCTCCCGATCGAGGACATCAGCGTCAACTGGGAAGACGGCCAGCCGACGGAGAATAGCTGGGCCGGGCGGATCGTCGTTCGGTGGGACGGTGGCTCGCTCGGCATCACGAACGTCCACCTGGACTGGCGCCATGCCGCGAGCCGCGAGCGGCACATCGTCCGGATCGTCCGCGACCTGATCGACGCCCGCCCCTGCGACCTCGACCTCCTCTGCGGCGACTTCAACGACGACGGCGATGCCCCCATGCTTCAGTTCCTGGCAGGCCGCACCTCACTGGATGGCTTCCGCACCTGCTGGCACGACCTCGCCCTGGAGTGGCACGCCGAGCGCGGTGAGGCGCCGCCCGTCACCCTCGACTTCGAGCGCAACCCGCGCTGGAAGCTGATGCAGATCGCCGACCCCTCGAAGCGCTTCGACCGGATCTATCTACGCGCCGCCGATCCGGCCCGTGCCCCACGCACCCTGCGCGTCGGTCTCTTCGGCAAAGATCCCACGAACAGCCTGGGAATCGTGCCGTCGGATCACTCCGGCCTCTTCGCCGACATCGAGGCCGACTAGAGACCGCGCGAGGAAGGGGGTGGTCTCGATAGAGGAGGGATGCCTGCGCGGCCTGACTCTCCGGCGACGCATCCCCGGGCCCCAGACGGATCGGGCCGTGGTCGCAGTCTGCACCTGCTCGGCGAGCCCGCCCGCGCGGGTTTGGCCGAGGCTCAGGCAGACGCGGGCTACCGGCCCCCGCCGCGATCGTGTGGGACCGTGACCGTCACGGTGCAGGTCGCCGAGTTGCCGGCCCGGTCGCTCCCCGTATAGGCGAGGCTGTAGACCCGGCCGTCGCCGTTACCCAGGCGATCCGCGAGTACCTGGCCAAGAGTGTCAGCCGTCCCAACATCGAAGCCGACGATGTCCGGCTCGCCCGAGGGCGGCTCGTCACTCGTGGCCGAGGTCAGGACGAACCCGGCCTGGCCCGACAACGCATCCGTGACCGTGACGGTCGCGGTCACCGTCTCGAGTTTCTTGTTGGGCGGCCAGATGCTGGTCGGGGTGACGGTGCAGGCCATCGTCGGGGGCGTCTTGTCGATGTTGATGCCCGCAACCGTCGCCGGATCGGCGACGTTCCCGGCCTTGTCGGTGCAGGTGCCGGTGTTCGTGACCGACTGGTTCGCCCCTTCCGTGCTGACCGTCTTCCCGGCCACCGTGTTCACGTCGAGACCTGACTGGACGTTCCCGACCTCCGCGCAGGTGAAGGTCACCACGACGTCGGTGTTGTTCCAGCCATTCGCGTTGGGCTGCGGACTGCGCGCCCCGGTAATGACCGGTTTCGTCTTGTCGATCTTGACCGTGACGGTCTTCGGCAACTCGGCGTTCCCGGCGTTGTCCCTGGCGAAGAAGGAAATCGTCGTCTCGCCTTCGGCGGTGACGGGGATCGATGCCGAGCTGCCGGTCACGGTCGTGCTGGCGATGGGCTGGGCGCCGGTGGCGCTGTAGGCGATCTCCTTGACGCCCGAGCCGCCCGGGTTGTCGGTGGCGCTCAGGCTCACCGTCACGTTCGTGTTGTTCCAGCCATTGGCGTTGGGCGCCGGCGAGACGGTCGCGGTCGTGGTCGGAGGCGTCGTGTCCGAGGGACCGGGGCCCGGGGAGCCGGACCGGCGCTCGGCCGGACCCAGGATCAGGTCGAGCTTCCCACCATCCGCATGGCCGCCCAGGCCGGCCCCGCCGACCTGCAGAAAATAGGTCTGGCCGGGGCTCACGGTCGTGCGCAGGCTCAAGTTGTTGCTGCAGCCGATCTGGGTCAGTCGCCCGGCTGAGTCCCGGCTGTACAAGGCCAGGATCGGGCGGAAGCTCGTCCCCCGCCCCACGGCCGCGATCGGGAGAGCGGTCTCCGGGGTGACAACCCGATACCAGACGGTCCGGCGTATCGGCGCCGTCCCGGGTGGCGCACAACTCGGGACCGGCTCGTCGCGGTCGACGGTCGCGCCGCTCGTGTCGAGGACCACCAGGCTCGGCGCGCCCACCGACTGGGCGTTCGCCGGGCGGTCGTTCGGCGGCGGGGGCGTCTGGGCGTTGACCGGGCTCGCCGCCAACGCCGCCAACACCGCGAAAACGCCGGCGAGGGCAAGCCGGAGGGCCAGTCGCTTCCAGCGGCCGGCGTCACCCATGGCGCCGGTCATCCATGGACGCGCCCGGGTGAGCGGCCGGCTGCGGGAGGGCATCGGTATCAAACCTTCTGGCTCTCAGAGCTTCTGGTTCGCCTTAACGTCCCAGCCCGTCGTGACGGGAGCGTCGAGGGAGCCGTCGGCCTTCTGCATCCGGTACTCGAACTTGATCTTGGTGAAGTTGAGGCTCACCTGGTCCATCGGCACGGTATCCGCCGTCTCGCTCCCGGCGATCTGGTAGGAGCTGACGAGCAAGTCGGACATCGTCAGGGTCAGGAACTCCGACTGATCCTTGCCCGCCTTGCGGGCGGTCAGGATGGCCTGCTTGATGTGCTGCCCGTCGGCGCACCTGAGGAAGAGGACGGGCGACGCCTTGCTGGTGCGGGCGACGAAGTTGAAGTCCTGGATGCTGACCCTACCGGCGCCGCCACCACCACCGCCGGCCGAGGTGCCCACCTGCGTCGCGCCCCAACTCCACGACTCGACTTCGACCTCGTCCCTGTGCTTCGAGTCCGTGCTCTCGCCCGGGATCCCGTCGATGTCTAGAAAGTAGTCGACTTGCGCCATGTCCGCGCCTACCTCTCTCGCCTCAGAATGATGTGGTCGGTCCTCTAGGCCGTGCCGTTGCGGGTGGCAACGCCGTCAAGGGTGATGCTCAGGACCAGCTCGGCCGTGCCGTCGCCGCCGAGCTCGACCGGGAGTTGACGGGCAACGTAGCTGCCGCGTGCGCCGACGTAACGACCGGTCCCGCCGACTATCGCGAAGGTGCTCTCCTCACCCTGGCTCGTGCCCATGCCGGTCAGCGTGCCCTCACTGAGGTTGAGCGTGTGATGCTCGACGAAGGCCGCAGCGAGCGGGCCGGCGCCGAACGGAGCGTCCACACAGGTGCACGTGGCGTAGAACTCGCCCACTTTAGCAACGCCGGCCGAGTCACCCGCGCCGTCCAGGAGCTCGCCAAAGACGACCTGGCTCTGGCCCCGCTCGGGGCGGGCCCACCGAGCGCGGGGACCCTCACCCTGGATGTGCCAGTTGCGGCCGTACAGTCGCAGCTCGATGGGTGCGCCGGAGGGAGCCGTCACGGTGACCGTCGAGTCGGCGGCACCTCCCGACTGTGGCTCGGCTTGCCCGATGCGCTTGCCGAGGAAGCCCAGGCCGAGCGTCGCGGTCACGAGCGCGGCCCCACCGCCCAGCAGTCTTCGCCGCGCCGGCTGCCGAATCGGCGATTCCTTCTCCATCCCGTGCCCCCGTAGCCTTCCTGCTCGCTCTTCCGAAACGATGTGGCCGATACCCGGTGTTAATGGGCCACCGGATCGACGGCCCTCGCGGCCCGCCTAGGATATCGACATGTGCGCATCGCCGCAAGTCCTGCGGGCACGACTCGGCGCAGGTGCGCTCGTTTGAATGCAAAAGGAACATGAAGCGCGAGATATCGGCCTCGACGTGAGCGCGGTCGCGCTTACGAGACGAGCAGGCCCCGGCGACCCAGCTCGCGGAGCTGCGCGTCCAGGCTGGCCGAGCTGAGGTCGATGTTTGGGGCATCCTTGGTCCCGACTCCGTCTCCGCGATGCTGGCGCACCCAGCGTCGGAGCTCCCGAAGCAGGGCCGGGCGGTCGCGGGTGCCGTCGAGGAGACCGAGGGCGTAGCGACCGAACGGGTCGTCGATGCGGAGCGTGGTGTGAAAGAGCGTCGAGACGACCGAGAGGTCACCGCGCTCGAGCTGAAGCCGGACGAGCGGACTCGCTGCCGGGCGCTCGCCGGGCCCGAAGGCAATGGACGGCATGAACGTGTGGAGCTGGAGGAGTCCAGCCCCATAAGACTCCAGCAAGATCTCGGCGAGTGCGCGCGACTGGTCTCCATCCTCGCCTGCCGGAGGCAGGCCGAGGCCCGCGAGCCGTGCGTCGGCCCGGCTCCGTAGCTCGCGGAACGGCAGGCGGCGCGGCCAGGCCGCGCCGAGCTCCAGCAGCGCTGCCTTCGCCAGCGGCAGGTCGATCCGGATCACGCTGCCGCGCGGCCCGCGGAACTCCTCGACCGCGCCCGGTCGCAGGTCGGGCTGGTCCGTCGACGCCGAGACGGGCGAGGCGACCGAGAGCTGCTCGACCTTCTCGGCAAGCCCGGCGCGATCGAGGGGCACGTCCGCGTGGCAGAGCAGCGTCTGCCGGAAGCGTCGCACCTTCAGGAAGTCGAGGTACTGCTCCCTGGCAACCAGCCCGCGCTCACGTTCGATGCTGTCCAGGATCTCAACCAGGCGAGGCGGGAACCCGTGCGCCGCCATCTCGTGGAAGTCGGCCTCGGCCAGATACTGCAGGCCATGCGCGCCGGCCCGCTCCATCAGCTCGTAGAAGTGAAACGGGCGGTTCTCCGGCGCGAGGTCGTCGTGGAAGAGGACGTTCGGAGGTCGCTCGGCCACCTGTCGCAGCTCGCTTCGCAGAAACGCCAGCTCATCCATCTCCGGCAGCACGTCGGCCAGCATCCGCGCGAACCCCTGGGCCCGGACGATGGCAACCTGGCTGTCGTTGGTGCCCGCGTCGTGGTACAGCAGCATCTGGCGGACCATGTCGCGGATGTGACAGCCGGGGTAGGCGTTGTAGCTGACGTACGCGACGCCCCGCGGAGCGAGCCGGTGCCGGCAGATGCTCAGCAGCGCCTCTCGCACGTCCTCGGGTACCCAAGAATAGACGCCATGGGCGACGATAAAGTCGAACGGCTCCTGCTCCGCGTCCATGCTCCCGGCGAAGGCGCGGAGATCCTCGTGGCGCAGCTCGACGTTGCGCAGCCCGAGTGCGTTGATCGTCGCCCGGCCCCTATCGATCGGCGCGCCGGCCAGATCGAGGCCGAGGAAGCGGCCCTCAGGCAGGACGAGGGCCATCGGGATCAGGTTGCCGCCGTCCCCACACCCGAGCTCGAGCACGCGGCACCGCTCGACGGGCGCAGCGCGCATCCCGAACAGCGTCGCGAGGGTGGCCAGGCGATCGGGGTGCGTCTGTGGGAACGGGGTGCTCGGGTAGGGGACGTCGTCGTAGACTGTTGGTGCCATCGCGGTTGGCTCGTACCGTAGGCCGAACCGTCCGTCCTGTCAAGCTCGCTGTCGTACGTCAGGAGGACTTCGTCTACCGCTCCGACCGCCACCGGCCGGCCCAGTTCGCCGTCGGCAACGTGAATGTGCGTGTAGCTCCTGGCCGCGCCTCGGCCGAGTCGCCGGAGTCGAACAGCCCCAGCGGCCGGCGACCTGTCCTTGCGACTTGGTTCCGATCCAGGAGCGTGGTGCTACGCTTCCCAGGCCTTGAAGACCGCCACGGCGTTCTGGCCGCCGAACCCGAACCCGTTGACCACCGCCGTCCGCACCCGCTGCTCGCGGGCCACCTTCGGCACGTAGTCCAGGTCGCACTCCGGGTCAGGCGTGTCCAGGTTGATCGTCGGGGAGATCACGCCGCGGTCGATCGTCAGGACGGTTGCGAGGCCCGAGATCGCGCCCGCCGCCCCCAGCAGGTGGCCGACCATCGACTTCGGCGACGAGACCTGGAGCTTGTAGGCGTAGTCGCCGAACACCTGCTTCAGCGCCCGCGTCTCCGAGGCGTCATTCAGCGGCGTCCCGGTGCCATGGGCGCAGACGTACTCGATCTCGTCGGGCACGAGTCCCGCCACCTCGATCGCCCGGCGGATGCAGCGCGCCGCCGCCTCGCCGCTTGGCTCCGGGGCCGTCAGGTGGTAGGCATCGGCGTTGTGGGCGACCCCGGCCAGCTCGGCGTAGATCCTGGCGCCCCGCTCGCGCGCGAAGTCGAGCCGCTCCAGCAGCAGGATCGCCGCGCCCTCGCCGAACACGAAGCCGTCGCGGTCGCGATCGAACGGCCGCGAGACCTCGGTCGGCTCGCGGTCGCTCTTCGAGAGCGCGCCCAGCCGCCCCAGCGAGACGAACGCCAGCGGCGAGATCGCCGATTCGGTGCCGCCCGTGAGCAGCGCCTTCGCGTCGCCGCGCTGCAGGATGTGGTACGCGTCGTACATGGAGTAGACGCCAGCGGCGCAGGCCGCGATCCCGGTCACCGCCGGCCCGTTCAGCCCGAACGTGATCGACGGCTGGCAGGACGCCATGTTTGCGATCATCGCCGGGATGAACATCGGGTTCACTCGGTCGACGCCGCGCGTCACCATCGTCTCGGTCTCGGTGGACGTCTCGTTGACGCCGCCGCCGCCCGTCGCAATCACCGAGCCGACGTCCCACCGATTCGACTCGTCGATGGTGAGGCTGGCGTCGGCGAGCGCCTGCTGGCACGCCGCGAGCGAGAACTGCGAGAAGCGCGCCGCGCGCCGCGAGAGCCGCCCGGCCTCCTTCTTGTCGAAGTAGGTCTCCAGGTCGAAGTCTTTGACCTCGGCGGCGATCTGGACCGTCAGCTCGGACGGATCGAACTGGGAGATTCGCCCGACTCCCGAGACGCCGCCGGTCAGGTTCTTCCAGAAGTCGTCGACGGTGTTGCCGATCGGGGTGACGCCCCCGAGACCGGTCACTACGATGCGATCGTCGTCGCGCATGCCTGCCTCGTTCCTGTCCTCAGCCGGCGAAGCGTCGGAACACGATGGTCGCGTTGTGCCCGCCGAGCCCGAAACTGTTGCTCATCGCCGCCCGCACCTTTCGTTCCCGCGCCACGTTCGGCGCGTAGTCCAGGTCGCAGTCGGGGTCCGGCGTCTGATAGTTGATGGTCGGTGGAATGATGCCAGTCTCGATCGCCTTCACGGCAGCCAGCGCCTCGACGGCCCCGGCCGCCCCGAACATGTGGCCCACCATGCTCTTCGAAGAGGTGATGACCAGGTTATTGGCGTGGTCGCCGAAGACGTCCTTGATCGCCCAGGTCTCGAACTTGTCGTTCAGCGGCGTCGAGCTGCCGTGCGGGTTGACGTAGTCGATCTCGGTCGGGTCGAACTGGGCATGCTTACCGGCCTTCCTGAGCGCCGCTCGCATCACCCGGCTGGCGCCGACGCCCATCTCCGAGGGCGCCACCATGTGGTAGGCGTCGTTGCCGCTGCCGTATCCCACCACCTCGCAGTAGATCCGCGCGCCGCGCGCTGTCGCCCGGTCGAGGTCCTCCAGGATCATGATCCCGGCGCCCTCGCCGATGACGAAGCCGTTGCGGTCGCGGTCGAACGGGCGGCTGGCCCGGGCCGGCTCGTCGGCGCGGACGCCGAGCGCCTTCATGTTGATGAAGCCGGCCATGATGACCTTCAGCAGGCTCGCCTCGGTCGCACCGGCCAGCATCACGTCGGCGTCGTCGCGGCGGATCGTCTCGAACGCCTCGCCGATGGCGTGGGTGCCCGTCGCGCAGGCCGACGAGATCGCCATGTTCGGCCCGGTGATGCCCAGGTGGATCGCGATCACGCCGGACGCCGTGTCCGGCAGGAAGTACGGCAGGAACATCGGCGCCACCCGGTCGGGGCCTCTCGCGGCCAGCACCCGGTCCTGCTCGATGACGCGGACCACGCCGCCGGCCGCCGTCCCGACGACCGCGCCGACCCGTTCGGCCTCTTCCGCCGAGAACTCGAGTCCGGCGTCCGCGACGGCCTCGCGCGCCGCGACCAGCGCGAACTGGACGCCGCGCTCCATCTGGCGGAGGTCCTTCGGGTTGGCGGCCCCGACCGCCGAGAACGCCTTGACCTCGGCGGCGTGCTGGACGTCCATGTCCGAGGCATCGAACAGGGTCACCGGGGCGACCCCGTTCCGGCCGTTGACGAAGCCATCCCAGGTCTCGGCGACGGTGTTCCCGAGCGGTGTGACAGCCCCGAGGCCGGTGACGACGACCCGCCGACTCATGCGCACGCGCTCCTCAGCCTGGATGGGTCCGGAATGCGGTTTCGGTGTGAGGAGGGTACCACGCAGGGAGCGCGTTCATCCCAGTTCGGAAGCGATGCGGCCAGAGCCTGCCCTGAGCGTCGCGAAGGGATGGCCGCGCTCGCAGGACCATGCCCAGGCGCTACAGCCTGGACAGCTCGGTGTCCCCGAGCGCCATCGCCCGGACGTCCCGGCTGATCTTGCGGATCAAGCGCGAGAGCACCTGGCCCGGCCCGATCTCGACGAACGTATCGACGCCGCTCTCGATCATCTCGCGCACCGACTGGGTCCACTCGACCGGCAGCTCGAGCTGCGTGGTCATGTGCTGGCGGATGTCCTCGGCGGTGGTCAGGATCCGCCCGTGGATGCTCGCCATCATCGGCGTCACCGGGTCGCGGAGCTGGATCGCGGCCAGCACCTCCGCGAGCCGCATCGCGGCCTCCTGCATCAGCGGCGAGTGCGAGGCGATGCTGATCCGCAGCGGCACCACGGCTCTGGCACCCCGCTCGCGGCACAGCTCGACCGCCTTGTCCAGGGCCGGCAGCTCGCCGGAGATCACCATCTGTTCGGCCGTGTTCGTGTTTGCGACGACCATCAGGCCGTGCTCCGAGACTTCCTGGCAGATCGCTTCGAGCGCCGCCCGGTCCAGCCCGACGACGGCCGCCATCCCGCCCGGCCGATCCTCGCCGGTCTCCTTCATCAGCCGCCCGCGCTCGCGGACCAGCGTCAGCGCGTCTGAGAAGTCCAGCACCTCGGCCGCCACCAGCGCCGAGTACTCGCCGAGGCTGTGGCCGGCCACGAACAGCGGCTGGATCGCGTTGCCCAGCTCGGTCCACCGCTCCTTCAGCGCGGCCAGGCAGGCGACGCTCAGCGTCAGGATGGCCGGCTGGGCGTTGATGGTGTCCTCGAGCTCGTGGTCCGGCCCTTCGAACATCAGCTTGGTGAGGGCGAACCCGAGCACCTGGTCCGCCTGGTGGAACACCTGTCGGGCGGCCTCGGACGCCTCGTAGAGCGATTTCCCCATCCCCACGTACTGGGAACCCTGGCCCGGAAAGACGAACGCTATTCGCTCAGTGGCCGCGAGGGTCGCGAGCATCGACTTCTCCGTGCTCCCCAGGGCCCATATCGGGCCTCAGCGGAAGCGGATTATACCGAATCCCTTCGAGAAAACAGGGAGAGCATGCCCGTTCTGTTCGTGATCTAACAGAGGTCTAATACGTCAAGCTCGCCCGATCGGGGACGGCCGCGGCGGATCGCCCGTCCGGCCCCACCATCTGACGCCACCATAGCACGTGGCGTTCCATTGCAATCGGGGCAGGAGGAGCTACCTCCTGACTCGACGCCAGATAGCCGCCGCCAGCAGCCCGACGGACAGCAGGGCTCCGAACTGCGCGTGCAGCTTCGCGGCCTGGCGCACGGACGGCGCCATCTCCAGCGGCGTCGTCGCCGTGGCGACCGTCCTGCCCACCTGGATCGCCGTCGGCAGGCTCAGGAAGGCGAGCAGGGCCGGCTTCGGCAACACCCGCAGCAGCACGGCGGCGGCCAGCGCCACGTACGCCCCGCCGATCAGCGCCGCCAGCTCAAGCTTCGCCCAGCGCGGCCCGACGATCGTCGCCAGCGTCTGCTTCCCGAGCGCGCGGTCGTCGGCCAGGTCGCGGATGTTCTTGCAGTGGAGGATCGCCGCGACCAGGCAGCCGATCGGGACCGAGGCCCAAAGGGCCACCATCGCCCCGGCCGCGCGGTGGACCAGGAACCCGCCGAGCACCATCAGCGGCCCCATCAGCACGAAGACGTTCAGTTCGCCGAGGCCCCGGTACGCCAGCTTGAGCGGCGGCGCGGTGTAGCCGTATGCCAGCGGCACGCCGATCAGCCCGAGGGCCAGGATCGGCCAGCCGGCCATGCCCACCAGCGCGAACCCGGCCAGCCCGCCCAGGACGAAGAACCCGATCCCGGCCAGCAGGACGGTGCGGGGCGCGAGCCACCCTTCCTGGATCACCCGGCTCGGCCCGAGCGAGCCGGAGTGGTCGGCGCCCAGCCGGTGGTCGTAGTAGTCGTTGACCAGGTTCGTGCCGGCCTGGAGCGCCACCCCTCCAAAGAGGCAGAGCAGGAACGCCAGCGGCGAGGCGCCGCCGACCACCGCCGCGCAGGCCGTCCCGACCACGACCGGCACGATGCTCGCCGTGAACGAGAACGGCCGGATCGCGCGGTACCAGAGAACGGGAAGGCTCGGACGGGCCGCCCCGGGCGCGATGCCGCTGGCGTTGAACGTGACCGTGCTCCCCTCCCCCGCGACCGGGGGAGGGGCCATGGGGATCAAAGGGGCCCCATGGTAGGAGTGATTGGGGCTGGGGGCTCTCGCATCACCGCCCCAGTGTACCCTCCGCCAGGATCCGGCGGGCCGCCTCCGCGACGCTCAGATCGACCAGCGTGCTCATGTCGAGCGCCGGCGCGGCACCCTGCGCCACGAAGAAGTCGTTGAGCTTCTGGAAATCCTCGACGTGGAGGCGGCCGTCCGGGTCGTGATACGGCGCGCGGGCGGCGGCGATCGTCGCGGCCGGAATCTTGGTGTACCGTTCCAGAATCGCCAGGTTCTCCGGCGCGTGGTATCCCTCGCCCTGGAGGTCGCGCGCCCCCCGCAGGTACGCCGCCAGGAACGCCTCGACGGCCGGCCGATGGTTCTCGAAGAACGTCGCGTCGAAGTAGACGGCCGTCACCTGAAAATCGTCGATGAAGTCGTCGGTGAGCCGGACGGCGGCGCCGGTCTGCTCCGCCTGGACCGCGTACGGCTCGTTGAGCAGCGACGCGTCGAGGACGCCGTTCGCCATCGCGACGATCGCGTCGGGGAACGGCATCTCGACCACGTCGACATCGTTCGGCGTCAGCCCGCCCGTCGCCAACGCGGCGTGGAGCCAGTACCCCGTGGCGGACGCCTTCGAGTTGAGGGCCACCTTGCGGCCCTTCAGGTCGGCGACCGAGCGGACCTCGCCGCTGTCCCAGAGCGCCTTTCGGACCGTCAACGGCGTCGCGAGCGGCGGCTTCTCGGTGTGCAACGGCGAGATCAGGCGCGGGTTGAGGATGCCCCGGCTGATGGCGTTCATCTGGGCCGGTCCCATCCCGCCGGCGGCGCCGTCCATGTTGCCGGAGGCGAACGCCGCGATCAGCTCCGGCGAGGTCCAGATCTCGTACGGCTCGACGTTGATGTTCGCCTGCTCGAAGTACCCCTTGTCCATGGCGATCATCAGCGGCGCCGCGAGCAGCGCCGGTTGATAGTTGATCCGCATCGTCAGCGGCGCCTGGGCGTTGGCGGCCGGCGTCAGCGTAGACGCGGGTGCGGCTCCCGCCAGCAGCAGGACGGCGAGCGCCAGGCCGGTCGCGATGACCGTGCGGGCCCGGGCGAGGCGGCCGAGCAACCGCCGAGGATGACGAAGAAGCCCCAAGAAAGCGTTCATCCTGGTACGCTCCAGCGAGGTGGTCCCGAGGGAACCGCGGGGTGGCGATGCGCGGGTTGCGCGAGCGAGGGGCCCCGATCCACGCGGGGCGACCCCTATAGTATGCGAAAAACCGACTGACGAGTCGGTTTTCATGATGGAGCCCGCCGTGCCCGCTCGGCAAGAGCGTTTCGTGACCCGCCAGGAGCGCATCCTCGACGCCGCGCTCGACGTCTTCGCGCAGCACGGCTACCAGCAGGCGACCGTCGACGACATCGCCAGCACGGCCCGAACCTCGAAGGGCGGGATCTACTTCCACTTCCCCGGCAAGGACGCGATCTTCCTGGCGCTGCTCGACCGCTCAGCCAGTCTGCTGCTCGCACGCGTCGGCGAGCGCGTGGGCGCCGAGTCCGACCCGATCGCGAAGGTCGACGCGGCGCTGCTGGCGCTGGTGCGGACGTTCGGCTCGCACCGCGCGCTGGCCCGCCTGTTCCTGGTCGAAGCCAGGGGTGCCGGCCCGAGGTTCCATGCGCGGCTGGCGGACGTGCAGTCCGGCTTCATCGCCTTCCTCCAGCAGCAGCTCGACGAAGCGGTCGCGCAAAGTCTGGTGCCGCCGTTCGACACCGAGGTTGCCAGTCAGGCCTGGTTCGGCGCCTTGAACCAGGTGGTGACGTCGTGGGCGCTCGCCGACCATCCACGGCCCCTCGAAGAGACATACCCCCACCTGCGGGCGCTGCTGCTGCGGAGCATCGGCCTCCTCGATCCGGCCGAACCCGAGGTCCCTGGATGACCCGCGAGTCGAAGCTGTTCGTCATGTCGGCCGGGGTTGCCGTGACGTCGGTTGGGCTGCTCCTCGTCCGCGAGGCCGGGCTGGCCGACTCCACGCTCGGGCGCGTTGTCGCCGTCGGCGTCATCGTCGTGGCGCTGATCGCGCTGGCGGCCGTGCTCTGGCGCCGCCCGTAGGGCCGCCGACCACAGTTCGGCAGGCCGGGCTCGTGTGAGGGGTACAATATCCCCGGCGACCCAGGGCATCCCCTTCGCCCGTTCGCGGTCGCCACAGCCGGCATCCCCGCCGGCGCATCGCCCAACCTCTCGACCACGCCGAGCGGCCACCCTAGAGCCGCGCGGCACCCGCATGCCAGGGGGTTCGCACGAGCATGGCAAGCAGACCACCACACACCAGATCCGGCGACGGACGACCCGTCCAGCGCCAGTTCGTCAAGTACACGTTCTTCAAGGTCGCACCGGCCTGGCGCGGCCTCCCCGCCGACGAGCGCGACGCGATGAAGCAGGAGGTCGTCGACGTCCTCGAGACGTTCGCCGAGCGGATGCTGATCCGGGTCTACTCGACCGTCGGCACCCGCGGCGACTGCGACCTGATGCTCTGGACCGTCAGCGACCGCCTCGAAGACTTCCAGGACCTGACCGCGCGGCTGTTCGGCGCGAAGATCGGCACTTACCTCGACGTGCCGTACTCGTACCTCGCGATGACCCGGCGCTCGCAGTACGTCGACAAGCACGTGCACGAGGGGCAGGAAGGCACTCGCCTGCGCGTCAAGCCCGGCGACGCGAAGTACCTGTTCGTCTACCCGTTCGTGAAGACGCGCGCCTGGTACCTGCTCCCGCTGGAGGAGCGTCAGGCGATCATGGACGTCCACATCAACGTCGGCCACGAGTTCCCGACCGTCCGGATCAACACGGCGTACTCGTTCGGCCTGGACGACCAGGAGTTCGTCGTCGCCTTCGAGAGCGATTCGCCGTCCGACTTCCTGGACCTCGTCATGAAGCTCCGGGAGACGAAGTCGAGCGAGTTCACGCTCCGCGACACCCCGATCTTCACCTGCATCGCGATGAGTCCGGCCGACGCCCTCGACGCGCTGGCCTCGACGACGATCGCCGCCCGAAACCCCGTCCCTGAGCTGGCGGGGGCGACCTCGTGACCCGAAGTGCTTCTCGCCCGGGGCTCCGGGCCATCCTGATCGGGCTCGCGGTGGCCACGCTCGCGCTCGCGGCCTGTGCGCCGCGAGCGCCACCTCCGAAACCGGCCGGCTCGGACGCCAAGCCGACGGCCTCCGGCGGGACCGTCGCCGGCGACGCCGCCGCCGGCCGGACCCTGTTCACCGCCAAGGGGTGCATCGCCTGCCACACCGCGCAGGGCGTCCAGGGCGCCACCGGCACCATCGGCCCGAACCTGAACGGCATCGGCGATCCGGCGAAGCGCCCGACGCTCACAGATGGCGCCGCCAACACGCCGGAGCATATCCGCGAGTGGATCAAAGACCCGCAGAAGCTGAAGCCGGGTACCATGATGCCGAACCTCCAGCTCTCCGACAAAGAGGCCGACGACCTGACCGCGCTGCTGCTGACGCTGAAGTAGGGGGCACAACCATGGCGACCACCTCACTGAAGGAGTGGGCCGTAGCCGTCAAGGCGCTCCGAGAGGGACGCCAGGTCCTGCTGGTCCGCAAGGGCGGCATCCGCGAGGAGACCCGCCATTTCCGGATCAGCGCCGAGCGCTTTCTGCTCTTTCCGACCTACGAGCACCAGCGCGCCGACCTGCTCCAGCCCGAGTTCCAGGACGACCTCACGGCCGTCCTGGCCGAGGCCCGCGATGCTGGCGTCATTCGCTTCGACACCTGGGGTGAGATGACCGACCTGTTCGAGATCACCGAGCCGGCCCAGGTCGAGGCGCTGGCGCCGTTCTACTGCTTCTCCACCCAGT
>Ga0209382_10006876_pt1 | contig 14573 bp, 15 predicted proteins | sample SoiMetdeltSBSDD5_FD_187599 | JGI IMG/M metagenome (GOLD analysis project Ga0209382, IMG submission 187599) | Bulk soil microbial communities from a Populus tree surrounding site in Tennessee, USA - Soil MetaG P. deltoides SBSDD5 (SPAdes) (version 2) | ecosystem: Environmental > Terrestrial >... | reverse complement strand
CCGATCAGGCGGGCGGAATGATGTATCACGGCATCCCGGAGTTCCGCCTTTCGCGCGCGGTCATTGACAAGGAGATCGCCAAGATCGAACAACTCGGGGTCGAAATCCGCTACAACACTCCGCTCACCGCAGAGTTCGGCTTGAAGGAGTTGCGCGACGAGGGCTACCAGGCGGTCTTCCTGAGCGTCGGCGTGCAGAAAGGGCGAGACCTGAAGATCGAAGGCGCTGAGCTTGACGGCGTGATCAAGGCCGTTGAATACCTGATCAACATCAACAACGGTTATCGCGTCAATCTCGGCAAGAAGGTTCTGGTCATCGGCGGCGGCTTCGTCGCGTTCGACGCCGCGCGGATGGCGCTGCGCGCGGGTTTGGAAGAGGCTGTGGCCAATGGTCACGATGAGAACACCGACACCGGCGAGATGAAGGCCGCGCTCGATGTGGCGCGCGCCGCAATTCGCGCGGGCGCGAGCGAAGTCCACATGGTCAGCCTCGAATCCTTCGACGAGATGCCCGTGATGCGCACCACGCAGGGCCGCGAAGAGTTCGAGGAGGCCGAGCGTGAAGGCGTGATCTTCCACCCGCAGCGCAGCGCAAAACGATTCATTAACGGCATTGGGGGCAACGGTCGCGTCAGCGCGGCTGAATTCATCGGCGTCAAACGAACCTACGACGATTACGGGCGCTTCGATCCGCAATTCGACCCTGACGTGAGCGAAACGCTCGAAGCCGATTCGGTGATCCTGGCCATCGGCCAACAGGCCGATCTCTCGTTTCTCAAACCCGAAGACAATGTCGAGTTGACGCCGCAAGGCGTGATCAAAGTCGACCGGGGCACGCTTGCGACCTCGGCGCCCGGACTTTTCGCCGGCGGCGACGTGGCGTTCGGCCCGCGCAACCTGATCGAAGCCGTGGCCAACGGCAAGCGCGCGGCGCTCTCGATTGACGATTACCTGCGCGGCGCGGCGGTCGAGCGGGTCTTCAATCTAATGGTCGAAAAACTTCCCACTCGCAATTACCGGATGCCCGCAGATTACGAAAAGCTGCGTAGGCGCCCCTCCCCGACCATCTCGCTCGGCCGCCGCACGGGCATCTCGGAAGTCGAAACCGGCTACGACGAAGAGCAGGCGCGACTGCAGGCCGAACGCTGCCTCTCCTGCCACATCCAGACGATCTACGACCCGGCGAAGTGCGTAATGTGCAACCGCTGCGTGGACGTCTGCCCCGAGTATTGCCTGAAGCTCGTTCCTCTCGACGAACTCGACCTCGATCCCGGCGACAAACAACGCATCATCGAAGGCGCCGGCGTTGAGAGCGACTTCGGAACGCCGCTCTCGGCAATGATCAAAGACGACGAAAAATGCATCCGCTGCGGGCTGTGCGCGATCCGCTGCCCGACGGACGCGATGACGATGGAGGTTTTCTACTATGAGGAACAGGAAATCGCTGCTTGAGAGATTTCGCGGGAAATCCGAAACCGGGCAAGAGCGATTGGACCGGATCAAGGCCGAGATTCTGGCTGAAGACGCTGAAACCCCGTCCGGCAAAACCTCGCGCCGCTCGTTCCTATCGAAGTTGGGCATCGGCGCGACGCTCGCCGCCATCGCCGGCCAGACATACGCCTTTCTGCGCTCACTCAAGCCGAATGTGCTTTACGAAGAACCGCAGCGGTTCAAGGTCGGCGCGCCCGATCTATTCGGCGAAGGGGGGAAATTCCTCGAAGACAAACGCCTCTTCGTTTTCCGCCAGGGCAAGACCTTCTACGCGATCTCGGCTTCGTGCACGCATCTCGGCTGCACGGTCAAGATGCAGAAGCTTAATCAGCCGAAAAAGGTCAAAGTCCGCGGGCGCGAATTCGAGGAGCAACACGAATTCCATTGCCCGTGCCACGGCTCGAAGTATTACGGCGACGGCACGAATTACGCAGGCCCCGCGCCGCGCTCGCTCGATTATTTCAAATTGGAAGTTTCGCCTGAAGACGGCCAGCTCATCGTCGATATGTCGCAGCGCGTGGGGCAGGACTTCAGATTAACAGTGTAGTTCGTAGTCCCGCCTTTAGGCGGAAACGGCTCGCTCTTCAAACCCTTCCGCCTAAAGGCGGGACTACAAACAAGAGGATCAACTCATGGCAACGAAACGATCAACCTGGGAAAAGATCACATGGACGTGGCGGCCCGCGAGCGAGCGTGAAGCCGGCGATTCAATCGTCCGCAACTTCCTGCTCCACTGGTTTCCGGCGAAGGTCACGCGCGAAAGCCTCTCGTGGAGTTACTCGTTCTGGTTAGGAACCATCACTGCCGTGTTGTTCTTCATCCTGACGGTCACCGGCGTCGTGCTGATGTTCCTTTACGTGCCGTCGGTCGAGCGCGCTTATCTGTCGGTGAAGGATTTGGAATACACGGTCTCGTTCGGATGGTTTCTGCGCGGCCTGCATCGCATCTCGGCGCACCTGATGGTGGCGGTCGTCTTTCTGCACATGGTTCGCGTGTTCCTGACGGGGGCCTACAAAAACGGAGCGGCTTTCAATCAGAACCGCCCGCTCAACTGGATCGTCGGCGTCGCGCTGCTGCTGGCGACGTTGCTGCTCTCGTTCACGGGCTATCTGCTGCCGTGGGATCAACTGGCTTTCTGGGCGATCACCGTGGGAACGAACATCGCCAGCGCCGCGCCCGTCGTCGGCGACGCGATCCGCTTCGTACTGCTGGGCGGAAATACGATTGAACAGGGCACGCTGATTCGGTTCTACGTGTTGCATTGTTTCTTTCTGCCGCTGCTGGTGATCGTCTTGTTCTCTTATCACATGTGGCGAGTGAGGAAGGACGGCGGGCTGGCGTGCGTTGACCGTCTCGCGCTCGAACAGAAGCGCGAGAAGTCTCCGCCGATCAAGAGCAAGACCTACTCACTGCTCGGCGTCGCCAGTGGGATGACTGTCCACGTAGAGACATCGCTCGTTGACGAAGATAAACATGCGGTCCAGTCGTCGCCCAACCTGACGCGGCGGTTGTTTCTGGTGACGATGCTGACGACGGCGGCGGCTTCAGTCTTGACGCTCATCTTTCGCGCCCCGCTCGAAGAGGCCGCCAATCCCGCGGTCACGCCCAATCCGGCCAAAGCTCCGTGGTATTTCCTCTGGCTGCAGGAACTGGTCACGGACACGACGTTCACCATCGCCGGATTCACGATTAATGGCGCGCTCGTCGGCGGGATCATCATTCCGGGGCTGCTGGTCGCGGCTGCGCTCGCGTGGCCTTACTTCGACAAGAGCACGGTTCGTTCGGTCGGCGTGTGGTTTGCGAAGGAGCGCCGCAAACAAAATCTGATCTTTCTGTTGATCGTACTGGCGATCTTGATCCTGACCGTGATCGGCACGTATTTGCGCGGGCCTTACTGGAATTTCTACTGGCCGTGGGAGAGCTGGCCTGAAGCGCCGCGGAGATTCTGAGACGGAGGAGTGACTGTGTATAGCAAAGACGCAATCAAAATTTACACGCTCGGCGCGGTGATGTTGTTGGTCACTGGCTTTGTCTTCTGGGATCACGCCGCGCCCGAATGGCAGGGCTATCAGCGCGATTTTCGCGCTATGGTGGCGAAAAAGTTCGGAGCGGCGCGCGCCGAGCAAGTCCCCGAAGGCCTGCAGCAGGTTTGGGCGCCAGAACTCGGCCGCGTTGACCGTTGCACGACATGCCATCAGGGCGTCGAGTGGAAAGGGTTGGAGAACGCGCCCAATCCGTTCAAATCTCACCCGCAGGAGATTTTGAAATCGCACCCGATCGATCAATTCGGTTGCACGGCCTGCCATGGTGGTCAGGGTTATGCGACGGAGGCGCCCGCGGCGCATGGGCGCGTCGAGCATTGGGAGGAGCCGCTGCTCAGCAAACGACTGAGCGACCTTTACCTGGTCAAAGATCGCAAGGCGTTGATGCAGATCAATTGCAATAGTTGCCACCGCTACGACCGCGAGACCAAAGGCGCCGATTTCATCAACGAGGCGAAGAAGATCGTACAGGAGAAGAATTGCCGCGCCTGCCACACCATCAACGGCCGCGGCGGAGTGATCGGTCCCGACCTGACATCCGAAGGAGACAAATCGCCGGAGCAGTTCGATTACGGGAGAGTCGCGGGCGTGAAGTCGGCCTTCGCGTGGCACGTCGCGCATTTCCAGAAGCCGAAGGCGCTCGCCCCTGATTCGATCATGCCCGATTTCAATTTTTCGAGCCGCGAGGCGCAGGCGCTCGCGCTGCTGGTGATGAGTTGGAGGCGGGCGGGCCCGCCGACGCGCTACATTCCCGGCGCGACTCCGAAAGACCGTCCGACCGAAGCCGAGGTTGAGAAGGAGCGTCAGATGCTGACCGGCGAGGGCGCGTTCTTCGTCAAAAAAGGTTGTTTCATCTGCCATTCGGTCAACTCGCTAGGCATAGACACGGCGGCGAAGATCGGCCCCGACCTTTCGGACGCCGTCACAGATGTGCAGAGCCGCTTCGGGCGCACGCTCGAAGACTTTCTGAAGAACCCGACCGGGACGATGAGCGTCGTGCTCTCCACGCAGATTCAATTGACCGACGAAGAAAAGCGCGAGGCGGTTGAGAAGCTGAAGACCGCGTATCAGCGGAAGCAGGAGCAGCAGGCTCAGTCGCAAAAGGTCGGCCAGCAGGGATCGCAAAGGGCCGAGCAGAAAACTCTTCCGAAGAGGTAGACCGAGATGTATCGAGTCCGCGAAGATCGGCCCCGATCTCTCGGACGCGGCGGTCGACGTCGAGCGTCGATACGGTAAGACGCTAGAAGAGTTCTTAAACAACCCTAGCGGCACGATGGGAATCGTGCTGACAACCAGAATTCCGCTGACCGATGCGGAGAAGCGTGAGGCTGTTGAACGGCTGAAACTCGCTTACCGGCGTAAGCCGGATTCGCAGGGCCGGGCCGCCAACCCCTGACGCAAGTTTCAACCCGATTGGAGGGGTCATTATGAAAAGCATTTTTTCAAATCTCGATAGCGCGAAATTGAAATGGTTCGGCGCCGGGGCGCTCTGCGTCGCGTTGCTGTCGTTCGCCATGATCAGTTGCAGGCGGAGTCCGGTGGCTGAACTCGGCGGGACGACCGAAGCAGCGGTGTCGTCATACGTCGCGCCGGGCGACACCGATGAATATTACCTGTTCTACTCCGGCGGGCATTCCGGAAATGTCTATGTAGCGGGCGTGCCCTCGATGCGCCACATCTCGACGATCCCGGTCTTCGCGCCCTACCCGGCCACCGGCTACGGGTTCGATGAAGACTCGAAGAAGATGCTCGGCGGCTACACCTGGGGCGACGTGCATCACCCGGCGATCAGCGAGACCAAAGGCGATTACGACGGCCGCTGGCTCTTCGTCAACGACAACGCCAACAACCGCGTCGCGCGGATCGATCTGCGCGATTTCAAGGTCAAACAGATTCTAGGGCCGATTCCGAACGTCTCCGGCTTTCACGGCGGATCGTTCGTGACGCCGAATACCGAGTACGTTCTGGCCGCGTCGCGCTTCTCGGTTCCGCTGCCGAAAGGCTCTTATGCGCCGATCGAGGAATACGCGACGAAATACAACGGCGTCGTTTCAGGCGTGAAGGTTGATCCGAAGTCGGGCGAGATGAGCGTCGGCTTCCAGATCGTCACGCCGCCGTTCAACTGGGATTTGGGCGACGCGGGCAAAGGCGTCAGTGAGGGGTGGGCTTTCTGGACCTCGTATAACACAGAGCGGGCCACCGGCAAGCTCGAGGTCACTTCGACGCAGAAAGATCGGGACTACATCGCCGCCGTCAACTGGAAAGAGGCCGAGAAGGCCGTGGGCGAAGGCAAATTCAAGACGATCAGCGGCGTCAAGGTGATCGATCCGAAGGAGACGCCCGGAGTCATTTATCTGATCCCGTGCAGCAAGTCGCCGCACGGCGTCGACGTCAGCCCCGACGGCAAATACATCATCGGCAGCGGCAAGCTGCAATCAATTACGACGGCGTTCAACTTCGAGAAGATGATGACCGCCATCCAGAACAAGAGCTTCAGCGGCAATGAAGACGGCATCCCGGTGCTCGATTACGACAAGGTCAAAGACGCCGAGGTCAACGTCGGTTTGGGGCCGCTCCACACGCAGTTCGACGACCAGGGCTATGCTTACACCAGCTTGTTTGTCGAGAGCGCCGTCGCCAAATGGAAACTCGGCACGTGGGAAGTAGTGGACAAGATTCCGATCACTTACAACATCGGGCATCTGGCTACTGCGGAAGGCGACACCGTGAATCCGGACGGCAAATATCTCGTCGCGCTGAATAAGCTATCGCACGGACGGCACCTGACCGTCGGGCCGTCGCAGCCCGAAAGCTCGCAGTTGATCAACATCAGCGGCGAGAAGATGAAGCTGGTCTACGACGCATTCACGGAGCCAGAGCCGCATTACGCCCAGATGATCAAGACCGACAAGCTCAAACCGATCGAGGTCTATCCGAAAGAAGAGAACAAGAATCCGAACGCCATCTGGGATGTGAAGGACGCCAAGGTCGAGCGTAGCGGCTCGAACGTCACGGTCAAGCTGGTGGCGGTGCGCAGCTCGTTCGAGCCGAACAAGATCGAGGTCAATCAGGGCGACACCGTGACCATTCACATCACAAACATCGAACAGACCACTGACGAGCTGCATGGATTCGGTCTCAACGAATACAACATCAACGTGGTGATCGATCCGGGCGAGACCAAGACGATCAGGTTCGTGGCCGACAAGCCCGGAGTCTTCCCGTACTACTGCACCAACTTCTGCTCGGCGCTGCACCAGGAGATGCAAGGGTATCTGCTGGTCAAAGGCGGCAGCGCTGTAGTGGCCAAAGCAAAATAGCGGCAAACGGGTAACACGGCACGGGGAACGCGAGCGCAATGGCGTTAAGTTAAGACAAGCCTACCACCCCAAATCATCCATTGTCTTAACTCCATTGCGCTCGGGCGCCCCGTACCGACCGCGCCGCCGATTCAACGAGGTGATTTATGGCGATCGCGCAACATATAAAGTCGGGCGCAGACGCGACTGAAAGCGCTACTACGGGGGAGCGCGCAATGAAAAGATGGTTGGACAATGCGAACTCATTCTTCGAGCTGCCGCTAACGCTCAGGAGCCGCGTGATGATCCTTGTGGCTGTCATCGCGCTGATCCCGGCGTTCCTGTTCCCGCTCTGGAACATGACGTTCACGTCGAACCAATATCTCGACGGGCTGACACTCAACATCTACTCGCACAAGCTCGAAGGCGGCAAGACGCCGGCGCGCGACGACCTGCGCGAGATCAACGCGCTCAACCACTACATCGGCATGCGCCCGCTGCTCGAAAGCGATTTCAGCGAATTCGTCTGGATTCCTTTCGTCATCGGCGCGCTGGCCGTGCTGGCGCTGCGCGCGATGGTCATCGGCAAGATGTCGAACCTGGTCGACGTCTTCGTAATCTTCACTTACTTCGGGCTGTTTTCGTTCTGGAGCTTTTACAACAGACTCTACGCCTACGGGCACAACCTCGACCCGACGGCGGCGATCAAAGTTCCCACGTTCACGCCGCCGCTCATCGGCAGGCAGGTAGTGGGCAACTTCACGGTGACAAGCTCTCCGGGCGTGGCGTCGTACGCGCTGGTGGCGTTCGCGTTGTTGCTGCTGGCCGCGGTTTTTCTTTCGAGGAAGGCGAATCAGGAGGCGTAACGATGCGCGCCAGGCAAAAACAAAGGCTCGACCTTGCGAGTCCGTGGCGCCGCAGAGGCGCAGAGAACGCGGAGGAAACGCGGAGGAGAGCGGGAGAGCAGAAGAGTAGGAAAGTGGTAACCACCGTTCCGTTACTCAGCCTGGCTCACGCCCTCCAACACCTCTCTGCTCGCCTGCGGCGTTCTCTGCGTCTCTGCGGGGCCATGGCGTCGTGGTCAACGCTTCTTGTCTTTCTGGCAATCGGACTTTTCGCCATCGCGGCAAAGGCGGAAACTCTGACCGTAGGCCCGTCGCCTGCGCAATTTCAATCGCTGCAGGAAGCCATCGCCGCAGCGAAGCCGGGCGATGTGATTCGAGTTCAACCCGGCGTCTACACGGGCCAGTTCATTCTCGACAAACAAATCACGCTCGAAGGCGCCGGCAAGCCCGTCTTGCGCGGAGAGGGGCGAGGCAGCGTCGTGATCGTGATCGCCGATCGTTGCTCGATCCGAGGCCTCGTGATCGAACACAGCGGCGGCGATCTGCAGGCCGAAGATTCCGGTCTGCTGCTCAAATCGAACGAAAACACGGTCGCCGATAACGAACTGCGCGATGTGCTTTACGGCATCTACCTTTACCACTCACAGCGAAACGCGATTCGGGGGAACACCGTTCGCGGGCGGCGCGAACTCGAAGTCGGCTCGCGCGGCGCGGGCTTGCACCTGTGGAATTCGCCCGACAACACGATAGAAGAGAACACGATCACCGACGCGCGCGACGGGATGTATATTCAAAGCAGCCCCGACAACAACATCCGCCGCAATCGCGTCTTCGGCGTCCGCTACGGCCTGCATTACATGAGCTCGGACGCGAACAAATTCGAGGAGAACGTCTTTTCGGACAACGTGGCGGGCGCGGCGATCATGTATTCGCGCAAGATAGAGCTTCGCCACAACGCATTCATCCACAATCGTGGTTTCAGCTCATTCGGCGTTCTCTTTCAAGATTGCGAAGAGAACGTGGTCGAAGAGAACTTCATCATCGACAACGCGACCGGCGTCTTCGCCGAGGCTCTGCGCAAGAGCGTATTTCGCCGCAACGTGATCGCCGAGAACGACCTGGCGCTCGAAATCTTCAGCAGTTGCGCGCGGAATCTTTTCGTCGAAAACAACTTCGTCGAGAACCTCAGCCCGCTGCGGCTGATCGGCAGACGCAGCGACACGCGCTGGCAGGAAAACGGGCGCGGAAATTACTGGAGCGACTATCGCGGCTACGACCTTGACGGCGACGGCGTGGGCGACGTGGCGCATAAAGTTCAAAATGTTTTTGAATATCTCGAAGGCAATCATCCCCGGTTGCGGCTCTACCTAAGCAGCCCCGCCGCGCAGGCGTTGGCCGCGGCTGAACATGCCTTTCCAATCATTAAAGGCTCGTCGGAGAAAGACGGAGCGCCTTTGATGAAGCCGGTCGCCCTTCATTTTTCTCTCGAAAAAAACCGACCTGCGGCGCCATCTCGAACCTTCCTCGCTATGCTCTCGCTCTCGCTCGCTGGCACGGCCATTGCAGCGATGTGGCGCGGGAGATTGCGATGATCCAGGTAGAACATCTAATCAAAACATTCGGCGAGCACGCGGCGGTTGACGACGTCTCTTTCGAGATCGAATGCGGCGAGACCTTTGCGCTTCTGGGGCCGAACGGCAGCGGCAAGACGACCACGCTGAAATGCATGGCCGGACTAGTCAAACCGTCGTGCGGAAAAATCCTCATAGGCGGGTTCGACGTGTGGAAAAATCCGCAGCATGCGCGGAGCCGGATGAGTTATTTGCCTCAGCGCGTAAGCTTCCCGGACAATCTGACGGCGCGCGAGGTTCTGGAATTTTATCGCCGGCTGCGAAAACTTCCGCCGCGCCGCGTTGACGAGACCCTGAGCGGGGCGCGGTTCGATTTCAACGGATTCGCTGACAAAGCGGTCGGGAAATTTTCAGGCGGAATGGTTCAACGTCTGGGACTGGCCGTGGCCTGTCTGCCGGACGCGCCGATTTTGCTGCTAGACGAGCCGACAGTGAGCCTCGACCTTGAAGGCGCGATTCGCTTCCGCGAATTTCTGCTCTCGCTCAAACGTGAAGGCAAGACGATCGTTTTCACCTCGCATACGCTGGTCGACGTCGAGCGACTGGCCGACCGCGTGGCGATACTTGTTGGCGGGCGACTGGTCGCGCTCGAATCAGTGGAATCGCTAAAACGCGCCGGCGCCGAAATCGCAAGCTTCATCACACAAGAGAAATCTCTCGAAGACATTTACCTGCGCTACATCAATGGACAAAATACTGTCTACGAAAATGCAAAGTAATCTGAAGCTGTTCTACGTCGCCCTGCTGCTCAGCGCGTTATGGCTGGAGGGGTGCGGCAAACCGAAAATCGAACCTGTAGAGATTGCTGCGGAGGATATGTGCGTTTTCTGCAAGATGGCGATCTCTGAAAAACAATACGCCGCTGAGTTTCTCAATCAGGACGGCGACGCGTTCAAATTCGACGACATCGGCTGTATGGCCGGCTACGTCGCGGAGAAGAAGGTCAGAGATTCCGTCGCCGCATTTTACGTCGTAGACTTTCACTCGAAGCGCTGGTTGAAGTCTGAAGAGGGCGTCTTCGTATTCTCGCTCAACTTCCATACGCCGATGGGTGGAGGCATGGTCGCATTCAAAGACAGATCGCAGGCCGAGGCGGCAGCCGCCGCGAATCAAGGCCGATTGATATCTTTCGCCGACGCGCTCCAGCAGAGGGGAAAAGTAGGAAGATGACCAGAGAAACTATCAAGGCGATCGGATCAGGAACACTGGAAACTGTTCGGACACCTTCTCGAACTCGGAAAGCGGCGCATTCTTATCAACGGGCAGGTGTGGTCTCGCGCCAGGGGCCCGCTTCAAATAGGCCTTCAGCACAGGCGCGCGCCGGTCCGCGGGAACCTCTTCAAGGCGCACTTCCTCGCGACCTCCATGACGTAAAGTGACATTGGCGCCTGCCGCCTTCACGTTTTGCGCCCAGTCCGCCTCCGCCCCGAGCATGGACACAAGGTAGCGCTCGCCTTCGATGACAACCATGACTAGCGGCAGACTGATCATGCGTCCGGATCGCCGGCCCCGGACCTCCAGGGTGACCAGATAGCTCGGAGCGACCCCGAGTGAGTGGACTGCGGCCGAGAGCCGGTTAAGTACGGTCGCCACCCAATTGGGCCGCCCACCGCGATATAGCCATTTCGCCAGATTCCCCATAGTTATTCTCCAGATTCAGCATTTTCACGACAACTGGTGGCAGACCGAAACGGGCGGAATCATGGTCGCCAACTACGCCGCGATGGACGTTCGCCCGGGTTCGATGGGCAAACCTCTGCCCGGCATCGAAGCCGGGATCGTGCGAAAAAACAAGGTAGGAGAGGTCGAAGAGATCACCAAACCTGATTACTACCTGAGCGAGACGATTGACATGAGTCGGACGATCAAGTGGCTCGCCGAGGAAAATCAGAAACGGCCTGTCGAAGGCCGGCTGCTCCTCGGCGCGCTGCTCGTCAAGGCCGTCGCGCTCGCACTGCGTGAAGTCCCCGAATTGAACGGGTTCTGGAAAGAAGGGCGCGCGGTTCCGAGCAAAGAGATTCACGTCGGGATGGCGGTTTCGCTGCGCGGAGGCGGCTTGATCGCCCCGGCGTTACACGACGCCGACAAGCAGAGCCTGGACGAATTGATGAAAAACCTCCGCGACCTGACGCAGCGCGCCCGGACTCTTCGCTTGCGCAGTTCCGAGCTGACCGACCCGACGGTCACTGTCACCAGTCTGGGGGATCAAGGGGTCGAGACGGTCTTCGGCGTCATTTATCCTCCGCAGGTCGCGATTGTGGGGTTTGGTAAGGTCGTGGAGCGCCCCTGGGCCGTAAACGGAATGCTTGGCGCGAGGCAGGTGATGACCGCGACGCTTGCGGCCGATCATCGCGCGAGCGACGGACATCGCGGCGGCCTGTTTCTGGCCGCAGTGGATCGATTATTGCAAGAGTCTGATAAGATATGACCAAAGACGAGATTAAAAATACGGTCTTGCGCATCCTCGGAGGGATTGCGCCGGAAGCTGACCTGACCCAGATCAATCCGAAGGTCGGCTTCCGAGAACAGCTCGATATTGACTCGATGGACTTATTGAATTTTGCCATCGGGCTGAAGAAGGAACTTGGCGTCGAGGTTCCCGAAGCCGATTACCCGAAAGTGGCTTCCTTGGATGGCTGCGTCGAATATGTAATGGAGAAGCATGCAAGGTAAAGCAGCAGAGGTAGGAACGTCGCTAATTGTTGAGCGTGGCGATCTTCAGCGTTTAATTGACGCATTACTTGAAAAGGGCTATCGCGTTATCGGTCCGATTTTGCGTGACGGAGCGATCATCTACGATGAGATGACTTCTGTCGCCGATTTGCCGGAGGGCTGGACTGATGAACAGGAAGGCGGGGTGTACCGGGTGAAGCGGCGTAATGACGGCGCGCTTTTCGGCTTTAACGTAGGGCCTCACTCATGGAAGAAGTTTCTGCACCCGGCCGACGTGCGGTTGTCGCAGGTCACACGCGACGGGCGGAGCCTGCGCTTCGTCGCTGAGAATGATCCCGCTCCGAAGTTCGCCTTCATCGGCGCCCGCTCCTGCGATTTGCACGCGATCGCCGTTCAAGACCTGGTCTTCTTCGACGGGCCATACGTCGATCCGATATATCAGGCGCGGCGCGAGCAAGCATTCATCATCGCGGTCAACTGCGGGAAGGGGGGCGGCACATGCTTCTGCGTCTCGATGAAAACAGGGCCGAAGGCGTCATTCGGCTTCGACCTGGCGATGACCGAGGTGCTCGAAGCGGACCGCCATTACTTCGTCGTCGAGGTCGGGACGGAGAGCGGCGCAGAAATCCTTCAAGCCGCGCCCCACCGCGCCGCGAGCGAATCTGAACGGCGGAAGGCTGAAGAGGTCATTGAGCGGACGGCCGCGCAAATGGGCCGAACGCTCGACACAACTGACATCAAAGGGCTGCTTTACCGCAACTACGAACATCCGCGCTGGGACGACGTCACCGCGCGCTGCCTGACCTGCGCCAACTGCACGATGGTCTGCCCGACCTGTTTCTGCACTACTGTGGAAGACGTGACGGATTTAACGGGCGAGCACGCCGAGCGATGGCGCAGGTGGGATTCGTGCTTCACGGTGGATTTCACCTACATTCACGGAGGCAGCGTGCGCGCGACGCCGAGGTCGCGCTACCGGCAGTGGATGACGCACAAACTGGCGACGTGGATCGATCAGTTCGGCACGTCAGGCTGTATCGGTTGCGGACGATGCATCACGTGGTGCCCGGTGGGAATTGACATCACCGAAGAGACGCGGGCCATCCGCGAAACCGAAGCGGCCGGTTCGCAATCGGAGGAGGGAAGTGGTGGAAACGCTTGAGCCTCTGTTGACAGAGCATCCTTTCTTTCGCGGCCTGGCGCCGGGCGACATTCAATTTCTCACCGGTTGCGCGAGGAATGCGCGATTCGATGCCGGGCAGGTGATCTTTCGCGAGGGCCAGGACGCCGATCAGTTCTACCTCGTTCGCGACGGCAAGGTCGCGCTTGAAGTCTTCACGCCCGGGCGCGGGTCGGCGCCGATATTGACTCTGGGCGCGGGCGACGTGTTGGGTTGGTCGTGGCTGATCCCGCCGTACAAATGGCGCTTTGACGCGCGCGCGATCGAGACGACGCGGGCGCTGGCGCTCGACGGAAAATGCCTGCGCGGAAAATGCGACGAGGATCCGCGCCTCGGATATGAATTGCTCAAGCGGATCGCCGCGATCATCACCGAGCGGCTGCACGCCACGAGGTTGCAAATGCTGGACGTTTATGGAGCGCATAATTGAACGATAGACCGATGACAGCGGGAATGCCGGCAGGATTGCCCGACCCGATGCTGCCCACGCCCTGGCGTATCCGGCGCGTCCGGCGCGACACGCGCGACACGTTCACTCTCGATCTCGAACCGGTCAACGCAGGCGACGGCCTTCAGTTTCTACCCGGCCAGTTCAATATGCTCTACGTCTTCGGCGCGGGCGAAGTCCCGATCTCGATGAGCGGCGATCCGTTGAAGTCGGGCGTGATGACGCACACCGTGCGCGCCGTCGGCGTGGTGACGAAGGCGATGAGCAGGCTCAAGCGAGGTGATGTGATCGGCGTGCGTGGCCCGTTCGGCGTGAGCTGGCCGGTTGAAAAGGCGGCGGGCAAGGACGTCGTAGTAGTCGCGGGCGGCATCGGGCTGGCGCCGCTGCGCCCGGTCATCTATCACATTCTCGCGCGACGCGAAAAATACGGCCGGATCGCGCTGCTCTACGGCGCGCGCGCGCCCGGCGACATTCTTTACCAAAGCGAGTTGGAAAAATGGCGCGGGAGATTCGACCTGCAAGTCGAAGTGACTGTTGACAACGTGCCCACCGGCCAGGACTGGCGCGGCCATGTCGGCGTCGTCACAACGCTCGTCGGCGGGGCGGAATTCGACCCGGCGCGGGCCGTCGCGATGATCTGCGGCCCGGAGGTGATGATGCGCTTCACCGTGATCGAGCTTCAGAAGCGGGGAATCGCCAAAGAGAGCATTTTCATTTCGATGGAGCGCAACATGAAATGCGCGGTCGGATTTTGCGGGCACTGCCTGTTCGGCCCGACTTTCATCTGCAAGGACGGGCCGGTCTTTCGATTCGACCTCGTCGGGCCATGGCTGAGCAAACGGGAGATTTGAAATGGCGCGCAAACGCAAAAAACTCGCGGTCTGGAAATTCGCTTCTTGCGACGGCTGCCAGTTGACCCTGCTGGATTGCGAGGACGAACTGCTGACCATCGCCGACGAGATCAA
>Ga0209382_10006875_pt1 | contig 14574 bp, 16 predicted proteins | sample SoiMetdeltSBSDD5_FD_187599 | JGI IMG/M metagenome (GOLD analysis project Ga0209382, IMG submission 187599) | Bulk soil microbial communities from a Populus tree surrounding site in Tennessee, USA - Soil MetaG P. deltoides SBSDD5 (SPAdes) (version 2) | ecosystem: Environmental > Terrestrial >... | reverse complement strand
GCGAGGGTACTCGCCAGCGACGCGGGCGGGCCGTCCGCTCGACCGGCATGTTAGAGCGCGGCAACCCGGAGGTTCCGCCTTTAGCGGTGAACGGCGTGAGCATTTATGTGGCGCTCGACGGCCTCAGTGATGAACGCAGGATGACTCAGCGGCGACATTGCTGTGCCTGGTCTTCCAAGGCGTGCCTATCCGTTGCTCATTGAAATGCCACAACAGAAACCCGAACAGCCCGCCGACTGCCTGGAAAGGTGGCAGCAACATCGCGAGCGTCTCGCCGTTCTTCCGTCGCACCGCCGGCAGTCCCTCACCTTCGAATGACCGGCTCAACGACCCGATCCTTCGATCACCTTGTCCGCCCGAAGGAGCAGAGACGACGGAATCGTCAGGCCGAGGCTGCGGGCCGTCTTGAGGTTGATCACGAGCTCGAATTTCGTGGGCTGCTCGACAGGGACATCGCCCGGTCTGGCGCCCTTCAAAACCTTGTCCACGTAGGTGGCGGCGCGCCGGAACAATGCCGGGATGGAGGTGCCGTACGACATGAGGCCACCGACTTCCACGATGATCCCATTCGACCAGATCGCCGGAAGCCGATTCCGGGCCGCGAGCTCGACGAACTGCGTCCGGTACGTCGTGAACAGTGGCGTGTCGATGTTGAGCAGGCCGCCCGCGCCACTCGCGGTCTTGAAGGCGGCTTCGAAGTCTTCCGGACCGCTCACCGCGACCGGCTTGAGCTGCAGCCCCAGGACGCGCGCCGCTTCCTCCATCTCTTTCCGCTGCACGAGATCGGTTGGATGCGCGGGATGCGTGAGGACAGCCACCTGCTTGAGATTCGGAACGAGCTCTCGGAGGAGCTCCAGCCGCTTGGTGACAGTCGCGCCGGCGTTGACCGTCACGCCGGTAATGTTGCCGCCGGGGCGTGCCAAGCTCTTGATGAGTCCGATCTCCACCGGATGGCTCAGGCTCGTGAAGACGATGGGGATCGACGTCGTCGCGTTCTTGGCTGCCATTCCCGCGGACGAGGCCGAAGCCACGATGACGTCAACCTTCGATCGCACCAGGTCTTCGGCCAGCCGCGGCAGCTGGTCAAGGGTGCCGATCCGCAATTCAATGATGAGGTTCTGGCCTTCGATGTACCCCAGCTCGCGGAGACCTTCCCGGAACTCGTCGATCCAGAGTTTCGGCAGCTCGCCTGCCCGGAGTAATCCGATCCTGTAGACCTTCCCCGCCTGAGGGGCCTGCGCCGGGGCGGCGGCCGCGGGCGGCGCAACGAGGCTTGCGGGAGCGAACAGGAGCGACAATACGAGTACGAGCGCACGCCAACGATCGCGGATGCTCAATCGCATGAGCCGCCCCTGGTTCGGCGTCATGGGCGTCACAACGTGCCAGCTCATAGGAATTTCCAGCGCACTAGGATGGCAACGGCCGCGGGAACGGCGAATATCAGCGCAAAGATGGGTAGCTCGGCGGCCACTGAGTACCCCGCTTTAGCGACGCCGACCCACATGTTGGCCGCAGCGATGACAAGCCACAAGACCAGAAAGAGCACGGTCGCGGCAGTGGTGCTGCCCGGGTAGTTCGAGGAGAAGAGCTTGCCGACGATGAGCGACGCCGCAAGAAAGAGGAACCCGGAGAGCAGAAATAGGCCAGTACGCATGTTCCTCCGTTTCTATTGTCGCAACGCTCGCAATGAATGGTGACGCCTAACGTTCGCGGTCGGCTGCAAGGCGTTCAGCGTCATGTTGCCCAGGTAGGTGCCGATACACGCTATTGGGCTCGTTTCCAGCTTACTTCTAACGTCGCGCCTGCGGGAGTTCTGGGATTTGTGAACCTCAGCTCGTCCGCAGTGAGAGAGGTAATGATTCGTTTCTGCTCGCCCGCTGCGAGGATGTTTGCAAATGTGCTCCCCTCGAGCTTGAGGGTAATGGTCTTGTCAGATTCATTCACCGAGTACGTGCCAAAATAGGCAATCGAACCTTGGACGATGGCTTTGTTCTCTTCGGGGGTTCCTTGATCACGGCTCTTGGCGGCAATCGTAGGCAGCTCGGCGCGCATCTGGACCAGAGCGAAATGGCCGTCGCGCGAGAAGATCATGACGCCTTTGGGATTGGATCCAAATACCTCAATCCTGCTGCCGTCGGGCCCCACGCTGTCTGCCGAGACGAGCGTCCAAGCGCCGACGATCTGTTCCTTGGGTGACTGCGCAACGGCGTCGCGAGCGAATAGAGCAGCGCCGAGGTACAGCAGTAATGTGATCGTGAATGCTAGGGCGCTGAGTCGCTTCATGATCTCCCTCCTTTCACAGGATTCTCGACTGTGCTGCCTGGGGTCCGACGGCGTTATGAAGCCTAACGTTCGATAGAGGGGTTAGGCGACACCTTGGCCGTGTGGTCACCATGGTTCGAAGCAGTCGTAGTTGCGCTGCGAAGAGATCCGACCCTCGCGGAGCTCGAAGAACATAGCGAAATGGGCTTTCATCGTTTGGCCCGAGGCAAGCGATCCCCCGGGCAAGGCGAGGACCGCACTCCAGCTCGCTTCGACTGCGACGTGGGCCCCTTGCTCGACTATCGAGCGGACTTTGTAGGACTGACGCAGCAACAGACGCTGACCTTGCTCAGCGCGCCTTAGAAGCGTGGGGAGGTCGCTTCGGCCGCCGGTCGGATTGAGCTTGTTTGGCAGTTCAACCTGCTCCGCATCAGGAGTGAAGAAGCGAGCAAGGTCTTTTCCGGTAGCCCCGGCTTCAAGGGCTGCTAAGTAGGAGCGAACGATCGTCGCGTTGGGACTGTCCGACAAGGGAGCCTCGCTCTAGTGTTGTGTTGCCTAACGACCGCACGTCGCGCCCTATTCCAGCACCTGGTTGGCGCTGCTGAGGATTGAGGCTGGCATTGTGATGCCCAGCTCGCGCGCCGCTTTGAGATTGATGACCAACTCATGACGCGACACTCGTTCCACCGGCAGGTCAGAGGGCTTGGCTCCTTTAAGTATCTTGCCCACGTAGACTGCTGAGTGCTTGGTCGCCTCGACGAAGCTCGTGCCGAAGCTCATCAAACCTTCCGCGTCCGCATGGTCGCGCGGCGACAGGATTGGCAGCCGATGCTTGATCGCCAACTCGGCAATGCGCTTGCGATGCGGCGTGGTTACGGGTGTCGATAGCACGAGAACCGCGTCTGCGCTTTGCTTCACAGCGCTCTCGAACGCCGCATCGAAGTCTGGATTCGGCGATCGCTCCACTTTGAGGCTTGTCGTTCTAAGGTCGAGCGACTTCGCGGCCTGTTCGACTGCGTGGAACAGACTCGGCGCAGCCCCGGCATCGCCCAGCAGTGCGACCCGCGCAAGGTTGGGTAACGCAGACTTAAGCAGTTGGAGTTGCTTCGTCGCGAACATCGGATCGAAGGTGGTGCAACCTGTGACGTTCGCCCCCGGAGCTTCCAGGCTAGCCACGAGCCCGGTTGCAACGGGGTCGACCACGACCTCGAACACGATGGGAACGTCCCGGGTGACGCCGGCTGCTGCCCGCGCTGCGGTTGCGCCGACCACGACTAGCACGGTTGGCTTTTGAGCCAGCAAGCGTGAAGCGGCCTCGGCCATCAGGTCCAATCGATCACCGGCCGGCCACGCGACCTCGATTGTCACGTCGCGCCCATCTTGATAGCCGACCCCGGCTAGGGCAGTCCGGAACACGTCCAAGAGCAGTGCTGGCGGTCCAAGGAAGGCGACGCGCGGCACCCCAACCTGCTGTGCACCTGTCCCTTGGACGAATCCAAGGAGACTGCAAGCAACAACTATGAGCATTGAACGTCGCAACATGCCGACCACTCCTCAAGGTGTTTTGTTAACGAACTCCCGCCGCCTAACGTTCGCAGCGAGGCGCGCTGGGCAGCGGCGCGGTGAGCGCCGCGCGTAAAGCGTCGAACTCGGCTGCGCTGTTAGGCTGCGGTCGCCTTGAAGAAAATGACAACTGCCTCGCCCTCATGCTTTATGGTCTCCAACTCCGACCAACCGCTACGACGCAACAACGATACCGCAGTCGCGGTGCCGCAGTAGACGCGCGGGTAACCGAGCGCACTGGCCTGTTCAACCAAAACCTCCAGCAGTTGTGCGCCGATGCCCCTGCCGCGATGTGATGCCAGGACCAGTCCCGCAGCGGCCCACGGGCACAAGTGGCGATGAGTTGGCAACGATTCGGCCTTCAGCGCCATTACACCAACCGGGATCTCTTTATCCAAGGCGATGAAGCCAACAGGGAGCTTGGACTCCGATGTCGCAAAGCAGGTGAGATCTGCGACGGCATTTCCGCGGCCTCCTGGTCCGTACCACTCCGGCCATTCGTCAACGAACCAGGAAGAAAGCAGCGGCACAAGATCTCGGTACTGTGCGAGGGGCGAGATGGTGACCACTGGTGCGCCGAGCTCCGCGGCCTAACGCCGCTGCAGCGTGAAGTTCGACGCCCGCTTGATTCTCGCTGCAGTCATGATCATGGCCTACTGTATGAGCTCATCTGCTTGCCGCAGCAGCGACGGAGGGATCGTCAGCCCGAGAGCCTTCGCGGTCTTGAGATTGATCACCAGCTCGAACTTGGTCGGCTGCTCGACGGGCAGTTCGGCGGGCTTGGCGCCCTTGAGGATCTTATCCACGTAGGTGGCGGCCCGCCGGTGGAGATCGAGAAAGCTAGGCCCGTAAGACAAGAGGCCCCCGCCCTCCACACTCTCGCTGTTGCCGTATGCTGCCGGCAGGCGGCTCCTGGCTGCGAGGTCTGCGAGCCGTGTTCGGTGGCTGTTGAATATCACGTCGGACACGACGAGGAGTGCTCCCACACGCTCTTTGGCCATCGCCGCGAATGCGCCGTCGAACTCGTTCGGACCTCGAGCCTCCAGGAGTTGAAGCTGCACTCCCAACGACCGGGCCGCGACGTTCACTTCTCTGATCGCGAGCTGGTGGTACGCATTGGCCGGGTTCGAGAGGATGGCCACACGGCGGATCTTGGGGACGGTTTCCTTGAGCAGCTCCAGTTGTTTGGCGACGGTTTCCAGGCCGGCGTAGCCGGACACTCCTGTGACGTTTCCGCCCGGACGGGCGAGGCTCGCGATGAGCCCGGTGCCAACAGGATCGCGAACGGCAATCATGACGATGGGGATCGTCTCGGTGGCGTTCTTGGCTGCCGTCACTCCTTGCGTCCCGAACGATACGATGAGGTCCACCTTGAGCCGGACGAGCTCGGCCGCCAGGTCGGGCAGCCGGTCGACCCGATCCTCCGCATATCGATAGTCGATGCCAATATTCTGGCCCTCAACCCACCCGAGCTCGCGCAGCCTTTGCCGGAACGCCTCGAGCAGGGGCGGCCTGTCGGAAGGGGACGTCGCACTAAGAAAACCTATCCGAGGTACCTTGCCCGCCTGCTGCGCGTCGGCGGCGAGCGGCGCGGCGAGGAGGGTCGGAAGCAGGATGAGAACGGCGATGAGCGTGTACGTCCTCAACGGTGTGTCACTTCTCCTGTGCGGCGAAGTCCTCGTTGTGCCGCGCTATAGAAGGCGGGCAGCGCCGTAACGCAAGCGTCGCTCACCAACGCGCTGTTAGCCGAGCAGCTTGTCATACTCGGCATGGGTTCCCATCCAGAACCAAACGAACTCGCCCGATATCTCCGCTGCTAGTGCGCGGTGGCGGCTGCCTACGCGCGCTGACCAGTAAGGTCCGACCTTCTTGAATTGAAGGGAGGGATGCCGTGGATCTCGCTTGAGATGCTGGAATGCCCGATCCGCCACTTGTTGGACTTCGGGCGAAAGAGCTTGATAGCAGGCCCAAAAGTCCGGGTTGGCGTGATGTTTCAAAGAGGCTTCGTTTTACCTGCCTTGAAATCCTGGATTGCCTTCTCCGCCATAGCATCGAGCTTGCCGGCGCGTACATCCCGCTCAAGCTCACGGTCCCAGACGGCCCAATCAAACTCCAAGAACCACTCACGAAACTGAGCGAGTTCCTCGGGCGATAGCGCCTGCACTTGCTGCTCGAGATCCTTAACCTTACTCATGCGATCCACCCCTTCGGCGGCCCAGTTTAGCACTGCGCTAAAACTGCCGGCTAACGTTCGCGTTTTGCCGCGCCGCGCTGAGCGCGTAGCGGCGAGGAACAGGCGTCGGTCAACAACCCGCTGTTAGCAGGCACCTTCCGTTCCCTACACCCGATGGACATTCATTAGCCTCGTGCGGGTGGATGGGTAGTTGTCGGGAGCAAAGAGTCTCTGGAGGTCTGGCATCCGGTCCGCCAAGAACCGAGCTTGTTCATGCATGCTGAGACGCTGGACGCCGCCGGGCATAAGGCGAATGCGGGGAAACAACTCTGCAACTAGCTCAACTGCCCAAAAGCGATCGGCCTCCGCCACCGAAGCAACTGAACATAAAACGATGCCTCGCTCATACTCTAAGCGGACAAGAACGGGACCCGCTGACCAATCTTGCGCCACCCAAGTAGGAAGCGACTCATGCCTCGCTGCAGCCCGCAACTTCAGGTCCGCCACCAACGGCACCATGTACGTGCGTTCAGCTTCGGCCAATATTTCCGTCGCTGAGTGAGGCGCAGCAGCGATGTGCCTGCTAACGTGCATTGGGTGACAAATTAGTCGACGTAGTTGAATACGTTGCGCCCCGGTAGATCGGCAAGCAAATTTGCCCGGGAGGAGTGTGCGCGAACAGGAAGAAGGAACGCCGGCGCCTAAGGTACGCGATTACTGGAGCAGCTGCGCGAAGCGATAAATAGGCTGCGTTTCAGTCCGCGCACCGAGGAGACGTACGTACAGTGGGTGAAGCGCTTTATCTGCTCTTCTGGCCGGCGCCATCCTGCGGAGCTTGCTGCCGAAGCGGTGACGGCGTTCCTCAGCTACTTGGCGCGCGAGCGCGACGTGGCAGCGGCCACGCAGAACCAGGCGTTGGTTTACACGCACGTGCTCGACAAAGGGCCGGCGGCGTGGCGAGGCCGCTCGATCTCTAGAGTTGTCGCTCTCTTTTCAAGCGTGCCCTCGCCGCCAGAACCAACCAGGCCAGCGCACCACCCCACAACAGGCTGTTGAGAACGAGAATGCACCACTGCAAGAGCCAAGGGCCGGCGCGGCCGACGAAAATCGCGGTGTAGACCGAAACGCCCGGTTGCGAGAGCGCATTCGCAAGGACCGACGCGGTGGTCTCCAGCGCGCCCCGATCGTTTGCCAGCCCCTCGTCAAAGCGGTCCATGCCCATGGAAAACGCGATCGCCAGGCTTACGAGCGCCACGGTCAGATGCACAGCACCCAGGATGGCGGCCAGCATGCCAAAGCGGCGCAGCGTCATGCGGACTTGCCGAGCGGCTCCATGCCGCCGCGTTGAATCGTCGCCGCCGCGCGCGCGGAGCTGAGAAATGCAATCAGTTGCTTCGCCGCCTCGGCTTCCTTCGATCCGCTGACGACGGCCGCCGCGAAGATCTGATGGAGCTGGATCTCCTCCGCGATCACGCCGGCGAGATCGACGTCTTTGGCGTGCACGATTTCGCTCACGGGCAGGAGGCCGATGTCGACTTCGCCGCTTGCCACCAGCGCCGCGGCGCCGGTGCCGCGCGGCGTGGCCTTTACATTGATCTTGTCCGCTATGCCGAGGCGCGGAAAGATTTCTTCCACGAGGAAGATGCCGCTCGTGCTGCTCGGCACGGCCACGGTGCGCGCCCTCAATAGCGCTTTCTTCAAGGCTTCGACGGTGCTGACGTCGGGCTTCGGCGCGCCCGCGCGCACGGCCACGCCGATCGGTGTTCGCGCGAGATCGACGTCTGTTCCGGCGGCGATGCGCTGGGCGCGGATGAGCTCGGTCAGGCCTTCCCGGGAGAGGATGACGACGTCGGCGGCGATGCCGCGCGCAAGCTGCGCGGCGATGGTCTGCGGCCCGGTTCCTTGGGAGGAGCCGGAGAGCGTCGTCACCTTGACGCCGCTCGTGCGCTCGAATTCCGGGATGAGGTGCTCGTAAGGCCCGGAGAATCCGCCCGAGATGAGGACCTTCAAAGTTTCAACAAGCGTTGCGCGTTGCCGTGCAGGATCTTGGCGCGGTCTTCGGGGCCGAGTGGGACGTCCTGCATCCACTTCACGCCCGGCGGGTTGGGCACGAACGGGTAGTCGACCGAGAAGAGGATGCGATCGGCGCCCATTTCCATCACGCAGCAAAGGAGCGCCGGGGTGGAGAAGTTGCCGCTCGTCGTGATCCAGAAGTGCTCGCGGAACGTGTCGCGGAACGGTGTCTTGCGGTTGCCCTGGCGGCCAAGGGCCATGTCGATGCGCCAGAGTGAGAAGGGCAGCGATTCACCGAGGTGGCCGAGGATGATCTTCAGGCGCGGGTAGGCCTCGAACACGCCGGAGAGGACGAGGCGGATGCCCTGCGTCGCGGTCTCTACGGTGAACCCCCACGCCGCGGTCATGAGGCCGGGAAACTGCTCGAGGTAATCGCGGTAGTAAGCCTCGATCACCGCCTTGTGCGGCACGGCCGGATGCATGTAGAGCGGCACGTCGAGCGCCTGCGCGCGCTCGAAGATCGGCCAAAAGCGCTTGTCGTCGATGAAGTAGTTCGTGCCGTCGATGAGCGTGAGGCCGTGGATCATCGCGCCCTTGAAGCCGAGCTTCCTCACCGCGCGCTCGAGCTCGTCGGCTGAGGCTTTCGGGTCGGCGGTGGGCAGCACGGCGAAGGCTTCGTAGCGGCCGGGATGGCGCTTCACCGTTTCGGCGAGCTTGTCGTTCACCTTGCGCGCCACCGGCACGGCGCTCTGCGCATCGAGGCGCTGGGTGGCCGGCGCGCCGTGCGAGAGGACCTGCAGGTCGATGCCGGCCTCGTCCATCTCCTTGATGCGCAGCGCGTCCACGTCGAAGAGCCGCTCCTGCAGCGCGGGGATGCGCATCTCCGGCCCGCGCTCCTTGAACTGGCTGGCGAGCTCCTGATCCCAGTAGTGTTCTTCGAGGGCGATGACTTTCATGGTGAAATCCTAACTCCTGTCGTAAATTCGAGGGCAAGAGGAGGGGACGATGTTCGCAAGGTTGCTTGCAGCAGGCCTGATCGCGCTCGCCGCGCCGTACGCGGCTGCGCAGCAGTATCCATCCAAACCGGTGCGCATCATCGTGCCGTTCGCGCCGGGCGGCGGTTCGGACTTCACCGCGCGCTTAATGGCGCAAAAGCTCACCGAACGCTACGGGCAGTCGTTTATCGTCGAAAACCGCGCGGGCGCGGGCGGCAACCTTGGCGCCGAGCTCGCGCTGAAGGCGCCGCCCGACGGTTACACGCTGCTTCTCATCTCGGCGAGCTACACGGTCAACCCGAGCGTGTACAAGCTTTCGTTCGATCCGATCAAGGACATCGCGCCGGTGATCCAGATCTCGGGCGGGCCGTACGTGGTGGCGGTGCATCCCTCCGTGCCGGCGAAGACGCTCGCCGAGTTCGTGAACTACGCGCGCGCGCAGCCCGAGAAGCTCGCCTACGGCTCGTCGGGTAACGGCAGCGTGATGCACGTTTCCACCGCGTACTTCCTCGATTCCGCCAAGATCAAAGTGCTGCACGTGCCGTACAAAGGCACGGGCCCCGCGCTTCAGGATACGCTCGGCGGCCAGGTGCAGCTCATCTTCGGCGCGGTGCCCACCACGCTGCCGCACGTCAAAGCCGGCAAGCTGCGCGGCCTTGCGGTGACCACGCAGAAGCGCATCGCCGCGGCGCCGGAGCTTCCGACCATCGCGGAGTCGGGGTATCCGGAGTATGAGGTCACGAACTGGCACGGCCTCGTCGCGCCGCGCGGCGTGCCGGGCGAGATCGTCGAGCAGTTGAACCGCGACATTAACGGCATGCTCGGCTCGGAGGATTTCAAGAAGGTGCTCGCCAACGACGGCCTCGAGCCGGCCGGCGGCCCGTCTTCGCGCTTCGCCGAGGTCCTGGCAAGAGAGACCGCGCGCTGGGCGAAAGTGGTGCAGCAGGCCGGCATCAAGGCCGAGTGAAGTCGCATTATCGGATCGATGGGCGCGGTGAGCGCTGGGCGACGTTCGTCACCGGCATCGCCAACGACCTCTCCATGTGGGACGGCCAGGTGGCCGCGCTCGAACGCGACTTCAACGTGCTGCGCTACGACCTGCGCGGCCATGGCGGCACGCCGGCGAGCGGGGGTGCGTACACCATCGAACTTCTGGTGTCGGACCTCGCGGCGCTCCTCGACCAATTGAACATCCGAAGAACGAGCGTGATCGGCTTGGGCCTCGGCGGCGCGATCGCGCAGGCGTTCGCACTCGCGCATCCCGACCGCGTCGACAAGCTCATGCCGTGCTGCTGCCGCGCGCGCATGGTTCCCGACTTCGCCGCGATGTGGCACAAGCTGCGCGAAACCGTCTCGATGAACGGTCTCGAGTCCATCGTGGAGCCGACCGTGCAGCGCTGGTTCTCCGAAGACTTTAAGAGCAGGTATCCCGAGGTGCTCGAGAAGATTCGCAAGATGATCCGCGGCACCACGCAGGAAGGCTACATGGGCGTCACTGCGGCGTTCCTCGGGCTCGATGTCGAGGCCGAGCTCGGCAGCATCAAAGCGCCGACCCTCTATGTGAGCGGCGCCGAAGACAAGCTCGGCGGACCGCCGGCGCTCATGGAAGGTCTCGCAGCCAAGGTCAAAGGGGCGCGGCACGTATCGGTGCCGAACGCCGCGCACATCGCCAATATTCAAAACCCGGAAGGTTTCAATCGCGTGCTGATGGATTTCTTGAGATGAGATTCGCGCTACTCGTCGCTTTGATTTTCGCTGCGCCGGCGCTGGCGCAGCCGTACCCTACGAAACCGATCCGCTGGATCGTGCCGACCGGCCCGGGCAGCGCGGTCGACGTGCAGGCGCGGCGCGTGGCGCCGAAGCTTGCCGAAGCGCTCGGCCAGACCATCGTGGTTGAAAACCGGCCCGGGGCGAACAGCATGATCGGCGCGCGCGAAGCGGCGCGCGCGGCGCCCGACGGCTACACCTTGTTCCAAGCCGTGGTGAACAACGCGATCAACGATGCGCTGGCACCCGATCCGTGCTGCGTGCTGAACGACAAGCTCGTTCCGGTGACGCGGCTCTACATCACGCCGCTCGTCATGGTGGTGAACCCGGCGGTGCCGGCGAAGACGCTGCAGGAATTTGTCGCGCTGGCGCGCTCGAAGCCGAACGAGCTCACCTATGCCTCGGGCGGGAGCGGCGCGATCACGCAGATGATCGGCGAGCAGTTGAAGCTGCTCGCAGGCATCCAGGTGCGCGAGGTGCCGTACAAGGCCATCGGCGGCGAGGTTCCGGACCTGATGGGCGGGCACGTGGCGAGCGGCTTTCTCGCGCCGATCGTCATCCGCGATTTGATCCGCTCCGGCAAGCTGCGCGCGCTCGCGGTCGCCGACAAGGCGCGCATGCCGACGCTGCCCGACGTGCCGGCGATGGCCGAGGCGGGCTATCCGATCGTCGGCCTGGGCTGGAACGGCCTTTTCGTGCCGGCCGGTACGCCGCGGCCGATCGTCGAGCGGCTGCAGAAGGAGACCGCACGTGTGCTCCAGCTCAAGGAAATTCGCGACGACGCCGCCAACCTCGGCACCCTGCTTGGCGGCGAGAGTCCCGAGGAGTTCGCGGCATTCGTGCGCGCCGAAGTGGAGACCTGGGACAAAGTCATCAAGGAAGCGGGCATCAAGCCGCAGTAGGGGAGAGACATGAAGAACCTGATAGTCGCGCTTGCGTTGCTGGGAGCAAACCTCTGCCATGCGCAGCAATGGCCGAATAAGCCGGTCCGGGTCATCGTCAACGTGGCCGCGGGCGGCGTCGCCGACGTGACCGCGCGCGTGCTCGGCGCGCGACTCACCGACGCGCTCGGGCAGTCGTTCCTCGTCGAGAACCGCGCCGGCGGCGACGGCTACATCGGCTTCGACGCGGTCGGGCGTTCCGATGCCGACGGTCACACGCTGCTTTACTCGCCAGGCTCGAGCATGATGATCGCGCCGCATATCGTGAATCGGCCGGATCTCGATCCGCTCAAGCTGCTCACGCCGGTGGCGGCGACCGGGCGCGTCTCGCTCTACGTCATTTCGCATCCGGACCGGCCGTTCAAGAACTTCGCCGAGTTCCTGTCCTATGCCCGCGCGAATCCCGGCAAGCTCAATTACGGCACGCCCGGTAACGGCACCTCGCCGCATATCGCCACCGAAGTCTTCAACCGCGAGGCCAAGGTGAAGCTGAACCACGTGCCCTACAAAGGCGCCGGGCCTGCGCTCCAGGACCTGATCGGCGGCCAGATCGACGTGGTGTTCGATCCCGGCGTGGGCCTTGCCCCGGCGAAGGCCGGCAAGGTGCGCATGATCGCGATCGCGGGGCCGAGCCGCCATCCGGATTTCCCGGACATCCCGACCTTAGACGAGAACGGCATCAAGGGCGTCGACGGCGGGCCGCATTTCGGCTTTTACGCTCCGGCGAATACGCCGCGGGATGTCGTCGCCCGTATCAATTCGGAAATACAAAAAGCGATGCAGCACCCACCGGTGCGCGAGCGCTTCAAGACGCTCGCCGTGGACGTGGCCGAGTCGATGACGCCCGAGCAGTTCGCCGCCTACGTGCGCGGCGAGCACGCGCGTTATGCGAAGCTGATTCCGGAGCTCGGCATCAAGCCCTGAAGCGCAGCACCTTCTCGGCTGCCGTGGTCTTCACGGTGTCCTTCTTCGAGATGCCCCAGTGGTCGATGCGCCCGGGCGGCCACTTCCAGTCCTCGGGCGTGCCGACCTTGTAGTTCTCATCCACCTCCGACACCTCGGCGGTGTATTCGACGATGCCCCCGTAGGGCGCGATGAAATAGCCGAACACGTTGTTCCCCGGGCCGTGGCGCCCCGGTCCCCACACCGGCTCGTGGCCCGCGTCGCGCAGCCGGCCGATGCCGCGCATCACCGCGTCCATGTCGTGCATCTCGAAGGCGATGTGGTTGAGCGAGGCGAACTCTGACTTCGCGTACGCGAGCGCGTGGTGCTTGCGGTTGCAGCGGATGAAGCGCATGTGCGCTGTGCGGTCGGAAACCTTGAAACCCAGTTTCTCGACTGCGTAGCGCTCGGAGGCTTCCACGTCGGTCGAGTTGATCACGGCGTGCGTAAGCTGAATCGGCTTCGCCTTATCGTTCAGCCTTTCCACGGCGCTGTCCGTGATGAAGCGATAGACCTGCCCCTCGGGTCCGCGCACTTCGAAGCCCTGGCCGCCGCCCGGAACGTCGAAGGATTGATCCGGTCTGCCGACCTTTGCAAGTTCCTCCAAAGAGCCCGCGAACGTGACTGCGGCGACCGCCGGTGTCGCCGCCTTGGTCAGGGAAAGGATGTACGGATGGTCGCCTGCGCCGCGGAAAAAGCGCGTCGCGCCGGCGCTTCCGGCCGGCACGAGACCCCATAGTCGCTCGAGGAATTCGGCCGCAGGGGCGACGTCCGGAATTTCGAGCTCGACTGAGCGCAGTCTCATCGCTTGATCATAATCGCGCTTGCGTGGAAACGGACGTACTCATTGTCGGCGGCGGCCCGTGCGGCCTGATGCTCGCGAACGAGCTGGGCCCGCGCGGCATCCGCTGCCTGCTCGTCGATTCGAAGCCGGGTACCGCGTTCAATCCGCAGGCGAACGCGACGCAGGCGCGCACCATGGAGCATTACCGGCGCCTTGGCTTCGCCGACGAGATTCGCGCGCTCGGCCTGCCGCCCGATCACCCGACCGACATCGTCTACTTCACGCGCTTCTCGGGCTACGAGCTCGCGCGCCTCGAGCTCCCCACGGCGGCCGAGGCGGTGCGCAAAGTGAAAGAGATGAGCGGCTCGTGGAGCGCCGCCGAGCTTCCGCACCGCGTCTCGCAGAAATACGTCGAACAGGCGCTCAAGCGCCGCGCCGAGCGCTGGCCGACGAACGACGTGCGCTACGGGTGGGTTCTCGAGGATTTTCAGGGCGAGAGCACCCACGTCAACGCTTCGGTGCGGCCGGTGGAAAACGGCGCACCGGTCCAGGTGCGCGCCCGTTACCTCGTCGGCGCCGACGGCGCGCGCAGCATGGTGCGCCGGCGCCTGGGCATCGAATGGGGCGGCATGACGGGCGTTCAGCGCTACTTCATGGGCGGCAAGATGTTCGCCGTTTACATGCTTGCGCCGGCGTTGCGCGCCGCTATGCCGCATCGGTTGGGTTGGATGCACGTCGTCGTGAACCACGAGCGGCGCGGCTTCATGATGCCGGTCGACGGCGGAGCGGAATTCGTGTTTCACGCCGCGCTCCATCCCGGCGAGGATGCCGACGCCTGGACCGAGGGCGACGCGCGGCGCCTCTTCGCCCAGGCGTTCGGACGAGAGATCCCGATCGAAGTGCTGTCCGCGTGCACGTGGACCGCGGGACACTCGCTCGTCGCACAACGACTGCAGCAAGGGCGCATCTTCATCGCCGGCGACGCGGCGCATCTCTTCACCCCCACGGGCGGCCTCGGCTACAACACCGCGGTCGAGGACGCCGTGAACCTTGGCTGGAAGATCGCGCACGTGCTGCGCGGCGCGGCGGGCGTGCAGCTTCTCTCGAGCTATGAGCCGGAGCGCAGGCCCGCCG
>Ga0209382_10006873_pt1 | contig 14574 bp, 13 predicted proteins | sample SoiMetdeltSBSDD5_FD_187599 | JGI IMG/M metagenome (GOLD analysis project Ga0209382, IMG submission 187599) | Bulk soil microbial communities from a Populus tree surrounding site in Tennessee, USA - Soil MetaG P. deltoides SBSDD5 (SPAdes) (version 2) | ecosystem: Environmental > Terrestrial >... | reverse complement strand
GAGAGCGGGCCGAAGCCCACTACCGCCAGGCCCTCGCCTTGGCCGAAGCACTGGGCATGCGCCCGCTCCAGGCCCACTGCCATCGCGGCCTGGGCACCCTGTATGCCACGACTGGCCAGCGCGAGCGGGCACGCGCCGAGCTCTCCACGGCTATCGAGCTGTATCAGACGATGGAGATGACCTTGTGGCTCCCCCAGGCTGAGGCGGCATTGGCACAGGAGAAAGAGGGATGATCAGGGGGGAGCGTCACGAGGCCTCAATGTGAGACACATCGCCCACATCTGCAACACGACCCCATGAGGCATGAGCCAGGGCTGCGTGCGCTCTGCTTGGGCTGTATCACCCACGGAGGGAAGGGTGGTCCCCCTTCCTGCATGCTGTAACAGATGCGGCACGTATGACTATGAATGGATCACCATGACCACCCCCTCCCAGGCCTCATCCGTGCACCCGCTCCTGCCCTACGAGGTGTCGCCGGGCCGGCTGCTCCTGGCCAGTGGCGTGCGGGCAGGTGACTGGATCTTCGCCTCCGGCTTGCTGCCTACCCGGTTCGGCTCCGCCGCTCGTCCCCTCTCGGGTGAACCCGCCTGGACCATCCAGTGCCGGTCCCTCTGGGAGCGGGCACAGGCCGTGCTCGCGGCCGGCGGTACCGATCTGGCCCACACAGTGCGCTGTGAGCAGGTCCTGCCCGACTGGCGCGCCATGCCCTTCTTTCATGCGGTGCGCCGCGAGGTCTGCGGGGCGCACATTCCGCCGAGCACCTCGGTACTCGAAGCGGGGTTGTTGTTGCCCGGGGCGGCGGTCACGATGCATCTCGTCGCCGTGGCGCCAGGCGGGCCCGCGCTCCACCCGCTTTTTCCACCCGGGTTGGATCTGCCAGCCACCTCGTTCTTCGTGCCGGTCATGAAGGCCGGCGGCTTTGTCTTCGTCGCCGGGCTGCTCGCAGCCCATGGGGCAGGCGACCTGGGCGGTATCGCGCCTGAGGCCAAAGTGCCCGAGGGCCATCTGTGGAAAGGCCAGCGCATCCAGTTAGAGCTGGAATACCTCCTAAGGCAGAAGCTCGAGCCCGCACTTGCCGCTGCGGGCTCCTCGCTGGCGCGTGTGGTCAAGGCCGAGGTCGCCATTACCGACCTGCGCGAGGTGCCGGCCTTCAACCAGGTGTGGGCCACAGCGTTTGGCGGCACGGTCCCCGCCACCACCTTTGTGCCCACTGTCTGGCCCGGCCTGGCCATCGCCGATGCGCGCCTCGAGATCACCCTGGTCGCGCTGTGCGATGACAGACAGGCCGAACGCATCGAGGTCGCCGAAGCGCTCCCGACCGTCTGCGACGGGCATGCCGTGGCGATGCGCGTCGGCGACTTGCTGCTCTTCTCGGGCCTGGTGGCGGCCGATGCTCAGGGGCTTGTCGAGCGCGCCCGTATTGATCCGCGCCAGCCGTATTATGGCTCGAGCATTGAGGCACAGATGGCGTATCTCCTCGCGGTGGCCGACACGGTCTGTCGCCAGGCCGGCACGAGCCTGGCCAACGTGGTGCGCATTCAGCAGATGCATACCGACCTTGCCGAATTCTATCCCGCGTGCCAGCAGTGGCACCGCCGCCTGCCCGGCGTGCCGCTGCCGATGGCTGCGTTCCAGGTGCCGGGGCCGCTGTTGGTGCCAGGCTGCACGGTGCAGCTTGATCTGTGGGTCTATGTCCCCTGAGGGAGCTGTCGCGCGCGGGAGGCCGTGGGCACCGCGTGTGCCATGCGCCCTCCCTCTCGACCACCATGGCAGATATACGGCCGTGATGTGGGCCAGGGAGCCCACCCTGTGGACCACCAGAGCAGGCCGGCCGTGATGATCCTGCCAACGACCGCGGAGCGTGAGACACACCCGTCACGCCATGTCTCCGCGTGTGCCGATGGTGGCGTTGAGCAGAGAGGTCCCCGCGGCGATCGTGAGGCGACGCCTCTCTGGGTACGCCATGGGCGCGGAGAAGGGCAGGGGATGCCCAGCACTTCAGCTAGGGTGCCCACGCGACCACCAGCAAGACAGGGAGCGTCGACCTGCTCCCGGGAAGGCTGCTGTGCGGCAGAGCACGTGGGCATCCGTGCCTTCGCAGCCATGGCTCAGCGTCTGGCTCACGCCCCCTCCGAGGTGCATGACGCGCTGTGAGACCAGCCCTGAGTCTGAGGAGCAGCGGCCCCACGACCGCACCGCTGTGGGAGCGGTGCGCCGGGCCGCGGCATGATCAGGAGAGCGAGCGCGATCATGACGAAGATGCATTTGCTGTGGTTTTGTGCCTTTAGCCCGCATGCCGGATTCGGGCTCGATGGCTGGGCCGGCTCGCAGACCGGGACCGGGTATACGTGGACCCAGCCGGAGCTCTGGCAGGATATGGCCGGCGCGCTCGAACGCGCCAAGTTCGACCTGCTCGTGCTCGGCGACAGTCTCGCGGTGCCGGGGACGTATCAGGGGCGCATGGATGCCTATCTGCGCTATGCGGAGCACGCGCCTTTTCACGACCCGAGTCCCCTGGTCGCCATCCTGGCCGCGGTGACGCGCCGCCTTGGCTTGGCGCTCACGCTGTCGACGACGTTCTATCCGCCGTTCCTGCTGGCGCGGCTGCTCACGACCTTGGATCACCTCAGTCGCGGCCGCATCGCCTGGAATGTCGTGACCTCCTACAAGCACGAGGAAGCACTCAACTTCGGCTATCAGGAGCTGCTGGACCACGATCAGCGCTACGACCGGGCCGATGAGTACCTGGAGCTCTGTGCGCAGCTCTGGGCGAGCTGGGCGCCTGACGCGGTCGTCATGGACCCGCACACCAACACCTTCGCCGATCCAGCCAAGGTGCGGACGATCGACTTCGCGGGCACGTGGTACCGCTCACGTGGGCCACTCAACGCCACACCGTCACCCCAGGGACGCCCGGTCATCCTCCAGGCCGGCACGTCGGAGCGGGGGCAGGCCTTCGCCGCCCGCCATGCCGAAGCCATCCTCGTGGGCCGCGAGACCCCCGAGGAGATGAAGCGGTTCTATGACGCGTTCAAGGCGCGGATGCGCACGTACGGGCGCGCACCGGAGGACTGCAAGATCTTCTTCCTCGTGAAGCCGATCCTCGCGGACACCGACGAGGCAGCGCAGCAGCGGGCCGACGCGCTGTACGCCACCGCACCAGTTGAGGCGGGGCTGGCCGCGCTCTCGACGCTGATGCAGCTCGACCTGTCCGCCTACGACCTGGATGCGCCGCTCCCCGCCGCTCTCCAGGCGCGGGCGACCCAGGGGCTCCGCAGTCAGTTTGCCAAGTTCTACGTCCCCGGCTGGACGCCGACCCTGCGGGAGATCGCGACCCGCAAGGTCAGCCTCGACGCGCTGCCCTTCATTGGGACGCCCCAGCGCGTCGCCGACCGTATGGCCCGCACCATGGAGGCGATCGGCGGCGATGGCTTCGCCATCCGGCAGGGGCTGTGGCCCGGCTATGTCGGGCCGTTCGTCGAGCAGGTCGTGCCGCTGCTTCAGCAGTGTGGTGTGGCGCGTACGGAGTACACGGGGAGGACGCTCCGGGAGCACTTGCAAGAATTCTAAGCTCGTAGGGGGTCGGAGAGTACTATGGTCCACCTATGGCCCAACCTTTTCCCGGCGGGCGCCGCGCTCGCCCGCGCCGTCAATATTGCCGATCTGCGTCACCTGGCCCGCAAACGGGCGCCGCGTCCGGTCTTCGACTACGTCGATGGCGGCGCGGATGACGAGGTCACACTGCGCGACAATCGCCGCAGTTGGGACGCCATTGTGTTCCGGCCTCGCAACGCCGTCCACGTCCCGCAGCCGGATTTACGCGTGTCCGTCCTGGGCTGCGAGTACGCCCTGCCGTTTGTGCTGGCGCCCATTGGCTTCAGTCGCCTGCTCCACGTGCAGGGGGAGCCGGCCGTGGCCGCTGCAGCCGGGGACGCGGGCATTGGGTTTTGTATGTCAAGCTTCGCGGGCTATGCCTGCGAAACCGTCGCGGCCCAGGCCACAGCGCCGCTGTGGTATCAACTCTATCTCGCGGGCGGGCGCGAGGTGACCGAAGCGACGCTCGCGCGCGTCTGGCAAGCCGGGTTTCAGGTCTTGGCTGTGACCATCGATACGAACGCGCCTGGCAACCGCGAGCGCGACCTGCACAACGGCGTCCCCGCCCTGATGAGCGGGCACTACTTCCGCATGCTCCCCTATCTGCCTGCCGTGCTGCGCAAGCCACGCTGGACAGCGCAATTCCTCGCGGATCGCGACGCGCTGTTCTTCCCGAACATCCAGCTGCCCGGGCAGGGCGCGTGTCCAGCGGCGGACGTGCGCGCGATGCTCACGGGCGCGGTGGTGACGTGGGCGGATTTCACCTGGATCCGCCAGGCGTGGCCGGGCCCGATCCTCGCCAAAGGCGTGCTCACCACGGACGACACGCGTCGTGCCTTCGATACCGGCTGCGCGGGCGTCATCGTCTCCAATCACGGCGGCCGCCAGCTCGATACCTGTGCTCCCACGGCCCGCGCGCTCCCCGAAGTGGTGCGCGCCGCGAACGGCCAGGGGCCGGTGTTGGTGGATGGCGGCATCCGCCGCGGCGGCGACATACTCAAAGCCCTCTGTATGGGCGCGCGTGCATGCCTGGTGGGGCGGGCGTACGCCTACGGGTTGATGGCCGCCGGCGGCATGGGCGTGGCCCGCGCGATCGCGATGCTCAAGGCCGACCTCGAGCGCACCATGGCCCTGCTCGGCTGTGGCGCCATCAGGGATCTCGACGGCTCGTTGGTCGACGTGCCCAAGGCCTAGTCACCGCTGGTGGGAGCGGTGATGAAGCGAGGCTGCGCCCCCAGGAGCGCGCACGGAAGCGGCGGACCGATGCACCGCAGGACCAGCGGTAGTGATAGACAAGTAATGCTCGCTGGCCATGGCAGCTCCGCAACCCATTGAAAATCAACAATGCTCGTATGAGGTTTTCGAGAAAAAGCATGACATGGAGTGCACTATCCATGTATTTTCAAGGAGGTTACCCATGGAGACACCGTATCCAACGCAACGATCTGTGTCGCATGTCAGCCGTCGTGATGTGCTGAAGGCTGGCCTGGCCGCTGGCGCCACGGTGTCCGCCTGGCCCCTGTGGAGCCCCACGGCGCTGTGGGGGGCAGAGGCAGGGCAGCCTAGGCGCGGCGGCATGCTGCGTGTGCGCGGGTTTGACCCGCCGCACTTTGATCCGCATATCGCGACTGCGAACTTTACGCAGAGCACTTTGAGCTTCGTCTACAGCAAGCTGGTGCGGCATAAAGTCGGCGGCGATGTCCCACCGGGGCAATTCATTGTCGAGCCCGACCTGGCCGAACGTTGGGAAGAGGTCGACGACACGACCTATGTCTTCCACCTGCGTCAGGGCGTCAAATGGCACAACAAGCCCCCCGTCAACGGCCGTGAGTTTGTAGCCGAGGATATTCAATTTACCTATGAGCGCTTCCTGGCAGAAAAGGCCAATGGGAACCGCTATCTCTTGGACCCCGTGAACCGCATCGAGGTGGTAGACCGCTATACCGTGAAGTTCCTCCTCAAAGAGCCCTACGTCTGGTTCCTCAGTGTGTTGGCGTATCCCACCAGCATGTGGATCGTTGCTCCGGAAGTGGTGCAGCAGTTCGGCGACCTGAAGAAACCCGAGACGGCCATTGGCACCGGCCCGTTTATCCTGGAGCGCTACGAGCCGAACGTCAAGTCGGTCTTCAAACGCAACCCGGACTACTATCGCGACGGCCAACCGTATGTGGATGGCGTGGAATGGTTGGTCATTCCGGACGAATCAACGGGTCTGGCGATGTACCGCACCGGGCAACTCGACTGCGGTCCGGGGACCAGCTGGGCTGTGCGCCAACAGGACCTGGAAGCGCTCAAGAAGACGCACCCCCACCTGAAGTACCAGGATTTCCAGTCTCAGTCGGCGAGCGCCATTACCATGCGCACCGATATGCCACCCTTTAATGATGCACGGGTACGGCGTGCCATCTCGCATGCCATTGATCGCCAGGCCCTCATCGAGGCGGTGTGGGGCCGGGGCGTACCGAGCCCGTCCGTCTCTCCCGGCCTGGAGGAGTGGACACTACCCATTGACCAGCTCGGCGCGGGGGCAAAGTACTATGAGTACGACCCAAAGGAAGCGAAGCGCCTGCTAGCGGAAGCCGGCTATCCCAAGGGCTTTAAAACGCAGCTTACGGTGAGCGCTGGCTACGGGCGTGACCTCCTCGACGAGGTGCAGTTAATCATGCGCTTCCTCAAAGACGTTGGGATTGAGACCGAGATCAAAATCCAGGAGCATGGTGCGTATGTGGCGACGACCGTGCAGGGCAAGTTCGAGGGCCTGGTGCGGGGTCCCATTGGTATCGCCTGGGAACCGGATCGCCGGCTGTATCGCGCCTATGCCTCTGACTCCTCGTTGAATACGGGCCATGTTGATGACGCCAAGCTCACAGCGATGGTCAAGGAACAACGGCGCACGAAGGACCTGGAGGCACGGAAGAAGATCATTGCTGACATTCAGCGCTATGCGGCGGAGCAGCAGTACTATGTATACCTGAACTCCAACACGATCACGGGTACCTGGCATCCATACGTCAAGAACTATGCGCCCAACCAGAGCTTCGACTATGGTAATCGCGCCGCCGCGCTATGGCTGGAGCGGTAAGGCAAGAGGAGAGGTAGCCATGGCGATACAGCCTCCAACTCGACGCACAGTGCTACGTTTTTAAGCCGTCGTGAGCGAGGGTAGTGCTAGACAAGTAATGCTGGCTCGTGCGTACTTGCCTCGTAACACATGAAATATCAATGTTGTTTATACGGGGAAATGCGGACAGAGTATTACCTGTTTATCACTACCCGACATTTCAGAGAGAGTATAGAACGGGATAGGGGAGTAGTGGCACGCCGGCGGTGTCCTCCATGGCACTGCTGGCCACCGCATAGAACACCCCGACGTACCACCGTCGTGTGTGACCTTCCTGTCGCAAAGTATCGCAAGAGACGCAGAGGAAGTGCAATCCACGAAAACCCCGCGCTGCGGTTATCTCACGCAGCGCTACGGTCTATGCAACTCGTATCTATACAGGTCACACCTGACCGTGGATGCCACACTGCACGTCTCAGTGGGCGACCGTCACCGGTTGATGCGCCCGGAGGAAGGTCCGGATGTGGCGCACCGCCAGCGGGATCTTGTCCGGTGTGTCCTTCCACGGGTACAGGCTCACCTGCGCGTTCGGCGCGAGATGCACGGTCTCCATCGCGACGGCGTACGGGTGCCCCGGCACGTCGTCCGGCAGGACCAGGATCGGCGTGTGGCAGTTGCGCACAAACTCGCGGGTCACGGTATACACGAAGTCGGCGCGGGCACCACGGTACATGTTGGTCAGGAAGGCATCGACCATCGCCATCGTGATGTCGGGCCGGCGGGCGCACAGCTCCGGGCCCCAGCTCTTCATGTTGTTATTGTAGGAGAGGTCGGGCATCTCCGGGCGGTAGCCGCTGGGCTGTGCCGGCACGGCGGCGACGACGCGATCACCGGCCCGCTGCAGCAGGTTCCAGATGAACGGGCCGCCGATGCAGAAGCCGAGCACCAGGAATTCCTGAATGCCGAGATGATCCATCAGGCCGAGCTGATCGTCGGTATAGGCGTCCCATGGCCGGTCCACTGCCAGCGGCCCCGTGGACTGGCCGCCCTTGGCATTGCGCAAATCGGCCGCGATCACGCGGAACTCGTCCTTGAACGCGTCGAACGGGTTGAACGGGTGGGTCGCGAGGCCCGCGACCGTGGAGTTCAGCCCGCCACCGGGGATGATCATCAATGGGAAGCCGGACCCGACCTCCTCATAGTGGATACGGACGTTGCCCTTGTCATAAAACGGCATGGCAGTCTCTCCTCAGAAGGGTGTGAAAGAAGGCCGATGGTCGAGGCGTTGTTTCCGCGCGAGCATACCATGTCTGCAAGCATATTGTCTATGATGCTCGCCTGCGTGGGATTCCTATACCTACTGTATGGCTCTTTGTTGCCTCACGTAACCTCTCGTTGTTTCAATCGCTTCCAATCACCATCCCCTATCGGCATGCGCTTTTGAGGAGGCGAAAAGATGACCCCCGGCGTGGACACAGCGGCAAGAAGCATTACTACGTGACTGCATCGTTTCCCCCGATGTTGTAACTTTTCACATTCAGCGGTGGGGATTTCTTCACATTATGTGGCGGTCTCGCCTGGCAGTGCATGGCAAGCCTTTGAAGGTCAACTTTGCCGAAAATGAACGCTGAGGCTTCCGTACTAGCGTAGATAAACCCTTGTAGTATCGTAGGCCCGCTTGTTCTTCTTTGCCGAGAAAAAATCTTTCTCGGCAGTATCCTCAGATACCCAATGTGCTCCCTTGAGGCTCGGACCCCGCCAAAGAATCTGGAAAAAGTCCCGCTGCTTAATCTGGAAAGTTACATTTTACAGGCCTTCGCCCAGCGTCCGTGCGAAGGCCAAGTTGGACTTCTCTCTCCTGCGGGCTTCGACGAGAGCAGGGAGATGCTGGGGGTTATGCCGCTACAGGTATTTCCTCAGCCTCAAGAGCCATGTCCGGATACCAGCGCTTGAAAATGGCGCCCAGCTCCCCGTTGAGCGTCCGCACTCGCGTCTATAACAACAAATGCGCCCCTTCTTTGGACCACTGCATCTGTTGTTTTTTGCAGAATCGTTTGCTCACCACCTCGTTCCCTGTCGACTCCACAAACCCGGTCGCAATCGTTTCGCCATTGTGATAGCGCTCCCCGTAATTCGGGATCAAGTGCCGGTTATTCACGATATACGTGCGCAACTCTGACAACGCCTTGACCAATCGAGAAAACCGGGCATAGGTCTCGTGGAAGGGCTCAATCGAGATCTCCAGGTCGTCGATCTTGCCAAGCGCTTTGTCGACCTGCCCATGCCACAGCGACCATTTGAGACGCTCGATCTGGTTGCGTATCGCCTCACCCAACCCCGCCTCACACTGCACCAGCCCCTTCCCGTATTGATCCAATACCGTCAGCCTCATGGTCAAGTGAAACCAGTCCAAGAGGTGCGTGGCCATCGGACTCATCTCCAACTGGAGCTTCCGAAGCGGGTCGTCGCCATCCGAGAGAAACGTGATCTCCTGGTTCCTCTGCAAGCCTTGAGACTGCAACACTTCATACAGACGTCGCTTGGGTTTGGTATCCAGCGTTTGCACAAACCCAAGGCGCTTATGCGACGGGGACTTGGCATCTTCATCCTCGCCAAAGCTCAGCACACTCTTGCCCACAATAACCTCGAAGTTATGCTGCTTGTCAAACCAATTACGCACGTATCCCCCGTCAATGCCCACTGTGAAGGCGCCGTCAGGTTGTGGCAAGAGGACCCAATCACTGGGGCTGCCGTCTATAAAGCAGGGGTGTTCGTCTCCCAACTCTGCTTCCAGTCGCTTGGCCACCTTGAGCGTGTCATACCGCACGGTTTTGACGTCCAGGGTGAGATCAAGTGGCAGAAAGTCCTGGAGGGCATCGAGGCTCATGCCATAGGAGACCAGAGAGGACCACTTGGCTTCCATATAGAGGAGTTCCGGGGCAACCGACTCAGTGAGCAAGGCCGACAGCGGTCGGAATGACGACGTTTTGCGCCGCTTGCAGTCGCAATGTTCAAGCCTCGGGCTGAACAGCTTACACGTCCCAAACAAGGTGCGAAACGAGCGATGCGCACGGGCCTTGAGCTTGAGCGGCGTCCCACAGTCTGGACATGTCGTGCACGCATCGAGAAAGGTGTCAACTTGCTGTTGGAGGAGGTGGCGCTGGAGGGTGCTGAGGAGCTGTTTGGCCTTGCCAGGGTCAACCCGAGATGCTCGATGCGTCGGTGGTTCTTGTCGAGGGTGATCACATCGGTGACGATCTCTTCAGCACACTGATCGTTACACATGACGAGTTGCAGTTTGACACGCATATGGGGGCTTCTCCGGGTTCGAGTGACAGGTGAATAGCACAGGCCATTCTACCGGAGTTTTGCAGTTCCCCCCAGCATCTCCCTGCTCTCTTTAATAAATGCGAGCAGTTCGGCGTTCACCTCGTCCGCGTGGGTCCACATGATGCAGTGCGGACCTCCTTTGATCACTACGAGCCGGCTTTTCCTGACATCGGGAGAATCTTATAGGCGATGCGCGGGCCGAGGCCGTGCGCGCGGTTGATCGCATACCCGGTGACATACGCCAGACGCTTTCTTATTAATCAGGCAGCTCGCGGATCGTTGTCGGTTCTCTTCCGGCACGACCCTCTTGCATACGCCTGAAATCTGCGGCCTCGCGATAGGCGAGCCTACGCGCGCGATTTATGTTGCCAAGAGGCTGATGAGCGAGTAGCCCGTGCCACGGGCTGAAACTAAGATGTTCATCGACGAAGATACGCCGCGCGGCGCTATATGCTTCCTGCGGTTCTGCCACAAGTCTCGCCACGGGCACGTAGGGGCTCAATTCTTCAGGCCACACCGCGGTCGCATCCTCAATCGGAGTTCTTTCGAGGTCAGTGGCCAGTTGTGCGCAGACGTCCCATTGGGCGCGCTCTGTCTTGAAGAAACGAACGACGGCGTCGCGAATCGCGGAATAGTTCCCAGGCTGCTCCAGCTTTTTGTTCCTGAGAGCAATCAGATTGTTCGAGGCCGGAACGAACGCGATTTTCGCGATGTAAATTCCATAACGAAGGGGTGTCTGGCTGTAAAAGGATTCGCCAAGGATGTGTGTCTCCGGATGGCCAAACTGTTGTAACGTTCCGATTCGTCCACCAACTGCTTCGATTGCCGACTCAGCGAGTCTTGCTGCAGTCGAGACGGCCACCTTCAGTGTCGCAGAGTCCGTGGCGTGCTTCTCGAAGAATAGGACCTGCTTTAGGAAAGTCTCCGCATCTGCCGCGCCAAACGCCTTCCCGGTTCGGCGGACGAAATCCTGCGTATGATGCTGCTCGTGGCCCGGCAGCATGGCTGCTGCCGCCGGAGTTCCGATCACTTTGATCGCCCATCCTCGCAGTGTGGAAACCCTGTCTGGAAGGAGATCACCGGGATCAGTGGACAGGCGTACGATAGCATCAAAGGTTCCGGGCTCGGCGAAGAGCCCTTGCCGATATTCTTCAGGAACATCCGCTTGGATTGTGAGTTTAGCGCGAATCAGGCCGTGACTTTTCGCGTGTACCGGACGCATCGTGTGCCGAAATTGATCGCCAACGGCGGCCGATATGCGGCGCATGGTGTTGGCTATTTCTGCGCTTACCTCTTGTTCATTGGCCCGGATCGTCTCGATCTCAGGCGTGTACATAAGGAATCTCGGCGGGCGTGTTGTCGTCGTTGCAGTTGCCATAGTTTCATCTCCTTGCACTGACTAAAAAAGCAGCAACGTAAATAATTTATCTGCTGTGCGGCGGCCCAAGGTGTAATGTTCGTTAGGTATTCGACCGCCGTTCCACTTGAATTGCAAAGCCGACAGCAAACCACTTCCGCTCTCTTTTCCAACAGTCATGTACGGCATGATAGGTCTTCCTTTCGTCTTCGGCGCTCAGCGTTTAATGCATGCGAGCCGTTCGGCGTTCACCTCGTCCGCGTGGGTCCACGTGATGCAGTGCGGACCTCCTTTGATCACCACGAGCCGAGCTCCTTTGACGAGTGTCGCTGTGCGCTGTCCCACGGCTGTTAGCGGAACGATACGGTCTTCATCGCCGTGAATACTCTCCTCTGTCTTACTGATCAGGATGGCGGCCTCTCTGGTGGCGTGATCACGCAGCGGACACACGCCGGCGTAATCCGCGGGTGCCCGGCTGGATCATGACACCAGGCAAATGCCATGCCCATCGTGGCACCGTCGTGCATACAGAGTCAGGGATGCAGCGTCCCAGCAGCAGCTCACCCTTGAGACGATATAACTCCGCGCTTCTGCGGCTTATAGCCAGCGCCTCCTCGGCCACCCGCAGCTCTTCCTCTCTCTGACCCACCCTCCCATATGCCGCGGCCAGCCAGATAAGAAAAGCCCCGGTCTCTAATCCTATTATGGCACGCAGGGCGGCCAGTCCCTGGCATAGCTGCGTGAGCCCTGCCTCCCCCTGTCCCTGCTCGACCAGCGCCCGGCTCCGCAGTAACGTGGCCTGCGCCACCCAGAAGGCAAACCCGTGCTCGCGCGCCAGCCCGAGCGTTGCCTCGGCCAGCTCGTAGGTGCACTGCCACTCCCGACGGCGCCCATGGACATCAGCGGCAAAGTACAGGGCCGTCGCCACACTGGCAGGGTGCGCCAGCTCGCGGGCCATGGTCAGCGCCTCCTGGCTCCGCTGCAGGGCTTGGTCCGGATAGCCCAGAGACCACAGGACTTGGGCGAGACCCCTGAGGCCGACGACCTCCTGATGCATCCCGTTGAGGAAGCTCTGGGAGCGGTGCTGCTGGGTGTTGTAGAAGGTGACGCCCTGCTCCAGGTGCGGGCGGGCAGTGTCCCATTCTTGCAGGACTCCTATGAAACAGCGGGTGAGGGGGGCCTCGAGTAACGGCGCTCTTAGGAGGAAAGGTCGTACGCCTCCTGATCCGCAGCAACAGTCCAGGCCCTCGTGCTGCAAACAGATAATCTCCTATACGGGATAGCGGTCCGACAGAGGCCGGAGGCTTCACCAGTGACCAAACCATGAGCACTCGGAACCACGCTAACACACGGGGACAACGCCACCAGTGGCGCGTCGGTCTCACTGCCTGGACTGTATATGGAGAGCGCAGACTATGGGCCATCGTGTGCACGTTACTTCTCTGGATGGTCTTCTCATCGATGCGATGTGTGTCTACTGTGTCATCGGCTTTTCTGCCTGCTTGTGTATTCATGGCTGGCCTGAGGCACTAAAGCGAAGCCGAGGTGCTTGGCTTGCTTGCGTCATTGTTTAAGTTTGCGCTCTTGATCTCGGTGCAGATAAGACTCTGCCCCGCGTTCCCGATACGAGGTTTTTTCCTTCAGCATGTGAGAGAGAATTTTCGCCAGTTTGTGGGCGGTGGCTGTCGTCGCTTTCGCTGGCCCCAGTGTGCTGCGCATGCGGCGATAAAACGCTCCGAGATAGCTGGGGCTCGTGCGGAGACTTTGGGCAGCCATGCGCAGGGCGCGACTGGCCCGATTTTGGACCCGCCGACTGCCCGTGGCGAGCACTTTGCCACCACGAATCTGGTTATCGGGACAGAGGCCTAGCCAGGAGGCAAAATGCTTGTCCGTCGGCCATTTATGCCTATTGAGGCCCACCTCGGCAAGGATGATGTGGATCGTTGGAGCTTGGAACCCAGGCACTTGCGTGAGGTCGACGCCGGTGATCCGGTACAGATGGGTGCGGAGATCAAAAGCCGGTTCGTTGCGTTGGGGGTGCCGATGGGTGGTCGTCGGTGGGGGTAAAGGGTGCTCGTCGGGATCGACCTGGGAATCCCAGGTAGCGAGGACGCGTTCGATTTCCTGATCGCAGGCCGCGATTTGTTGCTGGGTAAAGTCATAGAGTTCGAGGGATTGTGTGAGCGTGAAGACATGTTCGGCGCGGTCATCCCCCTCCAGCGCTTTGGTCATGGTGTCTGCACTGGATTTAATACGATAGTCCCGATACTGGGCTAAGGTCCGCGGGTCGCGCTCCCCAGCGACTATCGCGCGGCTAATGCGCATGCCTGTCACCCCGGTAATATCACTCATGACATGGTGCAGGTGGAGATGCATCTGATCCAGCGACTTTTGCATATGCTGAATATGCTTCACGGTCATCCGGATCAAATTTTCCCGATGGCGGAGCAGACTGCGGAGTTGGCAAATGTCCTCAGGAGGCCGAAACGACGGTGCCAACAAGCCATACGTATGCAACTTTTGGAGCCATCGACAATCGAAGCGATCCGTTTTCGGACGCCCCGGCACATTTTTGACATGGCGCGCATTGACGAGGGCAACCTCAAAGCCTCGGGCCTCCAGAATCTGAAAGAGCGGGATCCAGTATACCCCGGTGGATTCCATCACGACGGTCGTAATCCGACAGGCCGTTAACCAGTCGGCGAGCCGATGCAAGTCGCAGGTAAACGCGCTAAATTTCTGGACGGGCTGGGCATCGCGATCGGCGGGGACACAGACCCAATGCTCTTCCGCCCCCACATCGATGCCAGCGGCATGCGGATGGATGATGAGCATATTGTCGGGCATGGGCTTGGTCTTCTTGCCTTTTTTGGCCATACGTTCCTCCAGTCCGGTGCAGAGCGGGGCGAGTAAGGAGAGACAGGGAGCCTTCTGCACAAGGATAGAATAGGAGGACGTGCTGCGCAGCGCCGCGAGGCTGTTTCATCTTGAAAGAATCAATGCGAAGCGTTGGAGGAACGCTAACACGGCGCTGGAGGCGACGGGCCACAGTGTAGGCTTTGTGGCAGGCGTGGGCCTGTATATGTGGCCCGCGCCTCAGCTTGGGCGTTGGGCTTCAAGTTCTACATCATCAGGAATCTCATATATGCAAGAGATCCATCCCATTGACCTACTCTTCAACAAGCTCAAAGACATCTCGCCCTATCCTGATGGGGTTATCCCAGTCCCCAAG
>Ga0209382_10006872_pt1 | contig 14575 bp, 14 predicted proteins | sample SoiMetdeltSBSDD5_FD_187599 | JGI IMG/M metagenome (GOLD analysis project Ga0209382, IMG submission 187599) | Bulk soil microbial communities from a Populus tree surrounding site in Tennessee, USA - Soil MetaG P. deltoides SBSDD5 (SPAdes) (version 2) | ecosystem: Environmental > Terrestrial >... | reverse complement strand
GGTCGACGGCGTCCGACGGACCTGCCGCGAGGAAGTCGCGCGCGCGCGACACGAGGATCTGTTCTGCCGGCCGGATCCGAACGCCTGACGTCATGGGCGGCAATATAGGTCTCCCAGGCCCGTAATGTGGGATTTGTTCGGTATCGCGACCTATTCCCGATTGGCGCTCTCACCGATAACTTGTGAATGATTTCACAAGCCGCTTGCCCGTGAGACGTATCGCCGACTCGACCGTCCGACGACTTTCGCTTTACCTGAGATTCCTCGAGGAGTCCACGGAGCGCGGCCTCGTCACGATCTCCAGCGACGAGCTGGCACGGCGCGGAGGGACCACCTCCGCGCAGGTCCGAAAGGACCTTTCGTTCTTTGGCTCGTTCGGCAAACGCGGACTCGGTTACTCGGTGCCCGAGCTCACCGAGTCTCTTCGCGAGATCCTCGGGCTCCGGCGCGACTGGCAAGTGATCATCGTCGGAGCCGGGAAGATCGGAACAGCCCTCGCACAGTATCGCGGCTTTCGGCAGCGCGGCTTCCACGTGACGGCGGTCTACGACCGCGACCCGAAAAAGATCGGAACGCGATGGGATACGCTGACGGTCCGCGATATGTCGGATATCGAGCGGGACATCGCGAAGGATCATCCCGACATCGCTGTGCTGACCACGCCAGCGGACGAGGCGCAGAGCGTGGTGGATCGCCTGGTCGCCGCCGGCATGCGGGCCCTGCTCAACTTCGCGCCGATTCAGCTCCAGGTGCCCTCGGAGGTGACGCTCAAGAACGTGAACATGGCCATGGAGCTCGAGGGGTTGTCGTTCGCGCTCACGAACCGCGACCGCTGATCGCGTGAAGCAGGCGCGCGAAATCCCCCGGCGATAGCGTCTCGGGACGACATTCGGGGTCGATCGATGCCGCCGCGAGCACCTGATCCGCAGCGTCGACGCCCAGATGCGCCACAGTCCGCACCACACGACGCATCTGCTTTCGTCGGAGTCCGAACGCATCCTGGACCAGCGCCCGGAAGTCGGGCTCGAGCGACTGCTCGACGACGGGATCCGGCCGGGGCGTTAGGCGCACGATCGCGGACTCCACCGACGGCGGTGGACGAAACGCTCCCGCGGGAACACGGCCCACGAGCTCGGCGCGCGCAACGCCCTGCACGTTCACGGACAGCGCGCCGTACGTTCGCGACCCGGGCGGGGCCGCGATGCGCTCGGCAACTTCGCGCTGCACGAGATACACGGCGCGCGCCGGACGCGGCGGTTCCAGCGCGTGAAAGAGAATGGGAGTCGTGATGTAGTACGGTACGTTGCCCGCCAGGAGGAACTCCGGCCCGGCGACGGCGCCCAGGTCCACGTCCAGCACGTCGCGCTCGATGACCTCCACGTTGCCCGCGTCGCGATAGCGGTCGCGAAGGTACGGGACCAGATCGCGATCGATCTCGATCGCGATCACGCGTCGGGCACGGCGCGAGAGCAGGTCGGTCAGCGCGCCGCGGCCTGGACCGATCTCGACAACGACGTCGTTCGCGTTAGGCCCGAGAGCGTCGGCGATTCGCTCGAGTACGGTGCGATCGACGAGGAAATGCTGCCCGAGCCGTTTCCGGGCCCGTGGCAAAAGGCTGCCTTCCCTGCTCTCGCGTCCAGTCCCGCGTTCGCGCACGACGCTTCGGCGTTCGAATGATGAAATCGGAGTCTGACCCCGAACGGAGCAACGGGGCGCAGCACGGATCAATTAATTGCGCACGATCACGACCGCGAGGTCGTCGGGACGCACCGAGTCGCCCACGTGCGCACGCAGCGCATCGAACACGCGCTCGAGGATGGTCGCGGTAGGCTCGTGGCGGTGCTGCGCGACGAGGTCGATCACCGGTTGCTCACCGAGCCGCACACCGGCGTCGTTGCGTGCATCGGTCACGCCGTCGGTGAACAGCAGGAGCAGGTCCGAGGCACGCCGCCACGCCCGCGAGGCGCCGTCGGGACGACCGGTCGTCATGCCTAACGGGGGATCCAGCGCGGGGAGCCGTGACACCGTGCCGTCCGCCGAGATGATGAATGCGTGGGGATGCCCCGTGTTCGCGTAGCGCAGCACGCCGGCTGTCGGGTCGATGACGCCATAGAACACCGTGATGAACATCTCCGTCGACTCGAGCTCGTCACGGAGCGACGCGAGGAGGGCGCTCAACGTCTCGGCCGCATCGCCCGTCGTTTGCGCGTGAATGGCCGAGGCGCTCATCGCCAGCGCCATGATCAGGGCCGCGCGATAGCCGTGGCTCGAGACGTCACCGATCATCACGCCGGTGCGGCGGCCGCCCAAGCGGAACAGATGATAGAAGTCTCCCCCAACGCTCTCGGCCGGAAGCACGCGCGCCGCCACTTCCGCCTCCGGCGCGACGACCGACGTGGCGGGCAGCAGCTTCATCTGCAGGTCGTGCGCGAGGCTCATCTCGTACGTGAGGCGCTGCTGATCGATGGACGCCCTAACGAGTCGCGCGTTCTGGATTGCCGTGCCGATCTGCGTCGCTATCGCCTCCACGAGCTTTTGGTCACCCGCGGAAAACGGCTGACCGGAGCGGCGCTCCGACAGGTTCACGACGCCGAGCGGGCGGCTCCCGTCCGGGCCGGTCCACATGATGGGGACGGAAAGCATTTCGCCGTTGCGATAGAGCTGCTCCTGATCGCACAGCATCTTGCCATTCTCGGCGATCATCGACCGACGTGACCGGAACACCGTGGCCGACACACTGCACTCGTCGCTGACCTCGATCGCCGGGGCGGTGCCGCCGGCCACACCGAGCGCCGCCACGACCTGCAGCGTGTCGGTCGACGGCTCGTGCACCAGGATCGAAGCGCGTCGAGCGCCGACAGTTTCGGAGATCTCGTGGAGAATGGTTTTCGCTGCCTCTTCCAGCGACACCGTGCGGCCAAGGATCTCACTCGTCGTGTACAGGAGATTGATCTCCTCGTAGCGCTCCGCGAGCTCGTTCGCCGCGTGCTCGACCTCGAGCGACGCCTGCAGATAGTGCGTGACGACGGGAAGCAGGAACTTCAGCCACCCGCTCGACGGCGCGACGCGATTGGCGCACGGCCCCAAGGCCAGCCACGCCCGTCGCGGGCCGGGGAGCGACGCCACCAGCATGTTGCCATTCGGCGTGTGCACCTCGACCGGGGAGCCGCCAGCGGGAATCAGCTCGACGATGGCTGGCGCGTCGCCGGACGGATTCCCCACCGCGGCGGTGAGGGGACCTCCGGCCTGTGGTTGCATCCACACGACGGCCGCGCATTGCGTGGCCTCGGTGAACGCGGCGAGAATCGGGCCGAGCTCTTTCACGAACGGTGCAGCGTCAGTCGAACCACGTTTCGCGCGTCCGCTTCGTAGCGTTCGACGCGATCCATCAGTGAGCGCATGAGGAAGAGCCCTCTGCCGTCCTCGCGTTCGAGATTCCCGGGGCCGGTGGGGTCCACGGTGCACGCGTCGAGGTCGAACCCGCCGCCCTCATCAGCGACCTCGAGCACCAACGCGCTGTCACTCACGACTGCCCGTACGCGAACGTGTTTGTCCGGCATCCCGCGGTTGCCGCGCAGAATCGCGTTGCTCAGGGCTTCCGTCAGGGCCACGGGGACGTTCAGTGCACACTGCCGCGCCGAGAGCGAAAGCTCGCGACACTCGCGAGTCACCTCTTCGACAATCGGTTCAATCTCGCGGACGTCGCTCGGTATGAGCCTGTCGAAGGCAACGTGAACTTGTGTGTCGCGGCGGTGCTCTCCGCTGTCGCGGTCAGCAGTCATTTACGATGGGTCATGGAATGAGGCGCAGCGGGGCTAGTACTGCCTCGCTGCGCCTGAAGTCCCGAGTAAGGACCGCCGAACGCGGTCGAACGTTTCAGAAGCTTTCCAGTGCCCGCTCGCGGGTGTCGGCGATCTGGAACAGCGTGTCGAGCTTGGTCAGCTCGAAGAGGGTCTTGAGATCGTCATTGAGATTCGCGAGACGAAGCTCGCCGCCCTGCTCACGAATCTTCTTGGACAGGGACACGAGCACGCCCAATCCCGAGCTGTCGATGTACCCGGTCTGGCTGAAGTCGATCAGGAACTTCTTCTCGCCCTTCTCGAGCTCGTCGAGGACCTTCTGCTTCAGCTCTTGCCGGTTTCCGACGATGAGCTGGCCTTCGACATCAACCACGCAAATCTCTCCCTGCTTCTTGATCGAGAAGCTCATGTCTCAAATTCTCCCATTCGGCTCAAGCTCCGTGGTGGCGCCGTCAGCCGCCTGCAGCGCGGTGATGGCAGCCACGTTGACAATGTCATCCGCCGAGGCTCCACGCGAAAGGTCGCTGCACGGTCGAGCGAGGCCCTGAACAATTGGCCCGATCGCCGTGGCGCGCCCCACGCGTTCGACCAGCTTGTAGGCAATGTTGCCGGCGTCCAAAGACGGGAACACGAGAACGTTCGCGCGCCCGGCCACGGAACTCCGTGGAGCCTTCCGATTCCCGACGGCCGGAATCAGCGCCGCATCGCCTTGCAATTCTCCGTCCACAAGGAGCGCCGGGGATTTTGCTCGCAGTATTTGCAGGGCCTTCCTCACCAAATCGACTGACGCACCCTGGGCGCTCCCCGCGGTCGAGAAAGATAGCATGGCCAGAGAGGGCTCGTCGCCTACGATGCGCCGTCGGTCGGCGGCGGCAGCGAGCGCGATGTCCGCGAGCTGCTCGGCCGTCGGATACGGAATCACTGCGCAATCGGTGAACGTCAGCACCTCGCCCTCGTCGCCACGAAACGGCGACGTCACCATGTAGAACGCGCTGGACACCGTCTCTACGCCGACCCCCGGCCCAATGAGCCAGAGCGCCGCGCGCAGCACGTCCCCGGTGGTGTAGACGCATCCGGCGACGCAACCGTCCGCGTCACCGCGGCGCACGAGCCCGTCGGCGAAGAACAGCGGGTGCGATGCGTACGTCGCAGCTGCGTCCTCGGTGAGACCCTTTTTCGCTCGTCGATCGAGGAGGTCTGCGATCGTTCGTTCACGCCGCGGATCCCGGAGCGGGTCGATGGTTTCCACCCCGAGCGCGTGGACGGCGCTGTGTGTTTCGGGAGCCTTGGGGTCGAGCACGACCACCGGCTCGACGATTCGCTCCCGCGTGAGAAGCTCGACCGCCGTTCGCACGCGAGGGTCAGCGGTCTCGGGAAAGACGATGCGGCGAGGATGCCGGGCGGCGCGCGCACGCAACCGGTCGACGAAAGAACCCGCTATCGGCGAAGGCGCTACGATCATGACGAGGGCTACCTCTGCGACTTGGACCTCAATGCGGCCGCGATGACCGGGTGCACCAGCCCACTCACGTCGCCGCCGAAGCGGGCGACCTCTCGGACGAGGCTCGAACTGATGTACGTCGTATCGAGCGATGGGACCATGAACACGGTTTCGAGCCCCGGGGCGAGGTGGCGATTCATCAAGGCCATCTGGAACTCGTACTCGAAGTCCGCGACCGCGCGAAGACCCCGAATGATAAGGTTCGCTCCGACAGCGCGGGCAAAATCGACGAGCAGTCCGTTGAACTGCTTCACGTCTATGCGCGGGTCGTCGCCGACCGCTGCGCGCACGAACGCGACGCGCTCCTCCAGCGTGAACAGTGGCTGCTTCGAGATGTTGGTTGCGACCGCGACGACGATCTGGTCGACGAAGGCGAGGCTGCGTCGAATCAGGTCTTCGTGGCCGCGCGTGATGGGATCGAAGCTGCCGGCGTAAACGGCGATTCGCATCGGGAGGCGGGGACTAGGGGCTGGGGACTGGGGACTCGGCGCGGTAGAACGTTATCGCGGTGTCGCCGTAGCGCCGCGTATCGCCTTCGGGCACTTGTTCCTTCGACGCGTGCTCTACGCCGAGGACATACGCAAACGGCACCGCGAGCCACCGCTCTGCTACGGCTCGCGCCAAACCGTGGCCGTATGGCGGATCCGCGAAGGCGACATCGAACGCATGCGGCTCCAGCTTCTCGATGAACCGCAGCGCGTCCGCACGGTGAACGCGGAGCTCGTCCCCCGCGCCGAGCAGTTCGGCGTTCGCCCGGATCGTGCGGACGCCCACCGGGCTCACCTCGACCAGGTCCGCCGACGCCGCACCACGCGACAGCGCCTCGAGGCCTAACGCCCCCGATCCGGCGAACAGGTCGACCACCCGGGCATCGGCGAGGTACGGCATGACGATGCTCATCCACGCTTCGCGGACGCGGTCGGCCGTTGGGCGAACGCGAGCATCATCCGGCGGGCGAATGCGGCGACCACGCCACCGCCCCGCGACGATCCGCATGCCTAACGATCTTCCGGTCCGGCGGAAGCGCCCGGGAGCCGGATGTCGGCAATGCGCAGCTGAAGACGACTTTCGCCCTGATACGTGTCGCGCTCGATGCGATAGGCAATGTCGAACGGAGCGCCGAGTGGAAGCTCGGGCGCGAGGTCGCCCATTCCCCACCCCAATGCCTCGCGATCGCGCGTGGCCCCCGCGAGGCGGAGCTTCAGGCCGTCGGTTCCCACAACGCGTGCAGGCACCGACAGCCGAACGCCGCGCGACGCGAACACGGGCGAGGGATTGCCAACCCCGAACGGCTCGAAGTGTCTGAGGAGGCCCTCGAGATCGTCAGTCACCTCGTCGATCGATAATTCGGCGTCGATCCTGAGCTCCGGATAGAGGTCTTCCGGCGTGAGCTTCGCGCGCGCTACCTCGTTGAATCGCTGCGCGAACTCGTCGACACGCGACGCCAGGATGGTGACGCCCGCCGCTGCAGGATGCCCGCCGAATCGCACGAGCAAGTCGCGACACTCGCTCAGTCCGGCGTGCAGGTTGAACGGCAGTGGTGCGCGACCGGAGCCCTTCCCCTCGTTGCCGTCCAGCGAGATGAGCACGGTCGGACGCGCCGTCTCCTCGACTATCCGCGACGCGACAATGCCGATCACGCCGGGATGCCAGCCCTCCTGCGCGAGAACGATGCCGTACGTGTTGTCGAGGTCGAGCGCATCGATGCGCTTTCGGGCTTCCTCGAGCGTCGCGCGATCGATCTCCTGGCGCCGGCGGTTCATCTCCTCCAGCTCGCGCGCGATGCGGTTCGCTTGCGGCTCCGATTCGGACAGCAGCAGCTCGACGCCCTGCATCGCGTGGCCAATGCGACCCGCAGCGTTGAGTCGCGGCGCAAGGATGAATCCCACGCGACCCGCGGTGAGCGGCCGATTGTCCATGCCGGATGCGCGCATGAGTGCACGCAAACCCTGGTGCGGGGTCTCCGCCATGAGCCGCAGGCCATAGCGTGCGAAGATCCGGTTCTCGCCACGGAGCGGCGCGACGTCGGCGATCGTCGCGAGTGCGACGAGGTCGAGCATGTTGTAAACGAAGTTCGCGTTCGCGCCGAGCTTCTCGGCGAGCGCGAGCATCAGCTTGAATGCAACGCCCACGGCGGCCAGATCGCGGTCGGGATACTCCGAGTTCTGGCGCTTCGGATTGAGCACGGCGAGGCACTCGGGCAGCGGGCCGCCGGGCAGGTGATGGTCCGTGACGATGACGTCGATACCCGACTCGCACAGTGCGCGGATGGGTTTCAGCGCGCTCGTTCCGCAGTCACACGTTACGACAAGCCGCGCTCCGGCTTGCTGGGCGGCGCGCACACCGGCGTCGCTCAGATCGTAACCGTCTTCGAGCCGGCGCGGAATGAACGGAACCGGGCGAGCGCCGAAATACCGCAGCGAGCGGGTGAGCAACGTGGTCGAGCAGATGCCGTCGACGTCGTAGTCGCCGTGAATGAGCACGGTTTCGGCATCGCGGACTGCACGAACGAGTCGCTCCACCGCGATCTCCGCGTCAGGCAACCCGTGCGGCGAGTGGAGTCGCTGAAGGCGGGGTCGAAGAAAATCCTTGGCGGGCTCGATCGCGGAATACCCGCGGACGAGAAGAAGGCGGCAGACGAGCGGCGGGAGATGAAGCTCCGCCGCGAGAGCCTGCACTGCAGCGGGATCCGGTTCGCGTGGGAACACCCAACGCGGCTTGATACGAGGGCGAGCAGGAGGCGCGGTCACGCGGTCAAGCTATTTCGGACCCACCAGACCAACAAGCATCATTGCGTTGCATACAGAAGCACTCCGCACGCTTCGCACACTTCGATCTGTCCAGTGCCGATCATCTGATTGCGTCGTTGCAGCGGAATAGCCGTATCGCAGTGTCCGCACGACGGGCCGCGCAACGCAAAGATCGCCTGCTCGCCTCGTCGTCCGCGTATGCGGTCGTACTTCGTGAGAATCGCCTTCGGGACGCGTGCGGCCGTCTGGGCGCGCCTCGCGCGCGCTTCTGCGAGCTCGCCGTCGATCACTCCGCGCTCCGCCGACAGCGCCTCTCGCTCGGCGGCTTGTTCGCGGTCTTCGTCGGCGAGCGCTTCGCGGTGCGCAGTGATCGACTTGTGGCCGTCCGCGATGCGTCGCGCGAGCGTCTGCAGCTCGGACTCTTCCTCGATCAGGATCTTCCGCGCCTGTTCCACCTGCGCCATGGCCGCCGTCGCCTCGCGCATGCGCTTGACCGAGTCGAGATGCGCGAGGTTGCGCTCCTGTCGCTGCTTGTGATCGGTGAGACGGCCTTCGAGGTCGCGGTGCTTTCGCTCGTCGGCGTCGGTGGCTGTCTCCGCATTCGCGAGCTGCTCTGCAACCGCCTTGCGTCGGCGCTCGAGCTCGGAGAGGCGCGGACCGAGCGCGCGGAGCTTTGCGTCGAGTCTGTCGATCACTTCATCGTCGGCCTGCAGCGCGAGCAGCGCTTCGAGATCCTGATGCACTCACATCCTCCGTGTCATGAGGCTCGCGTGCGAAGCGCGGCGGCCTTTCGCACGTTCGCGTTCTTCTCGGCGAGCAAGACGTTTTTTTCCTCTTCGCTTCGAGCCGTCGCCATCAGCCGTTGCAACTCGTTGTTCTTTTGCTTGAGCTCACGGATTCGCAAGGCGGCCACGGTGTCCCGATACGTCGCCTCGAGATTCACCAGCGACTCGGGCGGTTCACCGAGCATTTCATCGTAGGCCAGCGCTGCGTCGGGCGACAACTCGCGAACCACGGCCTCGGGCGACGCGTCGGCGCCGATGGTCGTTAGCGTCTCGAAGATCTCGCGGTAGCGCCGGTCGTCGAACGTTGCCGGTCCGACGTCCGCTTCCGCCGCCATCTCGAGATACGCCGGGTGCGCGAGAATCACCCGAAGAAGATATCGCTCCACAGACGGTCCGCTGCGCGGGGCATGGTGCGGCGGTGCATCGCGGCGCTCGCCAGCGCGACGGTCGCCCATCCGCATCTGCTCCTGATGCGCGTCAGGCACAGACGCCGCGGTCGGGGCTCGCGGAGTCGGAGCGCGAGCGCCAGACCCTCCAGCTTCGCGCGCGAGGACTGCGCGGTCGACGCCGGATGCCTCACTCGCGCGCGCAATGTACATGTCACGAGTCACGAGATCGGCAGTCGCGCGAATGGTCGGCAGCAGACGGTCGATCGCGCGACGTCGCTTGTGCAGGTCGGCGAACCAGCCCTGGCGTTCCAGGATCTGGACCTTGCGATCGAACACGTCGACCGCGGAGTCGATGTGCATCTCGAGCGCCGCCCTGCCATGCGAGTCGACGAACGTGTCGGGGTCCTCCCCCTCGGGCAGGGTGACGACCCGAACCGAGACTCCCTGCGCGAGCAACAAGTCGCCGGCCCGGAACGTCGCCTTCTGGCCAGCGGTGTCACTGTCGTAGAGCAGAAAGACGTTCTTCGTCTGCCTCGCGATCATTGATGCCTGATCCTCGGTGAGCGCGGTGCCCAGCGGGGCCACTACCGACTCGATGCCCGCAAGGACCAGGCGCACGACATCGAAGTAGCCCTCGACGAGGAGCAGGCGCTCATCGCGGCGAATCGCGTGTCGCGCCCAGTTCAGCCCGTAGAGCAGCCGGCCCTTCGTGAACGTCACCGAATCGGCGGAGTTGAGGTACTTCGGCTCGCCCGGGCCAATGAGCCGTCCACCGAATCCGGACAGTCGTCCGGACGCGTCGTAAATGGGGAACATGAGTCGCCCGCGGAACCGCGGCCGAGGCTCCTCCGCCTCCTCGCGCTGTACGAGAAGGCCTCCCGTCAACAACCGCTCATCGTCGTATCCGAGTGTGTTCAGGTAGCCGCGGAGCAGTCCGATCTCGCGCGGTGCGAAGCCGAGGCCGAACTTCTCGGCCGCGTCTCGCGAAACGTGGCGCTTCGCGAGATAGTCGCGCGCCGCCGCGCCGAGATCGTCATCCCAAAGCATGCGCTGGAAATACTCCGCTGCGGTCGCGTTGATCTCCCACACCGGCTCGCGCGGATCGGGACCCTCGCGACGCGTCTCGACTTCGCGAATTTCGATACCCGACTTCTCCGCGACCGCCCGAACCGCCGACGGCCAGTCGAGGCCGAGGCGCTTCTGCAGGAAGTTGAACACGTCACCACCGGCGTGACACACGAAGCAGTAGTACATCCGCTTCTTCGGTGACACCGAGAAGTTACGGTGCGTGCCCTGGTGAAAGGGGCATGGACCACGCCAATCCGAGCCGACGCGACGGAGGTTCACGTGCTCGCCGATGATCTGCACGATGTCGGCGTGATCGCGAACGCGCTCGACGTCCTCGTCGGGAATCATGAGCGCCTCGCCGCCGTGGTCACGCGAATTCCGCGACGGTCACGCCGGCGCCTCCCTCGTTCCACGCGCCGAGCCGAAACGTCTTCACGCGAGTGTCCTTCCTCAGCATCTCGGCGACGCGGGCCCGCAACGCGCCCGTGCCTTTCCCGTGGATGATGCGAAGCGCCTTGAGGTCGGCGCGGACGGCGGCGTCGAGCGCCTGCATGACGACGTCGTCGATGTCGCCGACTCGCTGGCCACGAAGGTCGATCTCGCGCGCCACCTGCTCATCGGGCAGGTCGCCCATGATCGGAATCGTTTCGCGCTGTCGCGGCTCCTGCTTGAGCGACCGGCGGAGGGCGGACAGCGGAAGCGTCATCTTGAGCGCGCCCACGGCCACGACGGCTTCGTCACCGCGTCGTTCCACGACGCGGCCCAGCTTGTCATCGAGCGTGCTGATCTCGACGACATCGCCCTCGTTAGGCTGGCCGTCGCCACGTTCGGCTCCATCGTCGCCTGGTGGGGTGGCGACACCACGTTCCAGCCCCGCGAGCGCGTCCGCCTGGTCGGCGGCCATCCGCTCGACGCCTTGCCGCGCAAGACGCACCTGTTCATCGATCTCGGCGGCGCCCGCCTGGCGAAGCTCGCGGATCGTCCGCTCGATCTCGGCGCGGGCGTCGAGCAGGTACCGGCGCGCCCCGGCCCGCGACTCCCGTTCGATCTCGCGTTCGCGGTGCTTCACGCGTTGCTCGCGCTCGGACAGGCGGTGCGCGCGCGCCTGAACGGATTCCTGCCCGAGCGCGACATCCCGCTCGCGGGCCGACAATTCCGCCTCACGCACCTCGAGATCGGCGAGAAGCCGATTGACGTCGCGCTCGCCCTTCGGCACACGCTCGTCGGCGCGATCGAGCACGTCCTCTCGTAACCCAAGTCGGCGCGCGATGCTGATGCCGTACGACCGGCCGGGAATGCCCTTGATGAGGCGATAGGTGGGAGCCAGGGCGACCGCATCGAACTGCAGGGATGCGTTCACGACACCCGGCACTTCGGTCGCCAGCTCCTTGAGTGCACCGAGGTGGGTCGTAGCAATCGTCAGGGCGCCGCGGCGTGTCAGCTCTTCGAGGATCGCGCCGCCAAGTGCCGCGCCCTCGATCGGATCGGTGCCGGAGCCGAGCTCGTCGACGAGCACGAGAGACTGCGGCGTCGCCTTGACCAGGATCTCACCGAGGTTCTTGAGGTGCGCGCTGAACGTCGAGAGGCTCGCCTCGATCGATTGCTCGTCGCCGATGTCCGCGAAGAGGTCGTCGAAGACGGCGACACGACTGCCCGTGGATACTGGCGCCGGCACGCCGGACTGCACAAGCGCGGAGATGAGCGCGATGGACTTGAGCAACACCGTCTTGCCGCCGGTGTTCGGCCCCGACACGAGAAGCGTGCGCTCACCAGGCTCCATCTCGAGATCGAAGGAAACGACCGCAACGCCTTGCGCGAGCAGTAACGGATGGCGCCCGTTTCGGAGCGCGAAGCCATCGGCTGGCGCCGACAGCTCGGCCTGCGTGCACTGGTACGCGAGTGCATAACGAGCGCGCCCATAGAGCGAATCGAGCATAACAAGCGCGTCGAGCGACGCCAGCAACTCATCATGGATCGGCCGGATCCGGTCCGTTGCCTCGAGCAGGATGCGGTCGACCTCCCGCAGCTCCTCGATCTCGAGCTCGCGAATGCGATTCCCTTCCTCGACCGCGGCCGGTGGCTCGACGAACAGCGTCGCGCCAGTCCCGGAAGTGTCATGCACAATTCCGCCGACGGCACCGCGCGCCTCACGCCGGATGGGGATCACGTAGCGTCCGTTGCGTACCGTGACCGACATGTCCGGCACCTGCTGATGCGACTCGAGCCTCGACATGATCCGCTCGAGTAGCCGCACCAGCTCCGCTTCGGCGCCGCGCAGCTCGCGACGCACGCGCCGAAGCTGCGGCGACGCATCATCGCGTACACTGCCATCGTCCGCGAGAATGCGCTCGAGTGCGCCCTCCTCCTGCTTGGCCGAAACGAGATGCTCCGCGATGGGCGCGAGCACCGCAGTCGCGACGGCCGGGCGCCGTGGGTCGCGAAGCGCGTCCGCCGTGCGACGCGACGACCGCAGCAGGACGAGCACGCCGAGCAGTTCCGGGCCCGGCAGCGCAGTACCTGCGACGCGAAGCCGAGCGAGACTCCGGACCACGTCAGGCACTGGTTCAGGCGACCATGGCGAGTCCGCGGCTACCAATGCCCGCATCGCTGTCACGCGCGCGTGCTCGCGCTCGATCTCGGGCACATCATTCGCCGGCCGAAGCTCGCGGATGTGCGCTGCCCCCGCCGCCGACGACGCGTGTCCGGCGACCACATCGAGGGTCCGTTTAAACTCGAGAACCGCGAGCGCGTGCGCGTTCACTGAAGACCAGCCTGCACCCGTGTGCAACAAAAAGCCCGACCGCGCGGTCGCAACCGCTCGTTCGGGCTTGGGTCGACCATGGGCGGCGGAATCACCCTTGCCTGCTCAGCTCCTCGCGTGCGATCGCGTTGATCGTGCTGCCTTCCGCGCGTCCCTTGAATTGCGGAACCACCCGGCTCATCACGGCGCCGATGTTCGTAGCACCGCCGTCGATCGCCATGCGCACCGCGGCGCGGATTTCTTCGCTGTCGACCTGTGCCGGAAGATAACGTTCCAGGGTCGCGAGCTCCGACCGCTCCTTCGCAACGAGATCCTCCCGCTTCGCGGAAAGATACAGCTCGATCGCTTCCCGGCGGCGCTTGATCGCCTTGCGGATCACGTCCACGACATCGTCGTCAGTGAGCTCGCGGCGCTGCTCGATCTCCCGGTTGCGCACGTCGGCAATGGTGGTGCCGAGGACGATGACGCCCGCCTTGTCGCCGGTTTTGCGAGCGGTATTGAGGTCCTGCTGAAGTCGCGCGAGAAGCGAATTCCCTGGAGTCGTCTGCGTCATCTTCGAAAACGTAGGGACGCTTCAGCCCGGCGGCCAGTGCATCGGTCGCCCGCCAAGCAGATGCAGATGGACGTGAAAGACTGTCTGCCCCGCTCCGGCGTTGGTGTTCATGACCGTCCGATATCCGCCTGCCGCTACGCCTTCCTTCCGCGCGATCTCCGCCGCCATCAGCGAGAGGCGCCCGAGCATCGCCGCGTCCCGCGCCTCGTCGAGACTGGGAACGTGCTCTCGTGGAATGACGAGCACGTGCACGGGCGCCTGCGGATTGATGTCGCGAAAGGCGATGCAGTGCTCGTCTTCCGCAACCAGCTTCGCAGGGATCTCCTTTCGCACGATCCGGCAAAAGAGACAGTCGTCAGCCATTGGCGTTCTCCGGTGAGGCCGCGAGTGTGGAACGGACGAAGGCGAGCGCGGCGACCGCGGCCGTCTCGAACCGCAGAACGTTCGCGCCAAGCGACACGGGACGGAAGCGCGCGTCGCGCAGCCGCCGGATCTCATCCGCCTCGATTCCCCCTTCAGGGCCGATGGCGATCGTGACGGGCGCTACAATACGCTCGCGCCCAATTGGCGTCCCCGACGCGTCGAGCACGAGGCAGGTCGCGTTCGGCAGGCCGTTTGTGAGCGCGTCGTAAATCGACGCGTCGTCTGGCACTTCGGGGAGCCACGCGCCGTGAGACTGCACGAGCGCGGACATCATGCGCACGCGCACACGCGCTCGAAATGCGGAGCCCTCGCCGCGGGGCGACACACTTCGCGATCTGTTCCACATGACTGGAGCCCAGCTGGTCGCGCCGAGCTCAGTGCACTTCTCGGCGCACCACAGCATGCGATCCCTGTCGCCGATCGGAACGAGAAGGTGAACCTCGGGAAGGCGCGCCGAACGATGAACGCGGTCGAGCGCGACGTGGAGATCGTTTTTCGCGAGCCGCACGATCCGTCCGATGCCACGAGTGCCGACACCATCGGCG
>Ga0209382_10006871_pt1 | contig 14576 bp, 7 predicted proteins | sample SoiMetdeltSBSDD5_FD_187599 | JGI IMG/M metagenome (GOLD analysis project Ga0209382, IMG submission 187599) | Bulk soil microbial communities from a Populus tree surrounding site in Tennessee, USA - Soil MetaG P. deltoides SBSDD5 (SPAdes) (version 2) | ecosystem: Environmental > Terrestrial >... | reverse complement strand
AGGAACCCTGCGAATACCCACTGACGGTATCGCCTGATCGGATCGATCTTCCCCGGCACTGCGAAATCGACGTTCGAGGGGCGGCCCGTCAGGAATAGTTCGAGGTTGTTGAACGTCACGATGCCGCCGGCCTGGCTGGTGGTGTCTTGATTGAACTGCAGGTATTGCAGCTGCGCGCCGAGCCGGAACAGATGGCGGCCGTGTGTCGAGATCACCATGTCGCTAGCCTGCCAGTTGTTCAAGCGATCGTTGCGCGGCAGCCTGAAGTCGCCGGCCATTTCCGTGACGAGCCCCTGGATCGTCAGATAGCCGAACTTCTCGCCCGGCAGCCACGCCAGATCGGGCGGGATGTCAATCGTGCGGCGGTTGTCGGCGAGCGACACCGATCGATTCAGCCCGAGCCGCAGCTGGTTGAGCGTGTTATGCGAGAACGAGTGCTGGTATTCGCCAGTGACATACGTATTTTGCGTCGCCTCGTCGACGGTGGCGATCGGTGGCTTGTTCGGCGGAACCCGCGTCACGTCGGCCCGATCGTGCGTGGCGCGCACGAATATGGTGTTGGCCGCCGAGGGCCGATGGTCGACGCGAAGCTGGTAAAAATGCTCGTCGGTCGGCTGCGTCTGTGAAAAGAGGTACTCCGCGCCGCCGTTGCCGAGCGAGCGGCCATTGGCGCGAGGGAATAGCACGTCCAGATATCGCGGAATCGCCGGATGCAGTGTGATCTGGCGTCCTGCGATGATTCCTCGCCGAGCATCATCGTCGGGAACTGCGGTGACACCGGTGACGCCGAGACGCTCGACCAGGCCTTCGTACGCCACGAAAAAGAACGTCCGGTCGCGCTGCACCGGCCCGCCGAGAACAGCGCCGAATTGATGGCGTGTAAAGTCTGGCTTTGGCAATGACGGTGGATCGAAGAAGTTCCGCGCGTCGAGCGCCGAATTGCGATGAAACTCGAAGAGGGAACCGCTGTACCGATTGGCGCCCGAGCGTGTCACCGCGTTGAAGACGCCGCCAGCCGATCGGCCGAACTCGGCTGAGTAGGCGTTGGTCAGCACCTGAAACTCGAGCACAGCCTCGACGCCGAGGAGAACACCGGCGGCTGAACCGGGCGTCTTGTTGTAGACGTTGTTGATGTCCGTGCCGTCGAGCAGGAAGCTGTTCATCTCGGGCCGCGTGCCGTTGATTGAGATCTTCGGCGTGCGGCCACCTACGACGTCGTTGCCGGCGGCGAGTGCAGCCTGCACACCGGGCTGCAGCAGAGCGAGCTGCTGGAACGAGCGCCCGTTCAATGGGAGATCGCGAATCTCCCGCTCACCGACGAGACCACTGACGGCGCCGGTTGTCAGGTTCACAAAGGAGGCGTCGGCGCGCACCTCAATCTGTTCCGACACCGTTCCAATCTCGAGCACGCTGTCGATGACGGCTGTCTGGCCGACGGTCAACCGGATCCCGCGATGAGCGAGGGCGCGGAACCCTGTGAGCGAGACGCTGACTTCATATTCCCCGGGCGACAGCGCAAGCACCTGGTAATGCCCGTTTGGATCGGTCGTCAGCTCCCGAGTGGCGCCGGTGCCGGCATTACGAACGACGACGGACGCACCGGGCAAGACTGCGCCCTGAGGGTCCTTCACCGTACCTTGAATCGCTCCGCCGACCAGCTGTGCGGAAGACAGGGTCGCGACGCTGAAGAGAAGAACGATGCAGAGACCGAGTGAGCCCGTGCAACGGATGACGTGAGACATGGAGTCCTCCGCAGAAACAAGGGCCGGTTCGAGACGCCTTTATACTCCAGGAGAACCTCACTAATCACGAATCGTCCTATCGCTTCGCGATGCTGGCGGTCCAGTTGAGGACGACGATCATCGATGTCGGCCCCGGCGAGGGGGGCTCAACAGGCTTTGCCGTTCCAAGGCGACGCCGCGCTAGCGATACACTGTCAGCGCTCACCGGAGTCGCCTGTGCGCGTCGAACGGCTCAGTCGCTCGCCGGACGAATCATCGGCCCGTACAGGATTCTTGATCTGCTTGGTGCGGGTGGAATGGGCGAGGTTTACACCGCCCGCGATCAGCACCTCGAGCGCGACGTCGCGATCAAGGTCCTTCCCGAAGCGTTCACCCACGACCACGAGCGCATCTAAGACCGTGCGCCGGGATTCTATCGTCAGCCTACGGCTCAGTTGTGTTGCGGTGGGTCACCTGACGATCACCGCACGACGAGCAGTGGGATGTGTACCTCCCCGGTGGAGTCAGTGCCGCTCGAGGCTGGCGTGTCCGGAGAAGGTCGTGGCGTGTCGCCGGTGTCCTCCCGCAGGAACTTCCAGTAATTCCGATTGATCGACGCGAGGAGCTCCGCTCGCGATTTGATCTGCAACGGACGGCCTTTGTACAAGCGCTTCGTGGCGTACATGATCCACTCGGGTATGACGCCGGAGAACATCAACAGCGGCCAGCTGAAGCTCGCGCCGTTGCTCTTCCTCAACTTCGTGAGCCAAAGGAACAGCGCGCCGAGCCGGAACGACATCGGCCCCCACCAGCTGTACAGCCCGTAGCGGATATTCAACTTCCAGCACCGCATGATCAGCTGCCACTGCAGCGGCGTCAGCCGGCGGGTCTCGGTGACACCACGTTCGTCGGCCATGCGCGTGCCGTCCAGCGGCGTAAACACCGAAGGCACCAGGAACCCGAACAGGCCTCGGCGCTCCATCTCGTACACGAGATCGAGCGTCGCTTTCACATCCTCGTCGGTTTCACCGGGATTGCCCACCATCACGGTGAGCATCGGGAACCAGTTGTTGCGATTGAGGATCTCCAGCCCCCGAATCACCACGCTCGGCCAATCGTCGATCTTGAACGGCACACCCTTCCCCGACATCATCTGCTTGGCCAGCCGCACCGACCCGGTCTCGAGTCCGATCAGCGGGACGAGCGCCTTTCCATCGCGGCGTGAACTGAGGCGCTTCAGGTGCAGAGGGCTCTTGGGCAGGAGAACGTCCGACAACTGCTGAATGAGGATCGGATCCACGACGGAGGGTGCCATCGTGCAGTGAAGGAGCACGTGATCGGTGACGCCCGGAGTGTTGACAACGTCGGAATACAGATCGACGAGCGCCTCGCGATTGGGGAAGAAGAAGGGCGTGCTCGTCCTCACCTGACCCCAGATGAACATGTCCTCGCTGGCGAGCGAAACCTGAGAGTTCCCATGAGCGACATTCGTGTGGACGGCGCTCATGATCACGTGCTTGGGCACGTCGAGCTGCGGATTGAGATCGGGCATGCAGAAGTGGCATCGTCGTCCACAGCCCGTCGTCAGCTCGATGACACCAAACGACGTTGGCAGGTCCGGCACACGGAGACTGGCGACGTCGGTCGGATGCGTCACCGCCACCTTCATCGGGAGGTCGCCGCCGTCCAGCGCGCGCTGGAATAGTGCGATCGTCTCTGGTGCTTCGCTCCTACCCTCGACGACGCAGTCGATTCCGAGACGTTCCTCGGATCGGGTGTGTGTGATCTGCCACCCGCCGGAACCGCCCACGATCACCTTGAACGACTTTCGGTACGGACTCTGCCGAAGACTCTCGAACAGCTGCTGTGAGTAGTGCGCGTTGATCGGCTCCCTGGAGCTGCCGAAGATTGACGTGTAGACGCCGGCCGCGAATGTCGTCCCCAGCGGGTTGTGCGTCGACACGGCCACCACGCGCGTCGCGGGTCCGATGAAGCGGCTCAGGTCTTGCGGGTAGCAGACGACGACGCGATCGCGGCCGAACTGCTCGACCAGGACGCGCTCGAGCACGCGCAGCCCCGCCGGCGCCTTCATCGCAGCGCCGTTCTCGAACCGCTTCACATTACGCCACTCGGGATATTTCCGATCGATGACTCCCTCCATCCAGATCGGCATTGATGCCATCCCCATCTGAATGAAGTAGCCAGCGTGGTCGATCATCTCCGTCAACGGAGCGGTCAGGACGACCTGCATACCGTTATCCATGGCGCCTCTCCTCTCGCACCTGAGATCCGGGATGCCGTAACGCGGCCGTATCGTAGCACCGCCCTTTTCCCGGACATACAATCTTCCGGGGCTCCTTCAATGACCCTGCAGGCAGGCACCCGTGTGGGCTCGTACCAGATCCTCGCGACGCTGGGCGCCGGGGGCATGGGTGAGGTCTACCGGGCCCACGACGCCAACCTGGCGCGCGACGTCGCGATCAAGTTCCTTCCTCGCGACGACGAGACCTCACGCTACGGGGTCGAGCGGTTCCTCAGAGAAGCCCGCGCGGCGTCGGCGCTGAACCACCCGAATATCGTCACGATCTTCGATGCCGGCGAGGTCGACATTGGCTACTTCATCGTGATGGAGCTCGTGCGCGGCCGCACACTGCGTTCGTTCATCGGGATCCAACCCGATATCGGATTGATCGGCGATCTCGCGACCCAGATCGCCAAGGCTCTGGCCGCGGTGCACGAGATTGGCGTCACTCATCGCGACATCAAGCCCGAAAACATCATGGTGCGCGACGACGGCTACGTCAAAGTCCTCGACTTCGGCCTGGCCCGCAGCGCAGTGCCGCGCCCTGCCGACGCGCCCGAGCCAGGTGCGGTGACGACGGTATCGCAAGGGGTGCTGGGGACGCTGCGGTACATGTCGCCGGAGCAGGGTAGCGGACTGAAGCTCGATCAGGCGACCGACATCTTCTCGCTCGGACTCGTCTTGTACGAGCTGGCGACTGGCCAGCACCCGTTCGAGGCCGACACGTCGTACGGCGTCCTCCACTCGATCATCTCCGATACCCCTCTACCGCCGCTGCGATTCAACCCCGGACTGCCATCCGCCATCGCTGGATTGCTGATTCGGATGCTCGACAAGGATCCTCGGTGTCGTCCGTCGGCGATCGAGGTGGTCGCAGAGTTCAACGACGTGCTCCACCGGGCGAGCAGCAGCGTCCGCACGGATCAGCAGGTCCGTTCCTCGCGCACTGTTGGACGCGAAAGAGAACGCGCCGATTTGAGCCGGGCCCTAGACGAGGCCGCATCCGGACACGGCCTGATGGTCTGTGTGGTCGGTGAGCCCGGCATCGGGAAGAGCACGCTCGTCGAAGAGCTCCTCGCCAATCGGCAGCAGGGCGGTTTGCGGTGCCGGATCGCGCGCGGCCGCTGTTCGGAGCGGCTCGCAGGCACGGAAGCCTACCTGCCGATGCTCGACGCGCTCGAGAATCTTTTGGGCAGTGGCGGCAGTGGCGGCAGCGCACTGGCGCGCACGCTGCGGGCGGTCGCGCCTCTCTGGCACTCGCAGCTCGCCGGATCGAGCACCGAAGCCCTTCCCTCCGGACATCTCGTCGGCGACGTGCGCACTGGCAGCCAGGAGCGGCTCAAGCGGGAGTTCGTGGCGTTCCTGCAGGAGGCGACGCGCGACCAGCCGTTGATCCTCTTTCTCGATGACGTGCATTGGGCGGACGTTTCTACGATCGATCTGCTCAGTTACGTCGTCAGCCGATTTCAAACGATGCCGCTCTTCGTCGTGGTCGCGTATCGACCCGAAGAGCTCCTGAGCCAGGGCGGTCCGTTCCTGCGCATCAAACACGATCTCCAAGCCCGCGGCTACTGCCGCGAGCTGGAGCTCGAATTCCTCACCCCCGAGGATGTCGAAGCGTACGTCGGTCTCGAATTCGCGGGACATCTGTTTCCTCGAAGCTTCATCGAACTGATTCACGAGAAGACCGAGGGGAACCCGCTGTTCATGGTCGATCTGCTTCGCTTCCTCCGCGATCGACAAGTGCTGTCGACGCAGGACGGACGATGGCGGCTCGGCCGGGAGCTTCCCGATATCGCGCGAACGCTGCCGGAATCGATTCGAAGCATGATCCTGCGGAAGATCGAGTCGGTCGACGCGACCGCCCGTCGGATTCTCCTCGCTGCCAGCGTGCAGGGAAACGAGTTCGACGGCGCCGTGGTCGCGCGTGCGCTCGCGATGGATCCCGCCGAAGTCGAGGAGCGGCTCCAGCTCCTCGATCGTATTTACACGTTCGCGCGGCCGGTCCGCGAGGTCGAGCTGCCCGACGGCACGCTGACGCTCAAGTACCGTTTCGTGCACGTGCTGTATCAGAACCTGCTGTATGCGGCGCTGACTCCCGCGCGAAAAGTGGCGATGAGCAAAGCCGTCGCGCACGTGCTCGAGGAGGTGTATCGCACGGAGATCAGCGGGATCGCGTCGGAGCTCGCCGTCCTTTACGAGGTGGCGCGCGAATTCGGGCGAGCCGCAGATTACTTCGTGTCTGCGGCGCAGCACGCGGCGCACGTGTTCGCGTACCAGGAAGTATCGATTCTGGCGAAGCGCGGACTCGTGGGACTCGAAGCGATGCCGCGGAACGACGAGCGTAGCCGTAAGGAGCTGGCTCTTCTGCTGAGCCTCGCGGTCTCGTTGAGCGCGACCAAGGGATTCGGCCATCCCGATGTAGAAGACGTCCTGACGCGCGCGCATGGACTGTGCGCGGAGCTGAACGAAACGACGGAGCTATTTCGGGTCGTCTGGGGCCTGTGCCGGCATTACACGATCGTCCTCAGGCTCGAAGATGCCCGGAGTACGGCCGGCCGCCTGTTCGAGCTCGCCGGTGTGAGCGGCGACCCCGAGTTGCTGATCCAAGCGCACTTCGTCGCCGGGTGCGTTTGTTATCTGTGCGGTGAGTTCGCCGAAACCGTCGACCACTTCGAGCAGGTCAAGACCCTGTACGACCCGAGCGCGCATCGGAGGTACGTGACGGCGTACACCTTCGATCCGCGCGCCGCGGCAGGTGCGTGGAACTGCTGTGCCTACTGGTTCCTTGGCTACCCTGAGCGCGCCCGCGAGGAGATTGAAACGACGCTCGCGCTCGCGCGCCGGCTCCAGCACTCGTATACGCTTGCGCTGACGCTGTTCTTCGCGGCTGTCGTGTATCAGCTCCGACGTGATTGGGACAAGGCCGAGGCGTACACGCAGGAGCTGCTCGTCGTGTCCAGCCACAAGGAACTCGCGCATCTCAACGCGGCTACCGGCTTCTTCTTCGGACTCGTCGTCGCGGTACAGGGCGACCGCTCGGAGGGCGTACGCCGGATGCAGGAGGCGCTGGTCGTTTACCAGGCCACGGGGGCGCGGACGTCGAGAGCGCGCGTGTGTTGCCAGCTGGCCGAGCAGCTGGGCTTCATCGGTGACGTGGAGTCGGCGTCCACGATCGTGGAGCGGGAGATCGAAACCGCTGGCCTCGCGCGGTATTTCCTCGCCGAACTCTATCGAGTGAAGGGCGAGCTGCTCTGGAAGCAGATGAATCTCGCCGCAGCAGAGGAGGCGCTCGAGCGTGCGATGGCCATTGCGCGTGAACAGCGGGCGAAGTCGGTCGAGCTGCGCGCTGCGGCAGCGATGTATCGCATGCGGCGACAACACGGAGACGCAGCCGCGGCACGGGAGCGGCTCGAACACATCTACGCCTCGTTCACAGAGGGACTGGACAGCGCCGATCTGAAGGATGCCAAAGCCCTGCTCGACGAGCGGTGAACCGCTGTCACCACCAGCCGAGCACTTTCCACCAGGCCATTCCGACGAGTGTCCAGATCGCGAGGTTGGATAAGGAGACGAGAAAACCCACCCTCCACCACTGCGCCTGCGTAAGGTATCCCGCCCCGAAGTACATCGGCGTGCTCGTCGTCCCGTAATGGGTCAAGGACGCCGCCAGGTTCGAGAGATACGCCAGCGTAAGTACCGCGACGATCGCCGGTGTCCCTGTTGCTGTCAGCATCAGAACGAATGTCGGAAACATGGCTGACGCGTGTGCCGTGATACTCGCGAATCCATAGTGCGCGTAGAAGTAGATGATCAACAGGACAGCGAGCGTGACGCCCCATGGCCCCGTAATGTGCGCGTGCGCCGCCTGGGTGAACACCTTCGCGATTCCGGTCGCGGCGAGCGCTGACGCGAGTTGATAGATGCCGCCGTACCAGATGAACACGTCCCAGGCGACCCGGTCCGACAGCACGTCGTCCCAGTCGAGCACGCGAGTGACGAGCAGTGCGGCCATACCAAGGAACGCGACCACCGCGTAGTCGAGGCCGTGGAGCGCATTGGTGCTCCACAGCACCGTCACGAACAGAAACACGCCGAGCATCCATCGCTCCGGCGTTGTCATACGGCCCAGGCGTGCGCCCTCGTGCGTCACGAACTCGAACGCTTCCGGTGTCGACGTGCCGCCAGGGGGAGACACGTAGTACAGCAGCAGCGGCGTGATCGCCAGGGCCAGCAGGCCCGGCACGAGAGCGCCCAGAGCCCATCGGACGTACGTCAGTTCGATTCCCGTCGCTTGCCGGGCGAAGCTGGCGATCAGAGGATTGGATGCCTGGCCCGTCAGAAACATCGCGCAGACAATCAGATCGCAGTGATACACGGCCGGCAGCAGGAAGGCGCCGAGCCCGCGCCCCAGGGGGGCGGCGCCCGAGTCGTAGTGTTGCGACAGGCTCTTGCTGATGGGAAAGAGGATGCCGCCGCCGCGCGCCGTGACCGAGGGAATCACCGTCCCAAAAATCGCATCGGTGGCGACCAGCGCGTACGCGAGGCCGAGCGGAGTGTGACCGATGGCACGGATGAAGGTCAGCGCGACCCGTCGCCCGAGACCGGTCTTGATCATGCCTCCCGCAATCTGAAACGCGCAGAAGACCATCCACACGGTGGGATCGGCGTAGCCGGCGAGTGCCTGGCTGGGCGTGAGCACTCCACTGGCGGCTGTCGCGATCACGCCCAGCAGCACGATGGCCCCGGCGGGGGCCGGGCGGGCAATCAGTCCGACGACGATCGCCACGAAGATCGCAAACAGCCGCCAGGCGTCCACCCCGATGCCGGCGGGCACCGGAGCGATCCAGACGATCGCGCCAGCCAGCGGGACGATGCCGGCGCGCACGAGCCGGCCTGGCGTCCACCCCGGTCGGTCGACTGGCGCCACGGAAACCTCGGGCATGGGGCACTGCTCGTATCACTTTCGCCAATGTCGGCGCAACTTTCGTTTACACTTCCCTGCCCGCGTTCGTTTCCAAGGGCGCAAACGTTTCCTGGTACAGCGCGCCTTGTGTGCCGGCGGTGTTCAGCGCGCGGAAGAGCGACCTCCATGCGATCCCCTGCGCCTTCGACCATTGCGATCGTGCTGTTGGTCTCGGTCATGCCAGCGTTCGGCCAGAGCCGGGCGACCGGAGCGGATCTGATCGGCGTGGTTACGGACTCCACGCAGGGTGTGCTGGCGGGCGCGACCGTCACCGCCATCGAAGCCGAGACCGGCATCGCCCGCCGTGCGGAGACCGATGCGGAAGGACGCTTCGTGATCCTGGGGCTGCGACCTGGTCGTTACCAGCTCAACACCGTCGCACCAGGATTTCGCAGGCACATCGTCGACGATGTCCGTCTGACGTTGGGGGCCGTGGTCGAAATCAGGCCGGTGCTCGAGATAGCTGGCGTCGAGGAAGAGGTGACCGTCGCAGCGGCAGCCGTGACCGTCGATCCGCAAAACACCGCGATCGGGCGGGTCGTCACCCAGGCGGAGATCGACGCGCTCCCGATCAGCCGACGAAGCTTCGTGGCGTTCGTGACGCTTGCGCCCGGCGTGACGACCGACCGGATCCCCCAGCCGAGCCAGGGATCCACGCCAACCAGTGGCCTGACGTTTGCCGGGCAGCGGCCGCGGTCGAACAACGTGATGGTCGACGGTCTCGACAACAACTCCGCCCTGGTCGGCAGCATTAGAGCGACGTTCAGCCAGGAAGCGGTGCGTGAGTTCCAGGTCCTCACGAACTCGTACTCAGCGGAGTTCGGCAAGGCCTCTGGGGGCGTCATCAACATCATCACGAAGAGCGGGACCAACGCCCATCGCGGATCCGGGTTCTTCTTTTTTCGCGATGAGTCGCTGAACGCGAAGGGCTACTTCGAGCGGTTCGATCCGACCGGCCGTGCGATCGATCAGAGCAAGGCTCCGTTCAATCAGAAGCAGGGCGGCGCGGTCTTTGGCGGTCCGGTCAAGAAGAACGCGACCTTCTACTTCGCGTCGTTCGAGCGGCTGGATACAACCGCCAGCAACTTCGTCACGATCGACGATCGAACTCCGGTCACGCACCCGATGTCGGGAGAGCCAATCGGCACGGCCGCACAAATCCTTCGTGACGCCGGCTTCCCGGTCGAGACGGGCAACGTGCGCTACGGGATACGTACTTCTCAGGCCCTTGGCAGGCTTGATCACCAGATCAACCCGCGCCACTACATCAACCTGAGGTACAACCTGTCGGACAGCCTCGACGACAACACCGAAGCGTTTGGCGGCCTCGTCGCGCGCAGCCGCGCAGGTGCCGTCAAGAACGTCGAACACAACCTCGCACTGGCGCACACGTGGTCGCTGTCTGATCGGATCATCAATGAACTGCGGTTCCAGCGCGCGGACGGGGACCTGTCGCTGAACGCGCTCGATCCGAACTGCGCAGGCCCGTGCGATAGCGATGATGACGGTGGCCCGACGCTGGAGGTCCTCGGAGTGGCCACCGTCGGGCGCGCCAGGAACACGCCACAGCAGCGCGATTCAGTGTTGTATCAAGTGGTCGACAGCTTCACGAAGTTCGTGAGCGATCACCAGATCAAAGCCGGAGTGGACTTCAGCTATCTCCGCTACTCCACCTACCACCTGCCGCTCAATTTCGGCGGCCGTTACATCTTCGGGCCGCTGTCGCCGACAGCCGGTGTCACTCCGGTGCCTGTCTCGGCGATACAAGCGGTCGCGCTGGGACTTCCGAGCAGTTACGTCCAGGGCTACGGGAACAGCGATGGGCCATTCTCGTACAAGGATCTCTCGCTGTTCGTTCAGGACGATTGGCGGTTGTCACGGAGCCTGTCGTTGAAACTTGGCGTGCGCTACCAGAATCAACTGTGGCCCGACGTCGCGTACACGGTGTCGGGTTATCCAGGCACCTACACGTTCCCCGCAGACAACAACAACGTGGCCCCGCGGTTGGGGATCGCGTGGGATCCCGTTGGAAACCAGAGGACCATCGTCCACGCCAATTACGGCGTGTTCTACTCGAACGACCCCGCCTTGATCGTGCCGGTGAGCCAGATCCTGGACGGGCAATCTGGTGTTCGCACGCTGTCGATGCGGCTTCCCCAGACGATACAGGCCTGGAACGCGCCGGCACATCGGCTGCCGTTGTCCGACGCCGGCAGCTTCGCGAGCGTCAGATTCAGCGTCGATCCCGGGCTGAAGACGCCGTTCGCGCATCAGCTGAGCGGCGGTGTCGATCGCGAAGTCGGACGCAGGCTCGTCGCCGGCGCGAGCTTCTTGTACGTCCGGGGCTTCAACGAGCTTGGCACGGTCGACTACAACCCTATCGTGCCTGCACTCGGCACCGGACGACGGCCCGAGGACGTCAACGGCGTACCACGAACCTCGGCCTCGATTCTTCAATACACGACCTTCGGGGAGTCGTGGTACCGCGGACTGACCGCGTCGCTCAGTGGAGCCCTTGGCGTGCGGCACCACCTCTCTGCGAGCTACACGTTGTCGAAGGCCGTAGACAACTCAACGGACTTTCAAAGCGCGTTCGTTGTGCAGAACACCGGGAAAGGGCGCGACCCAAACGATCTCACGGGTCTGCCGATCGACTTCGATGCCGACCTGGAGAAGGGCACGTCCACGCAGGATCAGCGCCACCGGTTCGTGGTGAGCGGCTTCTCGGAGGTGGGAGCCGGAGTGCGAGTGTCGTGGCTGGCCACGGTGGGGTCGGGACGGCCGTTCAATATCCTGGCAGGCACGGATCTGAACGGTGACGGCGACGGCGGAGCATTCCCGTCAGACCGCGCGCGGCGTGTTCCGAGCGATCCGACGTCGAGCATCCGTCGCAACCTCGGACGGCTGCCCAGTCAGGCGACCGTTGACATCCGGGTTTCGCGAGACATCGACGTGCGTCCGCGGGTTCGCGTCAGCCTCATCCTCGAGGCCTTCAACGTGTTCAATCGCACGAACTTCATCGAGGTGAACAATATCTTCGGCCCGGGCAGCTATCCAGAGAACCCGCTGCCGACGTTTGGTCTGTATCAACAGGCAGCGGCGCCACGTCAGCTCCAGCTGGGGGCCCGGGTGACGTTCTGAGCTCGCTCGATTCAGCTCCGCCTGTGCAGCAGCTGGTCGAGTGCGCTCGGGCGCGACTGGTGTGCGTGGTGCTCGAGGAAATCGATCACATGACGACGGCAGGCGTGATACTCCGGATGCCCCAGCACCGCCGCACGGGATCGTGGTCGCGGGAACGGTACATCTAGCTCGTCGCCGACGGTCGCTTCCGGTCCATCGGTCATCAGAATCAGGCGGTCGGCGAGGTAGAGCGCTTCGTCGACGTCATGCGTGACCATCACCACAGTCCTGCCCGAGGCCTCCCACACGCGAAGCAGCACGTCCTGCAGCTCGAAGCGCGTCAGTGAATCGAGCATGGAGAACGGTTCGTCCAGCAGCAGAAAGCGCGGCTCCACCGACAACGCCCGCGCCAGCGAGACGCACTGCTGCGTGCCCAGCGAGAGCTGAGGCGGCAGTTGGTCGGCAGCATCAAACACGCCGACGAGCTGAAGATAGTGATCGGCTGCCGCACGAGAGTCGCGATGGCTTCGCGGGGTCGCGCCCTGCGTCGCCGCCACTTCGACGTTCTCGCGCGCGGTCAGCCATGGCAGCAGGCACGGCGACTGAAACACGATCGCGCGTTCCGGTCCCGGCTCTCTGACTTCCTTGCCATCGATCACGACACCGCCGAACGTGGCCTGGTCGAGGCCGGCGAGGATCGATAACACCGTGGACTTGCCGCAGCCAGAGTGGCCCAGAATCGCGACGAACTCTCCCGAGCCGACGAAGGCGTTCACGTCCTTCACCGCGACGAACGGACCCGACGGCGTCGGGAATACTCGGGTCAGCCCGGTGAGCTCCAACGGAGTGTTCATCGCGTCTCCTCCGTTGCCGGCTGCAGCACAGCCGATGGAACCGCGCCGCTGCTGGTCGATACACGCTTGCGGCCGAGCGCCGCGGTCAGCGCGGCGATGACGTGTCCGCGTGCGTGCGTCGCCTGCTCGTCGTGCGCCAGCTGCGCCACCGTCCGTGGACGCGAGAGCTCGACCGGGATAGGTGTGCCCAGCGTGGCTGGCGCCCTTTCAGCGGGGCTCACACCTCGACGATGCTCGGGGTGACCCTGAGCTTGTCGAAGGGTCACGGCGCCCCGAGCGAAGTCGAGGGGCCCGGGGATCATCGGAATGATCCGATCGGAGAGGAGGATCGCCTCTTCGACGTTGTTCGTGATCATCACGGTCGTCACCGGCCGTTCGCCGTCGGTGCAGAGACGAGCGAGCTCCTGCTGCAGCGTCTCCCGCGTGAGCGCGTCGAGCGCGCCGAACGGCTCGTCGAGAAAGAGGACCTCCGGCCGGGTCGCAAACGCACGCGCGATCGAGACGCGCTGCCGCATGCCTCCGGACAGTTGGCGCGGGCGCCGGTTGAGCGCGCTCCCCAGGCCGACGCGTTCCAGCGTCTCGACCGCCCGGGCGCGCTGCGCCTGCCGCGACAGGTCGGGGAAAGCAGCCTCCACCGCCAGTCGAACGTTTTCGAGCGCCGTGAACCACGGCAGGAGCGAGTAGTTCTGAAACACGAAGGCGCCGTCTTTGCGGATGCCGCGCACCGGCTCGCCGCCGATGACGATGCGTCCGGCGTCGGGCGAGGTCAGGCCGGCGAGCAGGCTCAGGAGTGTCGACTTGCCGCTGCCCATCGCACCGACGATCGAGACGAACTCTCCGTGCTCGACCCCGAGTGACACGTCGCGCAGGACGTGTCGCGTTCCGGCCGATCCCGCGAACGACTTCGAGACGGCGGTCACCTCGATGAACGGCATCACACCGCCCTGAGCTTGGCTTCGGCGATGCCCATCAGGCGATCGAGCGCGAAGCCGACAACGCCGATCGTGATGATCGCCAGCAGGATGTGCGCATAGACGAGGCTGTTGTATTCCTGCCAGAGGAATCCGCCGACGCCGGGTGTGCCGGTCAACATCTCGCTGGCGACGATGACGAGCCAGGCGATGCCGAGGCTGAGACGGTAGCCGGTGAAGATGTAGGGAAGCGTGGCCGGCACGATGATCTTGGTGAAAGTGGTGAACGTCGACAGACGGAGCACCTTGGCGACGTTCCAGTAGTCCTGCGGAATCGCGCGCACGCCCATCATGGTGTTGATGACCGTCGGCCACATCGAGCACACCGCGATGGCGAACAGCGCTGCGGGCTCGGATTTCTGGAACAGCACCAGCCCGAGCGGCAGCCACGCCAGCGGCGAGATCGGCCGCAGCACCTGCATGATCGGATCGAACATACGGGTCAGCGTCGGCGAGACGCCGAGCAGGAACCCGATCGGCGTCGCCATCGCGATGCCGAGCAGGAAGCCGCGAGCCACCCGCATCAGGCTGTAGTAGGCGAGCAACAGGATGCCTTGATCCGTTTCACCACGCTTGCTCAGCGGCTCGAGGATGTACAGCTTGCTCTCCTCCCACGTTCGCGCAGGGGACGGGAGATCCGGG
>Ga0209382_10006868_pt1 | contig 14580 bp, 15 predicted proteins | sample SoiMetdeltSBSDD5_FD_187599 | JGI IMG/M metagenome (GOLD analysis project Ga0209382, IMG submission 187599) | Bulk soil microbial communities from a Populus tree surrounding site in Tennessee, USA - Soil MetaG P. deltoides SBSDD5 (SPAdes) (version 2) | ecosystem: Environmental > Terrestrial >... | reverse complement strand
AGGCCACCAACGGTCAGAAACAACGTGGCGACACCGATGAGCAGCCCGATGACCCAGGCGGTGATGTTGCCGATGATCGTCGGCAGGTCATTGGCGGCCAGGATCTGCGGCTGCGCGGCATACGCCGGAACGGCCACGGCCACCGCCGAGGCGGTGGCCGTGAACAGGGTGAACAGACGGAAAATGTTGCGTCGCAACATGGTGGGCACCTCCCGCCCCGAACGGGGCGATCAAAGGGATTGAGGTGCGCCACCCGGTGATCGGGGCAGGGCCGTTGGAGGCACTGGCTCCTTTCGGCCTTCTGGGAGTGCTCGTGTGCGACTACGGCTCAGACGGCCGGCGCTGCCACGAACCCGGGGGCGCCGACACCAGCCCGCTCTCGGACCGATGCCTTGCCCACCAAGGGCCCCTGTTGGGTACCCAACAGACCGACTTTGCGATCTTGGCCACCCAACAGCAACCCAACACGGCCGCCCGCCGGGTCACCCACCAGGCGGCGCTGCTGCTGCTGCTGCTGCCGCCGCTGCCGCCACGGCGTGCGGGCCCGAATCGGCACATACTCCAGGTCCCCGGCCCGGATCGCATCCCGAAGACGCAGCTCAGCAAGCCTTCTCCACTTGCCGGCCAGGGTCGTGTCCATGCCCAGCGCCTCGGCGGCCTGGGCCAGGGTGTCGTGCCCGAGCCGGGTCGCGGCGATCAGGTTCGCCTCGTCCGGATCCAGCACCCCGGCCGCGACCGCACGGGCCAGGACCCAGTCCGGGTGATCCCAGGGCAGCTTCGGGCTGCGCGGCCCGTCGGAGTCGACATGCACCAAATGGGTGTCGGCGTACCGGTCACGGGCCTTGCGCGCGTACCGCACTCCGGCGTCGATGAGCCGGCCGCAGACGCGCCGCTCGGCGAGGTCGACGGTCTTAAGCCGTTCCATAAACCCGACGATCAGCTCGGCGTCCAGATCGTCGGTGTCGCCCTTCCACCCGGATGCCAGCAGCCCGGCCTGCTTGCGCAGCCCCGGCAGCGCCATCCCAACCGTGGCAACCACCCAGGCCGGGCCGTCGCGGCGGGCCCTGACGACAAGGTCATGCCACACGCGGTCGCGCACGAACGTGGTGGCTTCGGGCTTGAGCAGCAGGTCACGCAGTTCGTCGAGCGGCAGTATCCGCTCGGGCAAGCCCTCGATACCGCGGGTGTCGAAGCCGAGCGGCGCCGGAGCGCAGGTGAGCAGGTCGAAGGCGCGTTGTGCCGCGTCCAAAGGTGACGACGGCCAGGTGTGAGAACCCATGACAGGAACCCCTTCAAGGAGTCTTGGCACCGCAACGATTCGCGGCGTGAGGACTTCTATCCGCGCACGTCAACCCAACAGCCCGGCGTCGGTTGCCGGCGGTGCACGGCCTGTTGGCCCAGTTCAACCGGGGGCGTAACCCAACAGCGCAAACATGAAAAGCCGCCCGCCACAAGACGTGGCGGGCGGCATGTACGCAGCTCAGCAACGATGTTAGGTGCCTGTTGGGTTGACGATCGCAATGCAGATGGCCTTGACGACCGCCAATACGGTGCCGACTAACCCGCGGCGGGCCACAGCCGGTCACTGCCATGCCCGCGCGAGCATGAACGGCGAATACCTCCGGGTGACCGCCAGCGAACTACGCCACGCGATCGACGACCCGGACTGGGCGCTGGAGTTCGCCGGTCAACGGCGCGACGCGGCCGACTGCGCCGAAACGACGGCGACCAGTGGCACGGCTTGGACCCGTGGCCAGTGGTATGAGCCTATGCCTCCGTTCTTCGCCGCCGGCAGGCGACGTCGGCGGCAGCATGCTGATCTGGCTGTCCTAACTGCCTCCGGCACGCGGCCCCGTGCGGGGCACGACCAGACCCAACACGCTGGCGGCGCCGCCCAACGCCGGACCTGCGGCGGCAGGGCCCCGTCGTCCACGGGCGCCGGCTGTTGTCCACCCAACAGCCCCAGCACCGGTCTGTTGGGTGCACCGACCATCGGCTGTTGGGTCCGACGCCGCCTGGCGCCGCTCGCCGGCTGTTGGGTGCTGTTGGGTTGCAAGATCAGCGCCGTGGTGGAAACTGGCCCGCGCACGGGCCTATGTAAGTGCGGCTGCGGTTCAGGCAGCGCGGGGGCCACCCGCCATGAACCCAAACAACTCCAGCCAGCGCGCCACCGGCGACACCACCCCGGCCGCGGCGACACCCGCTCCTGTCGCGGGCGGCAGCACCACGACATCAACCCGTGTCGCCACAGCGATGTGGCGACTGGCCACGCGTGACGGCGACACCGCGACGACACGAAGCGACACACGGTTCGTGTCGCGTCTGGCGCGGCGACTCGTTCTGACCTACACCCGACGCGGCGACGCCATCATCGACTTCGACGGCGACACGGCGCTACGTGACGCCGCCACGGCCACGACACGCACCTACGTCGCGCTGACCCGCCGCGACAAAATCGCCACCATCAACCGGCTCATCCGGCCAGCCAGCCTGACCATCCTGCGCTGGCCCCGAGATGGTCTGGCCGCAACCTCGGCCGAAACCGCCGACCTGCTGCTGGCGTGCCAGTTCATCACCGCCACCGCACCCAGCACCTTGGCCATCATCAGCACGATCCAGGCCGACGACACCAGCACCAGCCACAGCCCAGAGGTCGGCGCGCTGCTCGACGCCGCAGCCAAGGCCCGGTTCCGCCACCAGCAACGGATCCTGGCCCTCCCCAGCGACGACGACAGCGACACGTACACCTACTTTCCCAGTGACGCCGACACCGATGCCGCCCTCAACACGTGGCGCGACACGACACGCCCCGGCGTCCGCATCGACGTCCTCCGGCTCACGACATCCGGGGCGCCACGATGACGCGCCACGACACCAACGACGACACGCGTGGCGCGCTCCGGCGCGCCACGCCACCCAGCGACACGGCGGCGACACGGCGCGACACCACCAGCCCTACGAACGTGTCGCCCGATGTCGCGGCGAGTCGCGACACGACACAGACCGCCACCGGCCGGCACGGCACCAGGCTCCAAAGCATCGACGGGCCAAGCCGTCCCGGCGTCCTGGCCGGCCTTTCACTGCCACACTCCGACGGCCGGTCCCAACCGACGGCCACGGGAGCACCGACGGCCCTCGCCCGGCCGCTGCCGACCGCCCGACTGGTGGAGAAGCCGCCGACCACCACAACGCGTCTCGTGGTCACCACGATGGACGTCCACGGCCGCCTCGGCGACCGCACACCCCCACAAACATTGGGGTGGCTGCCAGGTCAACCCATCGCTTTTGCGGCCAACGCGCAAGCCGGTGTATTCGTGGTACGCCGGGGCGGCCCGGAAAAGATCACCAGCCAGGGGCACGTTCGCATACCCCTGCGCATCCAGCACGTCCTGAAGCTGGCACGCGGCGACCAGATGCTCGTCGCCGCCTTCGCCCAGTACGACCTCCTCATCGCTCACACGCTCGCGGCCGTCGACGCGATGGTCCTGGCGTACCACTCCACCCTTCACGGAGAACCCTCATGACCGATAGCCCAACAATTCCCGCATCCGAGCTGGAGGCCGCTCGGCTCCTACTCGCCCGGCTAGGCGTCACACCCGAGCAACTCCTCAGCACCGCCACGGCGCCGACGCAAATGCCGACCTTCAACGAATACATCGACCGGGTATCCCAGGCCGTCACGAAAGGGACCATGCGGGTGTATGAGTCCTACTGGAACCGTATCCGCGAGGTGTGGGGCGATCGCCACCTGAACGAACCCACCCCGCTGGAGATCAAACAGCTCGCCGAACGTGTTAAAGCGCACGTCGTGGTGCGGCGCAACGCTCGCGGCGGGCGAATCGCCGCCGAGCACCTCATCTCCGCGCTGCGCTGCCTCTACCACTACGCCGAAGCAGACGGGCTGATCCACGACCGCGACAACCCAGCCATGCGCGTAGCCAAACCGAGAAGACTCGCCAGCTCCCGCCGGGCGCTGCAAGATGTGCAACTCGTGCAGATCAACGAGATCGCAACCACGACAGGTAACGACCCAGAGCTGGACGCGATCCTCGTCCGCCTGCACACCGAAACCGCATGCCGTCGCGGCGGCGCCATCGCCCTACGCCCTTGCGACCTCGACGCCGAACAATGTCTCATCCGGCTGCGAGAGAAAGGCGAAACCGAACGGTGGCAGCCGATATCGCCAACGCTCATGCGCCACCTGCTGCGCCACGGCGAGCAGCGCGGCACCGATGACCCCTTCGACCAGCTCCTGCGCTACCGCGACGGAAGGCCTATCACCACCCGCCGCTACGACCACCTATGGACACGGCTCGGCAAACACCTGTCATGGGTCGCCACCCAAGGCATCAGCACACACTGGCTGCGCCACACCACACTGACCTGGGTCGAACGCACTTTCGGTTACGCCGTCGCCCGCGCCTACGCCGGCCACAACAGCCGACGCGACGCCGGCACCACAACCACCTATGTCCGCGCCGACGTATACGAAGTCGCCCTCGCCCTGGCAACCCTCACCGGTGAACCCCATCCACTCGTCTCAATCATCGCGTCGGCCCCGAGGCCGGACGCAAGCCGCATGATCGGCAGCTAATCCTGTGGTTCCCGGCGTCACCGACGCCGGGGACCACAAGCATCATTGCGGGCAGGCTGACGACCGTCTCCGGAGTCGCCAGGGGTGAACGGCCTTCAGCAACCCCGGCAGCTCGTCGATTTGCCTGCTGGCGGCGGCGGCTAACATTCGGGCGCGTGCGGCAGACAGCCGCGCTGGCACTCTCATATCCATCGAGCAGCCGCCCCCGGGGACTCGTTGATCTGGTGGAGGCGGCCGTCGCGGAGCACTCTGACGGGAAGCCGGCGTTCATCGCCGAGGTGGCGGGCGTGAGCGAGTCGACGGCCCACCGTCCCATGTTGCGCCTGTCGCCATCTGCTGCCTGACCTGTGCCCGCACTCATTCACACCCGCCGTCTTCGGGCTCAGGCTCCAACGCTTGGAAGACGGCGGATTCCAGGTGCTGGCGAACCTCGAAGATGGTGCGGCAGTAGGCGACCGGCGATCCCACGATGCAGACCTTCAGGCGCGGCTGACCGTCGAGCAGGATCTGTTCCACAGTCCACCGGCCACTTCTCTGCACCAAGCAAGAGCACCTGAGCATGCGCGAGTATCGCTCACGAAACACGCCGATGACCAGGGCGATTGCTTGTCACCCGGCCTGTGTTCGAACTAACGTGCTAAGGGTGGCGGGTGGTGCGGCACATGTTCCGGGGCTCAAGCGAGCCAGCGAGCTGACGCCGAGCGTCGCAGGACGCGGCGCCGATCGCCTGCTGCCCGTCCTCTCCGAACTGCGGGACCTCTTTCCGGATGGCGGGTTGCGCCGAGGTTCGACCGTCGCCATCTCCGGCGGGCAGGGCGCCACGACGCTGATGCTCGCCATGCTCGCCGCCGCTTCCCGAGCTGGATCGTGGTGCGCCGTGGTTGGCATGCCTCAACTGGGGCTCGTGGCCGCCGATGGGATGGGCGTCGTCCTGGAGCGACTGGCGCTCGTGCCGCATCCTGGCACCCAATGGACGAACGTCGTCTCCGTCCTGCTCGACGGCTTCGACATTGTTGTGATTGCTCCAGCCGGCCAAGTGGTCGCGTCCGTGCGCACGCAGCTAGCTGCTCGTGCTCGCCAGCGCGCCGGAGTTCTTGTGTCCTTTGGGGATTGGGATGGAGCCGACCTGACGGTCACACCTGAGAAGTCCGCGTGGCACGGCCTCGGACGAGGAAAGGGTCGCCTGCGCCAACGCGAGCTAACCGTGTGCGCCCGTGGCAGAGGAGCAGCGATCCGGCCGCGTCGCGCCACGTTATGGTTGCCCGGACCAGCGCTCGCACCTGAAGCACCCAAGCGCGGACATCTCTCAGTTGTCAAATAGTACTTGGACTTAATCAATGAAGTACGTATGGTAAGGCCGCACGCACGAGACTTCAGCAAGGATGGATCTACATGTCCACTGAAGATCTCCCACCGATATCCATACGGATATCGGTGGGGAGGCGAGCGTACGCGATCGTGTGGCTCCTGATCACCTATCTAACGCTCGGCTAGCGAGGGAGCCCTCCGTCGCGCGGGGGCTCTTTCTACGCCACCGATTCAAGAAACTGGAAGACCGCAGGAATGCGGCGTTTCCGGATGGCGACAGCATCCACATCATGGTCGTTACGGACGGACCCCCACGCACGAGACGATTGAATGCCGTTCGTCCGCGTAAACGCGTCCACCCACGTCCTCGACCACGCGGCCCGACTTTTCAAGGGGCTATCGCGAGGTGGGTGCGCTCGCGGCCGTTACCGTCGCTCACATAAAGGCCGGCGGCAAGAGCAAGGCACATGCCGGTGACACCGTCCCACGCCTTCTGCTGTTCGCGTAGAACAGACCGAACGATTCAAGCGCTGGATCGGTGTACGGGGCAAGGTCGACGCAGGTCCTCACCATGTCGAGCGTCTGCGACGTCGTACGAGTCTTCAGCCGGTAGCCACGTGCCAACAGCTCGCCTTGATACATATGTCCGTGCCTGGGTGCCTGAACTCCTTGTCACCGAAACCGATTGTGGCTGGCCAGAAATTGATCGGCGCATCGCCGCTTCGCCATAGACTTCAATCAAGGCGCCAGGGTCGCTCAGTTGTATGCAAACCGAGCTGCGACCGGGGCCGATCTCCAGCGCTAAAAACAAAGGCGGCGACCGGCCTCTTGTCCTCGACGAGGCAAACCACACTGCAAAACTCGCGGCCCTCATGCATGACAAACTGAGCCGTCCCGTCGATTGGGTCGATGATCCAAACACGACCGCTTAGGCGACGCCTGTGCAGGATAGCTGGACCATGAGCGCCTTCCTCACCAATGATCAACCCGTCCGGATAGGCAGCTCGTATGCACTTGATGATCTGAGCCTGCACGGCCTCGTCGGCCTCCGATAGGAGCGTGGCATCGGCCTTTTGCTCGACCCGAAGAGATCGCTTAGCACGAAACCCAGCAAGCATCGGCGTCAAGGCGCCTTCCAGATCTTGCCACAAAGACGGGATTTTCCGCACGCGGATTCTATGGTCGCACCTTGGGCACAAAGGCTGGTCCACGAGATGGTTGATCAAGGCAAGACTTGCGCCGCTTTCACCCTCCGGCAGACACGCCCGGTTTGCATCATCGTCCTAGCTGTCGATGCACTTGACGTGCAGTGCCTTGCTTCCGTTGAGCTCATGGCAGTCGGTCTACTGACATCGGCCGATCGCCGATCAGGGGTCGGCCGTACGTCTGCGTGCGAGGCGAGTGCGACGATGTTATGTCCGAGCGTTGCTCCTGTCGATGCATGGTTCTGGAGATTGGGGTTGGTGTGCACGACGACGGGCTCCCGACTGCGCCCTGCATGGGTTCCGACGCTGGTTCGGCAGTTTCGGCTCTGTCAGAAGCTCCGCTGTTGTTCTTGCAATCTCTGCAGGTCAACAACTTCCGCGCCCTGAAAGATGCGCTCTTTCAATTTCAGCCGGGCCTGAACGTCATCATTGGGGCGAATAATGCGGCGAAGTCTGCAGTGATCGATGTGCTGCGGGTGGTGTTCGGGATCGGAACTTTTGAGAACAAGGAGGACATCGTCAGGCTGGCCGCCACGGACGTGCATCTTGATGGCGGACCCGTGCAGCCCACAAAGACGATTTCTTTTCTGGCTACCTTCTGCGGACGGGCAGACTCCACGGTGAGTAGCCAGTTCCTGGACCTGTACTGCCCTGATGAAGTGGTGGAGGTCGGCCGGGCCAAGACGAGATATGTGATCTTGAAGTTGTGTTACAGCATCGACTTCGAGTTCTCTGAGAGCCAGCAGCGCTACCGGTTCGCCCGCAAAGACATCAAGGGCGGTCCGCGTCTGGACAACCCGGTGCCTGCGGAAGTGATGGACTCCGTTCGCGCGATCTATCTTGCCCCGCTGCGTGATCTTCTCAACGACCGCGTGCGTGTCGGCGCCGAAATTGAGCGCTTGGTCCTGGGTCACACGCCTGCTGATCGGGAGGAGCAGCGCCGGCAGATACCGTCCACATTGCAGAGGCACGCCGTCGAGCTGCTGCAGGCGGTGACCGAGAACAAGCATCATGCCGCGGTTGGGCAGAATCTGGCCAGCTACGCCAAGCCGTATGGCATTGGTGGCGATGTGATGAGCTTCCAGCCCACCGGGATCTCCGATGACCTCTTCCGTACGTTACGGCCGGTGTTCGCGCATGGTCTGCACGGTGATGACAGGCTGCCGTTGCGCAGCAACGGCCTTGGTATCAATCAGCTGATCTATGCCAGCATCGTGCTATCCCGGCGGGGAGAACACGATCCCGATGACACGACGTACAGGTTCTTCCTGATCGAGGAGCCAGAGGCGCACCTGCACCCGCAACTGCAAGACTCCTTCTTCCACGCGTTGAACCAGGTCACCGACCATCAAATGTTCGTGACCTCTCACTCGCCGACGATCACCGCGAAGGCCGACCTCGACAAGATCATCGTCATGAGGCGTGCCCCAAGCGTCCATGCGGCCACACCGCTGCATGTGTCGAGCGCCTTTGTCGGTAGGGAACAGGACAAGCGGTACCTGCACAAGTTCCTTGATGTGACCCGTTCCCAGATGCTGTTCGCCCGAGGCGCGGTATTTGTTGAAGGGATCACCGAAGGCCTGCTGATCCAACGGTTTTCGGAACTACTCGGACACAGCCTGCGTGATGCCGGAGTGGAAGTGGTCGTTCTCGGATCAGACAAGGGCTTCGACCACTTCCGGCCGCTGTTCCAGCACGGCCAGGACACCTACACCAGGGCGGTGTTCATCACCGACGGAGACCAGGACCCCTCGACGGCGCCCTCCCACGAAACGTTTCTGGACGATGCCGACGGCCGGATGGACGAGTTCCACGTGTCCGAAGACGGACGCACCGCGACCGCGATCGGCTACGGAACATTCGAATTCGGGCTGCTGCGAACCGCGGTGCTCCCGCAGTCGCCGGCGCAGATGTACACGCTGCTGGCAAACGCTTTCGCCGCTGCGGCGCCAACCGATGTCACGAACAAGAGCAGGCAGGACAGCTTTGTCCGCGACTTTCTCGACCGTAACAACCTGAGGCTGGCCTACCAGAAGATGAAGCAGAACAAAGTAGGCCAATACGTTCCCACGGACCCACCAGACCTGTGGCACGACGATTGGCATACCAATAGCCACTTTTCGACAGCCAAGTCGCAGTTCGCCTACGAACTGTGGCAGGCACTCGAGGCGTTGCCACTCGCCGAAGCGCGCAGGCGGTTCACCGTCCCCACCTACATCACAACGGCGATCACGTTTGTCGCCGGTCCGGCCGCACCACGGGGCGACGCGTGACACTGACCACGAAGCAGCGAAGATCGCTCTGGGCCGACGACGGCGAACCGATCATCGGACTCCGGATCGTGTCGGCCCTGCCGGGAACCGGCAAGAGCAGCACGCTTTCGCAGTACTGCATCGACTTGCACCTGCGCTGGCCGCGCCTGTGCCGGCCGTGGCAAGGCATAGCGATGCTGTCCTACACCAACGTCGCCAAAGACGAACTCGCCGACAAAATCCAGCGGCAGGGCACTGCCCACAACTTCCTTCGTAGTCCTCACTTCGCCGGAACCCTCGACGCGTTCGTCAACCAATACATCTTCCTGCCGTTCGGTACCTCTGTGATGCACTGCGCCGGCCGACCCAGGCTGGTGGGCGAACCGTTCGGAACCTGGCATGCAAACGGACGGTTGGTCAAGGGGACCAACGACAGGTTCAGCTCTCTGTTTTTCGACTGCTACAGCCTCACCGCCGGCGGATATCCCTATGTCGCTGACCCCAACGTCCGCAAAGTCGACGACACCAAGGTACGTCCAGCAGCGTTAGTGACCCCAGACAACGCACCGAAGATCATCAACATGAAGCGTGCTATCTGGCGACAGGGCGAAGCAACCCAAAACGATGCCAACTATCTCGCCCTTGAGGCCCTCAGGGCATCTCCAGCTCTTACACGTTCGCTGATCAAACGCTTCCCGGCTTTCATCGTCGACGAGGCGCAGGATCTTACCGAGATTCAGCATGGCCTTCTCGACCATCTCGTCGCATCAGGTCACCAGCATGTGGTCCTGGTGGGAGATCAGCACCAAGCGATCTATGAGTGGAACACGGCCCGGCCACAGTTGTTCATCGCTAAGATGCAAACCCCGCCGTGGAAAAGCTCCACGCTCGCGGACAGCTTCCGATGCAGTCCAGCGATCTGTGCCGCGTTGTCCAAGCTCGGCGAAGAGTCGCTCACGATCACCGCGGCTGCTGAAGGCAAGAACATCCATTACCCTGCCATCGTCGATGTTGCCACCTACGCCAAAGACACCATCGCCGACGATCTGACCAAGGCGATCGACCATCTGGCAAAACATCTGGGAGCTTCCTCATCGCACCAGGGCGACATGACGACCATCGCGGTCCTCACCAGAAGCACGAGCGACGCACCGTACTTGCAAGCAGCCTACGCCGGGGTGGCCGCCCAGGCTGCTAAGCCGGCGCTGTGGGAGCCAGGTGTACTCACCAAGGATTTCCTGCGAGTCATCCACCACCTCATGCGGGCAGACATCGCGGCAGCATTCAGTGCATATGAAGCTCTGCTGCTCAAAACAAAGCCGGAGCTGGTGTCGCGCTCGGAGCTGCGCAAGGCGATCAGTCGCGCGGCTCAGACGGATGGTGCCAACCTTGCCGCGTACCGCATCGCGGTGATGTCTGATGTGCTCGCGCTTCGCGATCGTCTGCCGCCCGACCTCCAGACCCCGATGACGATCTCCGACTGCGCTGGCCTCACCGATGTGTCTCTGCGCTGGATCAATGCGACACGGCGACGAGATATCGGCGCGGAACTGACGTCGTTCGGCGTGGGAGGAGAAAAGGAGAGCCAGAACCGTCCCATTGCGGCGATCTTCACGAGTACGGCCGAACGCAGCTACCTGCCGATCCCCGGCCATGAGAACATGCGCGTTCTCTTCTCCACCGTGCACGGGGTGAAGGGCGAGACCTACGACGGGGTTATCTTCTCAGTGAAGAGAACGACCAAGGCATGCGGATGTCCCGCATCCTCGACGGCATGGAAGTCGATCTTCGGCCACCCGCTCGTGGAATGCGAAACCAAACGCATCATCTACGTCGCACTATCACGCGCAGCGCGCGCTCTAACCGTATTCACCCCGCCGACAACAGCGCGGGTATGGCAAGGACTGCTTTCATAAGAACTCTTGCACCGGCTGAAGCATGCTTCGCGGGAGGCGGTGGGAGGCAGGCGGGCACGCGTACGGACAAGGCCTCTCCCGCCGCCAGCGGCGATCCGCACTGTCCATGACGGACAGTTGGTGTACGACCGACGCATAATCCGCTCGCCCAGCCGTTTTCGTTGCCATCGCCGTGTTCGCCATCGCTGTCTGCGTCCACATCGCGGATTCGCTCGTCTTAGGCGGGAGGTTTCTGCGGCTGGTGGTGATCCAAATGTGGGTGAGGGCTGCCCCAGCCGGTCAGGTCAAGTAGTCGATCCTTGTACTGTTCGGCTTGTTCGAGCAGTTCGGGGACCTGAAGGAGTCCGAGGGCTGATAGAACGAGGCCTCGGATTCGGTTGCGGTGCCGTAGGGTGATCGAGCCGCCGATCGTCGAGCTCCACATCGGGTCGGCCTGCATACGTCGGATCATCTGCCCGTTGAACCGGTTGATCGGGGCGGGCAGGTCAACGGGTTCCCCGGCGAGATCGGGCAGCCCTACCAGGGTCACCACTGTTTGGACCAGGCTGATCATGTACACGGTTGACGTTGCACGCTGAAGATCCGCGACAGGAACGGTCCGTACGCACGACCGCAGGTTGTCCACGGAGATAGCGCGTGTCAGTGGACTCCAGATGTCCTCGCCGCGCAGTTCGGCCTCACGCTGCACCTGCTGCAGGTGTTCCAGTTGTTCTTCTGACAGGACACCGGCAACGGCGAACATCTCGGCCAATTCCTCGCCGATCGCCTCGTCGCCCGCGCCGACAGCGTGGATGATTCCCGCCAGCGCGGCGCGGCGCCGGGTGGCGTTAGGCGGTTCGGCTGGCTCCCTCCCGTCGACGGCATCGACGAGTTCTTGCCAGGTCGCCCTGGCGAGAGCGTGCGGATTGCGCGCAGCCCGGGCGGCGGCGTCCTGACGCGCCTGCCATCCCGCGTCGTCGTGCATGTCTGCGGCGGTCACCCGCGCTATTCCGTTGAGTTGCGTCATAAAGGCAGCCCGAATTTGATCTTCTGCTACGGGTTGCCCGATGGCGAACCGTTCGATGATGTGCCCGCCGGCACGTGGTGACCCCTGACGAGACTGGCGTCCCAGGAGGATCACCATTTGGACGGTCGCGTCGTCTGGCTGTTCAGTGTAGGTGCCTTGGCCTCGCCCCAATCCCTTGCGGATGGCGCGTGGAAGGGCACCCTGCCGGCGCCAACGTTCGATCTGGTAGGGGGAGATCTTCACGCCCGCAGCTTGGGCTGCGGTGATCAGGGCTGCCGTCGAACCTCCTACCCGTCCACGTGGCATGCCCGCGATTTTACAACCCCGCGAAGTTCTATTTCAGGATATAGCTCCGCGCTTGCGGTACTGGACGCGAACCGGTGACCACCGGTACAGCAGCCGAGGCTGGAGGTCCGAGGGAATGTCCACAACGGCACAGATCGCATGGGCCACATCCGTGACCGTGACCGCAGTCTGCGCCACGGTGATAGTCAGCCTGCGCGGCAGTGAGCCCGGACAGCGGCCGGCGATCCTGCGCGCCCTCGGTCATCTTGTCGCTGCGTTCCGGGGGTCAGCCGACCGCCAACCGGAGATCCATTCGGGCGGTGGATCGTCAAGCAGGAAATTCCCCGACGATGCGACGGAGGCCGCCGGCATGACTACGACCGGGCGGCAGCCTCACACTGAACTGGTGACCGATCTCGGGCCGCAGTTTCTCCAGGAAGAGGAGCAGGCCCTCGCCGCCCTCGCCAGCTGGATCGCCGATAGCCGTGTCCCGACGATCGTCGCCGCGTACAAGGCAAAGGCGAACGCCTGCGTCCAGCCACTAGACAGCATCCTTATAGATCAAGCGAGCGTCGTCAGCTTCCTGGCCGTCATGCTCGGGATCGGCTTTCTGCGGCCGGACGGTACGCAACTGCCGAACCCCTTCGATCTCTCGCAGCCGGATCATTGGGAGCTGACGGAACCCGAAAGGCAAATCGTCGGGTACGCCGCTGCGGCACTCCACCAGGTGATCATCGCTTGTGCGGCGGAGTTGGATCGGCACGGGGTTGGACTGGACCGCGACTGGCCGCCTGACCAGTGCGTCGTTGGGCAAGCCCTCCTGCTCGACGTGGACTGGAGCCTTCCTGCTGGGGAGCTAGCCGACTCCTTCGAACCGGGCGTCGTCAGCATGCTGTCGCCGGACTTCCGCGCGGCGCCCGCCCGTGACGGCCGCAGTATCCGCGCTACCGACAATATTGAACGGATCCGGGTCGCCCTGCGTTCCGCTGTATCGCCGGGACCTCGTCGCCGTGCGGCATACGCGGGCGGCGGAACACGTGCCGTGCCGACGGTAACCCGCCTTCGCCGTGAAGCTCTCGCCGTTGTGCTCGAGCGCTGGCCCGACGTCACCGTCGCGCAGCTTCGCCTCACATATGCCACTGGCAGTGCTGACACCCCTGGTGGTTGCTTTCGCCGCGAATGGACCATGAGGCTACTGCCCATGCGCTCCCGGCCCATCCCCAGCGATCAAACGCTTCGTAACGACCTCAACGCCATCAGACAGACCGATTGACCGCTCCAGTCATACCGGCCATGTCCGGCAGGCGAGCCAAGTGGTGGGTACGAGATTCCGCCCAAGCTAATGTGTGGGCGCGTTCGCTTGGGCTCGAATGCGTTCATTGTGGGATCATGACCGAGAAGACTCCGTCCGGGGATTCCCCCCGAATGGGACCAACCGAGATCGTCGACCGGCTCTTGGAGCGCATCGCAACCGCAGTCTGGGGTTGGCGGCAGACGATGCAGCTCGTTGTTCTGTTATTGGCTGTCGGCGTGGTGACCATCGCCGCGCTCAGCACAGTACATGGGATGGTTGTCGAGGTATTGGTCGCATCGGCGGTCGGTTCCATCCTGAAACGGTTTCATCGTTGAGCCCGAAGTCTTCCGACCATCTATCTCGGCCCGAGACAATTCGGACTGGCTATGGCGCGGTTTCAGCGAGGGGGTCTAGCCACCTCGACCCCGAAGTGGCTGACGATGTCGAGGCGACCGCTTGTGCTGCGGCATGGAGGTCTGTCACGCCGGCGTTGACAGGGATCTTTCCCACGTCGGCCGGAACCGCGGACCGTCCACAGTCCTTCGGCAGGTTACAGCAGTTGTCCTCAGGACTTGCCTGCTAGCGGTGGGTCTGAGGTCGATTGCCTGAAGCGGCAGACTTCGAGCAATTGTCAAGACTTGTGGATGAGAGATCTTGGCTATGCCGCCTTGGCGAGCTGGCGGTTGGTGGTGGTGGTGGTGCGTCGTTCGACGAGTTTGC
>Ga0209382_10006867_pt1 | contig 14581 bp, 18 predicted proteins | sample SoiMetdeltSBSDD5_FD_187599 | JGI IMG/M metagenome (GOLD analysis project Ga0209382, IMG submission 187599) | Bulk soil microbial communities from a Populus tree surrounding site in Tennessee, USA - Soil MetaG P. deltoides SBSDD5 (SPAdes) (version 2) | ecosystem: Environmental > Terrestrial >... | reverse complement strand
GGTGCAGGAGATTCCGCGCATGGTGGCGGACTGCAACCTTGGCCTGGTGCCGCTGGAGATTTCCTCGATAACCAACTACGTACTGCCTTTGAAGCTCCTGGAGTATACCTCCATGGGCATCCCCTCGCTAACGGTTCGCAACACGACAATTGGCCACTACTTCGGCGATGACGATTGCCTGTTCTATGAATCCGGGAATGTGCAATCGCTGCAGACGATTCTCGATCGTCTGGCTGCGAGCCCAGAGACTCTTCGGCGATATCAGCAACGCGCTATGGTGCTGCGTGAGAGGTTCCTCTGGAGCCGCGAAAAGCAGAAGTACATAGCCTTATTGCATGAGCTCGCGGGTCATTCGTGCTGACGCGAGGCGTCGCCAAGGTTGCGTCGCGATCCTGCGGTGTGTCCCCGCGCCTGGTCATGCAAGGTTGTTCATACTCGCGCGCCAATCCCGAGCCGGAGAGCCGTGCGTCATACCGGCTCGAGGGACGCGAGGCCCCGTCTTTCCCGTTGTTGCATGTCCTTCAATTGACATCTGAATGACGCGATTCGGGCGCACGTTCTCCACGTGGTTTCGCGTCTTTGCGCCAAAACATTGCAGGGGGAAGACGCCATGTCGAGCCACAACAGGTCACAGGAGGCCAGCGCGGAGCTGAATGGTCAGCGTTGGCTCACCATGAAACTGCAGGCCATCGGCCTACCATCACGCACGCGAGGGCAACCCCGCATCCGGCGCTGTGACGCCGACCGCATCAAACCTGTTTCCAAAGCGCTGCTCATGATCACGGTTTCAGCGGCCCTGTTTACAGTGTCGGCGGTGTTGTGGACGCTGGTCTATCTGATGGCGCGTTGATGTGTTCTCGGTCGCCCGCACGACTCGCGCACAGGTGCATCTCGTCGAAGGGGCACGAAAGGAGCACTCTCTCACCGGCGGGACAGAGATCGACAAGTTGACGCCCGGCGCGAGACGGTGCCTTCCAGCCCGACCTCGGCCGCCTCGAGAGAGCTTCGGGCAATAACCATGCGCAAGGATTGGGTTTGCAAATTGCTGCATGAGAGCGCCTCATTGGCCATCGGTGCAAAGCGCCGGCCGGGCACGGACGCGGGTGTAGCTCAGGGGTAGAGCATCACGTTCCCAACGTGGAGGTCATGGGTTCAAATCCTATCGCCCGCTCCAACTTAGCCGAAGTAGGCGGCACGCAAACGGCACGCAAAAGCTCGTCGAGCGCGGCCCTGGCAGCCTTCATGTGGCTCGGGTCAGCATTGGCGTACATCTCGGTGATGCTATAGCCAGGCATCTTGTGGCCAAGCAGCGCAGCGACCTCCCAGGGAGGGACGCCTTGGGAACGCAACCACTTACCCACGGTGTGCCGCAAACTATAGGGGTTGCAGTCGATATTCGTCCTCTCCCTGGTATTGCGCCAGCTTTTCTTTAGGCTTGCGATTGACCTTCCACGGAAGCGGATGAGAGGCCCTATCCATTGGTCTTCTTGGCCCCAGCGGAGCAGGTGCTGAGCCAACATAGCGCAGATTGGGATCTCCGCCCGCCGCTTGCTGGTTTGAATTCGGGCGAAGGCGTTTAGCCGGATCGACCCACCTCGCAAATCGATCTGGGTCCAATCGAGACTGAGGATGGCATCGGGCCGTCCGCCCGTCCCAATACCAAGAATGAAGAACCGCTTCGTGTGCGGCTCCCGTAGGGCGTTGTAAAAACGCCTGAGTTCGCTGAGAGCGAGAGGGCGGCCTTTGGGCGGCCCGCGATAGCCGGCGATGCCCTTGATAATGGGCCGCACGGTAATGAGCCGGCGCTTATAGGCGCGCATGAGTGCGGCGCGGCCAACACTCAAGATGCGGTTGATGTAGCCGGGTGTGTAGTCGCGCTTGGCGAGCCACGCCTTGAACGCTTCGATGCGGTCCAGGTCGCACGCATCGGCGGCCGTGATGTGGCGGAAATACTCAGCCCAAAGTCGGGACGAGCTCTTCACGTCGGCCGCAGATACGAGCCGCTTGCCGTGAGCTTCATCGTAAGCAAGAAGAACCTCCGCTAGGCTTATAGGTCCGTGGGGAGGAGGCCCCTGCTGCTGGGCCAGGAACCAGGCGGTCAGCCGCTCTTTCGCTTCGTCAATATCGCTAGTGCCAAGGCTGATGCGGACAATTTGCCGGCCTTCGAGCTTGCAGCGGTAGTAACCGGGTCGGCCGGACTTGGTGCCGAGCCACCAGTCGCCGCATTGAAATTCTCGCTTCTCAGATCGCCTTCCCATTGCTCTTTCGCCTTCACGCCAAAGAGGATGATGTCTGCGATGTGGTAGCCCATGTAGCCGACCGAGCCGCCCCCGAGATCGACGAATGGCACGAGCCTGGCGCGGCGCTTGCGCTTGAGCGTAGAGTAGTCAAAGCCGATCTGTCGAGCAGCTTCCTTCTCGGAATAGCGCCGGTAGAGTTGAAACGCATTTTCAGCAGCTACCTTCTCGCGGAGCCTCTCCCGCGGATCCCCTTGGTCGATCATTGTACTCTCAGGACAGCTCTCGCCGCTTTCGATGCTCTTCCCAGCCTTCTCGCCATTTCTGTGCAAGTCCAGGTCCGAGCTTCTCCTCGAAGATCCTCGACAACATCGCACAGTGAGCATCCAGTTCAACCACTCTACAAAGCTTGCACATGAGGTCCCCCTGCGCTTTCGGTGATAGCAAAGATACGGCAGCGATGTCGCTACTGCGCCACAAGCGTAGCGGCGAGGGAGCCAACAAGTTCAAACGTTTGGCTGCATCACGATAATCTTCTCGGTCCTCGCATACTGCGACAAACGTCTCAGGGTATTCGCTTTCCAACTTAAGCAGTATATAGTCTACTGATCCCTTCGACCTTGGGGCCGGCCAAAAGCGGCGAAAAATGCCGTCCGTGACGCTTTTTTTTGGTGGCCTACCGCGAGACCTCATGGTACGCTTGAGAAGATCGACCACTTCACGGTAATGACCGAGTGCTAGAAGGCTCAGGCGAACTGGGCGCATGCGTTTAACGGTAGAAAGGCCTAGGCCGTCAGGATCCAGGGCCAAGTCGACGAAGGTTTCGAACGTAGCGCCGCTCTGATGTGGCTGCTTTAGCCATAATTTTTCCCTCACGATTACATCTATTATATCGTCGAGATCTGTAAAATCTGTGTCAGCGGACGCAATGATCTTCGCGGCTTGGGCCACCGGGCCAGGCGCTCTTTTCGCACTACCTAGGATCATGTTGAGCCCACCTTTTGCTTGGCTTGGCAGAATTGATGCTATCGGTGCGCTACGGGACCCGAGCGCGTTTATTTTCCAACGAGCTGAAGCGTGTCGCCCCTGATTACCAGAGCCCGCAACCTCCGGAGGAAGGACATACCGATCAACGCTTCTTGGCACGATGAGTTGGCGGGGTGAACGACGGCATCGACTTCCCGCAAGGTGACTCGACCAATTCTGACTGACTGCAGCCTAGCTCTGTGCGCAATCAGGTTACCGTTGGCTGTTTGCAGCCCAATCGGTGGTCCTAAGATGATACCAAGAGACTCTGCCATGCTTGCGCAAATCCCAAGAGACGATGAGCCCGTATCGATAAGGCCCCGCACAAGGAGCTTTTCGTTAAGAACTACATCAGTGCGAAAGAGAGATTTGCTTGCGGTCTGCAGCAATACCGTTTCTGCTTTCGCCGGTGACCAGTGTGGTAGTAGGGCTGCGATCACGAAAACGTGGATGATCGGAGCAGTCCTGCCGCTAGGCTGGGAGAGGGCAGCGGTAGAGCTGACTTCAGGCGTACGCTCGGATCGCCCTAGCGCGGTCGCGACTTTATGGAGTTGACTTGCAAGGAAGGGCATGGGTCCGTCTTCGTGTCCACAAGCCGGCGCGCTTGTTGTATCAGCATTAGCATGTCGATATGTGACTGCAGAACCCGCCCCAAGATTTCATGGAGCGGCTTGACACGGAATGACAACTCGCGGCATTGGCGCGCCCTAGTTACCAGAGTATGATGATGCTGAGGATTGCGAGAGCATGGAGAAAATAGAGATGCCTCCCCTGCCCATCAGCGAACGGTGCATCACCATCGCGACAGACGATCCACAGACCCCCGAGAGAAAATGGCTCGCCATCCAACTCCTAGCGTTACTCAACTGGCCAGATGATCCGTTTTCTCGCGAAGCGTTCTGCCAAGAGCCGCTCATGCCAAGGCATGTGGTCGACAACATTAAGTCGTATATTAACCACGAGGGCGTAGGTGGTAGGGATACTAGGGCAGATCTTATTGATACATTGAATTACCTGCAACGGGTTGATCGCAGCGGGCGTCCGTTCTCCCGTGTTCAGATCGCGGGCACGGAGGCGGTGGCTGAGCAAGTGAAGGAATGCATCAAGGTATGGGGGCTGGCTGGGTTCCGTCTCAACATTATGGTACGCATGGCGCTCCATCATGAGGATGACTTACGCAGTAGGGGAGGCGCCAGCCTTACCAAGGCCACACACCTCATTGTGGACCAAACGAAATGGAACCATACTGATGTGGATGCAGCCTGGAGAATACACAAAGGAGTTGCCCATATCGCGGCGGCAGTCGTCCACGTCGCCTACGAGATTCGCTCTCTGATTCATAAGAGGGAATCGCAAACCATCCCCCATTGGGCGGAGCTAAAACTTGCGCTGGATAGTCGCCCAGCCCGAATCTTGCAGGTGGCTCGTAGTCTTCAGGACTTTGTATTGACTTTCAGAACTCCGTTATCGCCGAGGCTGATAAATACGGAGCTTTGGCTTATTGGTGGGCCAGCGCTTGTTGATTTGAGATCAGCGCTTCCAATGCTTGACAGTTTGTGGGTCGAGCGGCTGCGCAACTTGGGTCCAACACGGTCGTCGAAGCGAAAAAATAGCCTTCGACGGTCAGGCCGTAAGGTTGCCGTCGCTATCTGACCGTCACGACCGTCAACCCCGTCAGGGCATCCGCATCTGTCGTATTGCACGCCTTTCGCCAAACTCTTCGACGGTCAGGCTTTGAGGCCCTATTGCTATTCGATCTGCGACGGTGGTCGTCGCTGTTCCAGGGATCAGATTAACGAGAGGCGTGACTTCACGGCCCGATCGGTGACGCTCGCATGCAAACGGCTCAGCATCATCGCTGAGATTTACCTGATCGAGAGCATCGACGGTAGCGTCACACCCGTCGAGGCCTACAGCTCCGAGCACGTCCACTCCAGTGTCCTAATCCTTGAGGATTGCCGGCTGAAGCGGATGGCGCCATGTGTGCTGTTGCCGCCGCGCAACGTTCGCAATTGAAAAATCCCCCAAGGGAAAAGGTTTAGTTGACAAAAACCCCAATTACGTGCACTTGGGCATCATACTAGGGGGGATTGCGCAAACTTCTACGCCGAGCTTCCCTACTATGCTCGCGAATTGGCGACGATCGCTTCCTTTGCGCCGGCAGGAGATTTCCCTACCTCCCAAGTCCGCAAGAAACGCAAAGAGCGCCGCCTGAACTGTTAACCATGCAAATCACAGGTTGGGCGCATTGGTGCTCGCAGAATGTCTATCGCGCACGGGCTAATCTCTCCCTTGGCGTGCTGGTTTGAGCGAAGTCCCCGACTAGCTCCGCCATGAAATCGTCGGCCAACGCTAGCTGCTGCAACCGCCGAAGGTCCAGCGGGATTACTTCTACAGTGGTTTGGCCCGAAGATTGTGTTGCGGGGAATTCATGGCCTAACTTTTTCAGTCCCAGGAGTACCTCCCATTCAGTCCCTCTTAGAAGATCGCAGATCAAGCTTAAGAGAACCGCCTGAGCAGCCGTCTGAGGGCGTTTCAAAAGCTCTGCCCCGATGAGCTGCGCATAAACTCCCGCCTTCATTTGAAGACCGTGGAGATCGTGTGTTGGTACACGTGCCATCGCCCACGCAAGCTCATTCATCTCTTCGATTGCGTTCTTGTCTATTTTGGTGTGGTCCGCTTCGGACCGACCACCCTTGCATCGTGAAACACGTGTTATTGCCCGACGCATTCGCACTTCTCAGCACTAAACCATAATTGCATCTGACGCGCGTTAGCCACGTGGAAGGCTAGCGTCGCGACACCACTGGTGTCCTGCGCGCATGGGGCCTGCCATCGCCAAACGGTCGGCTTAACGTCGACGCAGTAGCCTACTGCCCACTTCGTGGCGTGACCACGATTTTTTCCCGAAGCAAAGCAGGAAAGGAGAACTCGCATGCGTGAAGCAGCAAATGAACTGGACCGCGATGTCGCCCGGAGACTCTTCCGGCAACATCTCGCCCGATCGGGAGAAATCTTGGAAGGCCATGCGCAAGCGGCGATGGCGGAGGCGCGCGGCAACGTCAAACGTGCCGCCACCATTCTGAGTGAGCGGCTCAAAGCAGACCTAACCTTCCAGGTGGAGGTCGACGCCTTGGACCGCCTCATGAAGCGCGCTTTCCCACCGATTGAATTGCCGACGCCGCCGCCGATGTATTGGCCATCGAGACTGCCACCCTCGGAAAACCCCAAGCGCCGCACCCGCAAGGCACGCAAGTCCCATGCGAAAAAGACCTGATCCTGCCCGGGAGCTAAGCCCGAAGATGCACCGTTTTTGCTTGAGCATCGTCGAGGGCGACGGGCCGAGCGAAGCCTATAAGGTCGCCTACGCCGCATCAGGCATGAGCGACGACAGCGTTGCCGTTGAGGCGTCACGCCTGCTGCGCGACCCACGCGTGCACGCCCGCATCGAAGAGCTGCGCACCTCCTTGCAACGGTCTCTGGGCGTGTCGCGAGCCACGCTCCTTCGCGAAATCGACGAGGTACGCGAGCTTGCCAAGACGAGTGGCGACATCAAGACGATCCTGACTGCCACGATGAGCAAAGCGCGTCTTCTCGGCTTCCTGGACAGCCCTCCCAAGCCGACCAGCCCAAGCGAGCGCGAGGCCTCCAGCATTTTCGGTGCCGAGCTGACCGGCAAGGGCGAGTGACCCGTCAGGCGCCGATCGGCGTTTCGATGCCGGCCGCCCGCGATGAACACTCCTTGCAGTGACGATAACGGCTGGTGGCCGCCGGGCTGACCCCCTCGAAACCCCCGGACGAACAAATCCCGCGGAGCGACCACTTCCGCGAGCGCTGGAGCATGCGCGCATCATGGACCTCAACTTTGTTTACGAGCCGCTCATCACTGATGTCGACGCGACCTGTTCGGGCCGTCCCGTTGATCTCGACCTGGCGCGCGAAGATCTCACAGGCCCGGGGCTTCGCGGTGACGACAAGCCCTTTCAGCCATGCCTGACGTTGGTCGACCCGCATGCGATGATGGCAACCCTCGATCTCCCGCAGTGCTCCGACGCCCTGGTCAATGCAGCCATCCCTGCGCTGGTTGCCAATCTGGTCTCTCTAGTACAGCTTGGCGAAGCAGTGTGGTTGTTCTACGCGCGGGACAACAACCACTATGCCCGCGTCCGCCGGTATGTGCCTGACTTCTATCGCCGTCGGGTCATGATCAAGGCGGTAGATCGGCTGCAAAGCGCAGGGCTCATCGAGCACCAGCAGACTAGGCCATCCCCTCGTGCGCGCTACAGATCGCGGTTGCGGCCAACCAAAGCCCTGCGCGCCAGAATCTGTGAGCTGCCGACGATCGCGACTCACTTCGATCGGCGGGAGCCAATCGTGCTTAGGGGCGCCGACGGGCAGCCGCTCCCCTATCCTGAGAGCGCACAGGTCTACGCTATGCGCAAGGACGTGATCGCGCACAACGCCTTCCTGCAGGGCTTCGACATCACTCTCGTCCACCCCGAGACGTACTACGACGACCAGGGCTACCTAGTGATCGACGGCCGTCGCTTAAATCCTACCCGGATCACCTATTATCGCATCTTCAACGGCCGCTTTACTCGGGGTGGCCGTTGGTACGGCCCGTGGTGGCAGAACGTGCCTTCGCGCTGCCGAGCAGGCATTCGCATCAACGGCGCGCTGACGTGTGAACCGGATATCCGGGGATGCCATATGCGCCTGTTGAGCGCGCGCGCCGGCGTCAAACTCGGGGCCGGCGATCCCTACGAAGGCTTGGACTTGCCGCGCAGGGACGTGAAGCTCGCCGTCAACGTGATGCTAAATGCCTCTAGCTGGCCAAGAGCACGCGCAGCGCTCATGGCGAATCTCGCAGAAGACTACGGCCCAACGGTGGGGCCCCAGGTCGACAGGCTTCGAACAGCAATCCAAAGGCGCTTTCCCGCCCTGGACGACTTCTGGAACACGGGCTACGGACTTACATTGCAGGGGATCGACGCCAACATCTGCGAACGCTTGCAACGAAGGTTGCGCGGTTGCGGCGTACCGGCCCTGTCGGTGCACGACAGTTTCGTGGTGCCACAGTCGGCGGGTGAATTGACCACCGGCGCGATGCACGAAGAGTTCGATCGCGCCTGCCACCGGCTTCGCGCAAGGAGTTAGGACCAACCATTTGGAACAGAGAGACAATCTGAGAAAGTTTCCGACCAAATGGAGGGAGTGAGGGGGGTGGGTGGCGCGCCGCTTGCGCCGATCGTTCGTCTACCACCACCACGCAGCGAGAGCGGCTCCTGGAGGAGAGGAGGAGAAAGAATGGAGCCTGGAGGTCCCCAAGGTCGAGGTTCTAGCCCGTGTTTTGCCAACACTGCAGCCTGATCGTCGATCGTCATCGGACGGCTTGAACGCTCTAACGACCGCGCAAGTCAGGTCGCTTCAGCCGCAGCATGAAACTCGTGTTTTCCTCCTGCGGCAGACGCCCGCGCTGCCGCCGCAGCTCCGAGCCCCCTTGAGCAGGGAGGTGGTGCCCAGCTCCCGTAGGTTCAAATCGCGCAACCCCCGACAGTTGACTCTCGCATGCCAGATTTAAGACAGCTTCACATCGGCACGTATGCCGAACTGAGGTCCGGTCTTGCTGGAGCGACAGCCGAAGGACCTTCGGTGCCACTCGCCCCAGATCACGTGACTGAAAATCACGGTGTCGGTTCCCGGGTTCCGCCCCTGGGCACCACCCCTGGATTTTTCCTCTGAAATCAATCGGTGGGACAACCCTGGATACACGGTGGGACAATCTATGTTCGCGGTTTGAGCTTGCTCATTCCGCTCGCGGCAAGCCGCTTGCGATCAGCCGCGCGGGTGTAGTGCTCAGCTTCTTTTTCTCTGAGCCATCCGAACCGCGCCATCAATTCGCGTGTGGTCGCGCCGTCCTCGGCTGCAATCGTCGCCGCGCCCTTGCGTACCCCGTGCGCCGAGCAGTGTTTCAAGTCAGCTTCGTCGCAGCGCTCGCGAAACCAGTTGCCGAAGCCGGCGGCGGTGAACGGCCGGTTCAATTCATTGACCAGAAAGGTCAGATCGCCTGTGGGGCTGGCATCAATGATGACTTGCATTTCTGGGTGTACGGGAAGATCGACCCGCGTGCCTGTCTTTTTCGTCGTGAATGACAGCCAGCCGTCATGCACGTGCTGCCGCCCCAGCGTTACCAAGTCGCCCCGTCGTGCGCCTGTGTAGTACAAGAGCGCCAGCGCGAGCCGCGCCTTCGTGCCGAGGGGATGGCTTTGCTCGAATTGTGAGAACTCCTGCCGCGTCCATGAGTGATGCCCATCACCTTCTGCGGCGAAATATGCTACGTCATTTGCGGCATTGGTCGAAACGTATCCAATCGCGTTCGTTTGGGCCCAACCGAGCACGGCGCGTAGGGCCTTGATGCGAGAATTTGCAGCTTCGGGGGCATCCACCTTACGGTCGCGTAGCACCTTCACGAGCTGCGGAGTCATGCTCTTGACTGGGCAGTCGCCGAACAACCCGGCCGTGGTCTCCTCCCTCCAGATGCTCTCGAAGATCAACCGGCGCACATGTTGCGTGCGAGCACCTCGAGGCGCAGTGGCCTTTCTCGCGTGCCGGAACAATGCGACGTGCCCGCTGGAGGCGTGGGCTGCCGCTCGCGCCATTTCCGACGACGCTTCCGCTCGTTCAGCTCGGCATGCTCGTTGCCCGTTCGTCGGCCTAGTGCCAAAGTGTTCGAACGGACATACGCCGACGCAAACCTGGTCTACGAATTCGATGCCATCCAGGGGAGGCAAATTATGATCACCGAGGAGAGACTGCATCGCGTGGCATTGCCCGCCTACGTGGCCGAGCGCATCGCGCTGCGCCGCGGCACCCCACACGCCTTCGAGAGGATCGATCCGGCCCGCACCGCCCTCGTCGTCGTCGACTTGCAGAATGGGTTCATGGCGCCGGGTCAGCCAGCCGAGATGCCGGTCGCGCGGGCTATCGTGCCGAACGTCAACCGACTGGCTGAGGCAACGCGCAAGGCTGGTGGTGCGGTCATCTGGCTCAAGCACACGTTTGACCAGGAGACAGCGCAGACCTGGTCCATCTGGCGCACGAGCTTTATTTCGAGCGATTGGGGCCAACGCATGGAGGAGGCCTTCACGCCTGGAAGCTTCGGACACGAGATCTATGCTGACCTGAAAAAGGCTCCCAATGATCTGGTCGTTCTCAAACGCCGCTTCAGCGCGCTGGTACAAGGCTCGTCGGGCCTCGATCAGATCTTGAGGCAAAGGGGGATCGACACGCTGATCATCGTCGGAACAGCCACGAACGTGTGCTGCGAGAGCACCCTACGCGACGGTATGATGATGAACTACAAATGCGTCATGGTCTCGGACGCGAATGCCACGCGCACGGACGAGGAGCACAACGCGACGCTCTCCACCGTCGCCGTCATTTTCGGCGACGTGCGCACGACGGACGAGGTAGTGGCGCTCCTAAATGCAAGGTCGAATATTTCTGCGTGAGGGAGTCACCACATTGCGCCTCCCCTTCTTCCTGCAGCATGGCGTAGTAGGTGGTCACCGGCCCCATCCCGCCAACAACCCGCTGCGGCTTAAGCGCTGATCGCTGGCGGCGGTGCTTCGGCTCGCGATCGGGGTCCGTCCCACCGTCGCAAAGCAGCTACGGCTTCGGTGCAGACCAATCTCATCACGTTGTGAACGTCCAGATCGATTTTGGCGGGCGAGGAAGGAATTGAACCCTCTCTGACGCGGGTTTGGAATCCGCCGCTCTACCGATGAGCTACACGCCCGTACCGACTGGCGGGATCGAACCGCCTCATGACGGGGCCACGACCCGTTGCCTTCCCACTTGGCTAAGCCGGCAAGATTGGTCGCGGAAGCAGGGATCGGACCTGCGGCTGACGAGGCGTATGAGACCTCCGCTCTACCGACTGAGCTATTCCGCGGTGTTGGGATTTTGCGCATCACGTCGCTTCCTGTGCTGCGCACAGGTTTTTGGCTGCCCCTCTTGGGTTCGAACCAAGGCCTCCGAGTTCAAAGCCCGGTGCCCTACCAGCTAGGCGAAGGGGCAACGCGATTGGTGCCACGTGCGGGATTCGAACCCGCGCCACCCGATTTGAAGGACCGGCGTCCTCGGCCGCTAGACGAACGTGGCGAGATTGGAGCGGGCAGCGAGAATCGAACTCGCGTCTTCTGCTTGGAAGGCAGCGGCTCTGCCATTGAGCTACGCCCGCGTGGCGGATGGTGCAGGGATCGAACCTGCGCGACCCTAAGGTCTCGACGCGCTAGCAACGCGTTGCCTTACCGCTCGGCCAACCATCCGGTGTTGGCGCCCTCGGGGTGAGTCGAACACCCGACCCGCCGCTTAGAAGGCGGCCGCTCTCATCCGCTGAGCTACGAGGGCAAATTGGTCAGCGTGGATGGATTTGAACCACCGATCTCCTGCGTCCAAGGCAGGCAGGGACGACCAGGCTCCCCTACACGCTGATTGACTGGTGCACACGGCAGGACTCGAACCTGCACCTCCCTGGTCCGCAACCAGGAGCTTTATCCAGTTGAGCTACGTGTGCGTGACTGGCGCCGCGACGGAGACTCGAACTCCGGTCTGCCGGCTGAGAACCGGCATGTCCTGGCCGCTAGACGAGCGCGGCAAACTGGCTCCCCGACCAGGACTCGAACCTGGATTGACCGGTTAACAGCCGGGCGTCCTACCGTTGGACGATCAGGGAATGGTGGAGCACCTCGGACTCGAACCGAGCTTCAATCTCCTTGCAAGGGAGACCCGCGGACCCTGCGCGTGCCCCGATTGGGCTTGTCATAGGGGGCCAGACCCTTGTGCTCCGCGTGCAACGAAGCGATGGCGAGACGGGTCTGACGCCCGTGAATGGGGTTGGTGGTACCTGGGGTAGGTTTCGAGCCCACCTCTCCGCGGCTTCAACGCGGCGCTTTCACCAGATTAGCTTCCCAGGCGGAATGAAAGTGGTGCGGCCGACGGGAATCGAACCCATGTCTGCGCGGTGGCACCGCGCGGCTCTGCCATTGAGCTACGGACGCTTTGGTGCACAGAGCAGGACTCGAACCTGCGAAGCCCGAAGGCACCTGATTTACAGCCAGGCCTCGTTGCCACTTGAGTATCTGTGCGCGATGGATGGTGCGGGCAATCGCAAGGATCGCCCGCACCTTGTTTGGCGGAAGGCTGACGGTTCGAACGCCACACCTTGCGGTGCCCACCCGTTTTCAAGACGGGTTGCCGGCCACTCCAGCGGAGCCTTCCTTTTGTTGGACGTCTCGGCGCGACTCGAACGCGCGACCCCCGCCTTCGGACGGCGGTGCTCTGATCCCCTGAGCTACGAGACGAAGCTAGGCCTCGAGTTGCGCGTCCCAGTAGAGATAGTCCACCCAGCTCTCATGCAGGTAGCCGGGCGGAAACGCGCGCTTGGCAGCCAGCAGCTCGTTGAGCGTCGGCTCCTTCGGCCGGCGCCGCGGCTTGATGCGCAGCGAGTTGCCCTTGCCAGTGTTACACGGGACGCACGCCGTGACGATGTTCGACCAGGTCGTCTGTCCGCCGCGCGAGTGCGGAACGACATGCTCGAACGTCAGCGCCGACGCGGCGAACGCTTCGCCGCAATACTGGCACATGAAACGATCGCGCAGGAACACGTTGAAGCGCGTGAACGGCACGCGGCGCGCGGAACGTTGGTATTTGCGCAGCGCCACGACCGACGGCAGCCTAATCTGCGTGGATGGGCTGCGCGCCCACGTGTCGTACTCGGCCACGACCGAAACGCGGGCAGTGAACACGGCGCTGATCGCGTCTTGCCACGACAGCAGCGAGAGCGGGAAGTAGCTCATCGGCCGGAAGTCGGCGTTGAGCACGAGCGCAGGATGCGCGGTCATTGTCATGGCAGACCTCCTTTCGTGGTTGCTTGGTGACAAGGGTGGGCGAAACTGGCGGCCTGCACGGGAATCCAACGGGCTCGCCTCGGCAGATGCGTCGCAGGCCAATAAGGTTGGGACACGACCGCGGACTCGAACCGCGAACCTCCGACTTAAGAGGACGGCGCTCTACCGATTGAGCTAGTCGTGTATGGAATAGCCGTGCGCTTGGGCGACCCGGGAGGAGTCGAACCTCCTGGCGCACGGATTAAAAGCCCGTTGCCCAACCGTCTAGTCGCGGCCGCCCCTCGCGCGGGTCGACCCGCTCGTCAGTCCCGTTGCGTGCGAGGTACTCGATGTCCTCGCGCGAAACGCCGATGTCCCTGAGAATGCGATCCGGCAGGGTGTGCAGGGCGGCCCGCAACCTTGCACGTTTGCGCCGCTCCTGGAGGGCACTCCTACACCTTTTGCAGAAGGCGGAGATGCGCGGCGTCAATCTGGCGGCCTGTACAAACTCTTCTGTCCTATCGATTGTGGTCATGGCGGCACCTGTTGGTCGGTCGGGCTTGGACGCTTCGCGTCCACTAGATGTGAAGGTGCGGCGGTGAGCCGCCCCGGTTTCTTGATCGTGGTCATGCTCGTCTCCTGTCGGTGGTTTGCTGGTTCTCCCGCACGGTATCGAACCGCGGTCTTCCGGTTATCGGCCGGGCGCTCTGCCATTGAGCTACGGAAGAGATGCTGGTGCTTCGTCGCGGACTCGAACCGCGGGTCCCCTGCATGTCGGGCAGGCGCTTTGGCCGCTAAGCTAACGAAGCGGGTGTGGTGCTCGCTCCAGGACTCGAACCTGGGAATGTCGGTGTGTAAGACCGATGCCTTGGCCGCTTGGCGAAGCGAGCAATTGTTGGTGCACCCGGAAGGACTTGAACCTCCACGCCGTTGCGGCGGCCGCTTCTGAGGCGGCTGCGTCTACCGTTTCGCCACGAGTGCATTGCCAAGAGCTCATTGATGGTGCCGCAACGGCGGATCGAACGCCGGTTTCCGCCTTACCAAAGCGGTGCCCTGCCACTGGACGATTGCGGCACAGAGCTCATGGAGTGGTGCTGGCTGGAGGACTCGAACCCCCCGCCTCTCGCTTACAAGGCGAGTGCTCTGCCCGATGAGCTAAGCCAGCTTAGAAAATTGACAAACGGATCGCGGCGCCGCTCCCGGAGTGGAAGCGACCTTGTGGGTGCGCCGAGGCTCGGCGCCGCGTCCGGATTGGACGTTCACAATGTCAAAGAGCGCGGCGCCGCCGGCGCCGTAGTCACAGGCGTTCGGACTCATGGGTCGAGCGCGCGCATGAATGGCCGTGCGTCGCCGGCACATGAGATGAGCTTCGATGTTCTTCGGTTGGTTCTGCGGGCCATTTGCCCTCCTGCCTCAGCGGCGGAGGGC
>Ga0209382_10006866_pt1 | contig 14583 bp, 10 predicted proteins | sample SoiMetdeltSBSDD5_FD_187599 | JGI IMG/M metagenome (GOLD analysis project Ga0209382, IMG submission 187599) | Bulk soil microbial communities from a Populus tree surrounding site in Tennessee, USA - Soil MetaG P. deltoides SBSDD5 (SPAdes) (version 2) | ecosystem: Environmental > Terrestrial >... | reverse complement strand
TTTCCCGGCCGGTGTGCCAGCGCTCCTGTGGCAGCACTTGCCGCGGTATCTCAAAGCGCTCGCTCGGCGGCTCGACAAGGCACTTGGCAATCAGAAGCGCGACGCGGAGCTGATGGCGCGCGTGCGTCCCGCCATGCGCGCCTTCGAACAGCTGAGCGCGCAACCGCATCGCGACGAGCAACACGCGGAGATCCGGCGCCTGCAGTGGCTGATCGAAGAGCTACGCGTGTCGCTGTTCGCGCAGGACCTGCGGACCGCCGTGCCGGTGTCGGAGAAGCGCGTTGCCGAGCAGCTGGAACGGGCTTCGGGTCGAGCGCAGCCTGCGCCGTGAGCCGCGACGCGTCAGTCGCGGGTAGCGACGATCACATCGAACGCTCCCGGAACGATTGCGACTTTGCCGAATCCAAGCTCCCCGAGCGCTTGCCCGTACCACGCGACCTCGCGTAGTCGGCTGACGCACGCGTCGACTCCGATGAGGAAGTATGTCCAGAAGAACTGGACCGCGAGCCGGTCAGGATTGCGAAACTCCTCGCAGATGAAAAGCTTCCCGCCAGGCGGCAGCGCATCGCGGGCTGCGGTCAGCAGCTGACGCGCCACGTCCGCGGGCCAGTCGTGCAGTACGCGTATGAACGATAGTACGTCGTAGCCTTGCGGCAGAGGATCCTTGAAGAAGTCGCCGCCGACGAAGCCCACGCGGTGAGCGAGGCCGGCTGCACTGGCACGCTCGCGTACCAGCGACTCGGTCGCGGGTAGGTTGAAGACATCGCAGTGCACGTCGCACGGGACCGTTGCATTGCTCAGCACGCCGACGGCAACCGTACCATCGCCGCCGCCGACATCGAGCCAGCGGGTGCGCGACTCGTCGAATATCGAGGGCGACAGCGCTGTCAGCGCTTCGATGATCGGCGGACAGCCGGCTGCCATGCTGCGTTCGAAGGCACGCAAGTCGATGTCGCTGCGCGGCGGCCAGGCGAAGCGCGCATCGAGCCGCCCGGCCAGCACGTCGGGGAGGCGGCCGTAGATTTCGCGCCACGGATAGTTGTCGTTGCGGTCGCGCTCGATCGAGCGCGCGCCGAGCACGGCTTCCACGGCGGCGGTCAGCGGCTCCGCGGCTCGATACTGGGCATCGAGTAGCTCGTCGGTCGGCTGCCTGCGCACGACCAGTTCCAGGCTTTCGAGCGCGTCCAGCATCTTGTAGAGCCGCAACGGTCGCACGGCGAGCCGGCTGGCGAGCTCCCGCAGTGTGATCGGACCTGCTTCGAGGCTCGCGAACAGCCCCAGCCGGTGCGCCGTGCCGACCAGGTCGAGCGCCTTCTCGCCATGAAACAGTAGCGACAGCAGCGAGCGCGCGTTCACTGCGCCTCGCGTGCGGTGCGCACGAGCATGTCCATGAACCGCACGACTTCGTCGTCGCTGTTGTAGAAGTGCGGGGCGATCCGTATTCCGTCGCGATAGCTGCAGACGAAGCCAGCTGCAACCAGCCGCCGTGCGACTGCGGCGTCGTGCGCGAACCGTAAGGCGACGATCCCCCCGCGATGCGCATGCGAGCGTGGTGTCGCGACTGGCAGACCGGCTTCGTCCGCACGCGCAATGATGTAGTCGGTCCGTGCGAGCGAGAGCCGGCGGATATCATCCAGCCCGACGTCGCGGATGAGCGCCAGGCCCGGTCGCGACATCAACGCGGGCAGCACTGCGGGCGTGCCTGCAGCGAGGCGGCGTGCGTCGCTCGCCCAAGAGGCGAGCGGCGCGAACGACAGCGGATCGTGCGAGGCGATCCAACCCGTCGCTGCCGGCTCGAGCTGGGGCAGCAACGCCGGACGCACATAAAGAAAGGCGCTCTCCAGCGATCCGCAAAGCCATTTGTGCGCGCCGGCGAGCAGGAAGTCGACATCCAGCTGCGCGACGTCGATCGGTACGGCACCGACGGACTGATAGGCGTCCAGAGCGACGAGCGCGCCGACTTCCCGTGCGCGGCGCACGATCGGCACGAGGTCGGTCAGCGCACCGGTCGAGTACGTGGCATGTGAAAGGCATACGAGCTGGGTACGCTCGTCGATCTCGCGAGCCAGCTGCTCGACGTCGATCGAAATGCCGTCGCGCGAAGGTACGAAGACCGGCGCCGCGCCATAGCGCCGGAACGCGCGCAGAATGAATGCCGTCGAGGGAAATTCGAGCGCAGTGGAGACCACTCGCGGGCGGGTGCGATAGTCGAAGCAGCTCAGCAGCCGTCCAAACAGCGTCGCGACATTGCTATCGCAGGCGATCGAGCCGGCAGGTGCACCGAGCAGCGAAGCCAGATCGCTCGCGTAGGCAGCGAGCTCCTGCCACCAGTGCTCCCACACCTCGTCCCGCCATGTCTCGAGCGTTTGCCAGTAACCGTCGAGCGCTCGCTTGGCCGCACGCGGCAGAGCGCCGGTCGAGTTCGAGTTGAGATATACGCAGTGCGCCAGCAGCGGAAACTCCGCTCGCGCCTCGAGCGCCTTGGGTTGCTTGCTTGCGGCGTCGGGCGCGGGCCGCTGCCGTGAGAGGGTGGTCTCGCCGACGCGGTGCTGCCCGGGCGTGAAGCCGCCCTCGCGCGTCCACTCGCGGCTCATCTCCACACGCACTGTCCACAACGCGGGAAACAGCGGTCGCGTCATGCGCGCGCTGAGGGCGACAGTAGGAAATCCGTCGAGCGCCTGCACAGTCTTGTCGATGCCGAGCGTCCGGCGCACGAGAGTGAAGTGCTCGACGAGCCATTTCTGGAAGGCGCTGTCCCAGTCGACGAACAGCTCGGCGATGCGGTGCAGGTCCGGATGGGCATCGGGCGCCTGATAGACGTGCAGGATCGCGGCGCCGCGGCGGTTCAACAAGCGCTCGAGCGCGTCCCAAGCTGCGTCGGCGGCAGCGAGAACCTGGTTGTAGCCCGGCGACTCCAGCCCACTGCCGTTGCCTAGACTGCGACGAATGGTGTGAAAGCGGGACGGCGACAACGTGAACAGCACGCGGATCTGCTCGCCGACCAGGCGCGTCATCTGCACGATGCGGTCCAGCGTGCTGCTCGCGGCAAACAGCTGCTCCCGGTCGAGATTGTCGACCAGCGTTGTCGCCTCGAAGGCGGCGCATTTCAGCCAGAGCTCCTGCGTCTGGTGGATGATCTGGAACAACAGCTCGTCGGGCACGACCAGCTGACTGGACGGAGTCTGCAGCGCCAGCAGCTCGGCTGTCCGCAGATAGATCTCGTAGTCCAGCTCGCCACGGCCGACGTCCTTGCGCAGTGTGCGGTTGTAGATGGGTCTGCTGAGAGTGTCCTGCAGCAGCTCGGCGGCCTCGCTGCGGCGAGCGAGGGTCGTATCGTTCGGCATCGTGTGTCTCCTGCGATGCCTAGAGCTTGCTGCCGGGATGGGTGCGATGGCAGGCCGAGCTGCAGCGCTCGAACGACTCGCGACCGCCGCCCACGTACATGCTCTCGATCGGGCCGAACTCGCGAACGTGCGACTGCGGGTACGACTCGTGACAGGACAGGCAGGCAGATTTACTGGTGCGCTCGATGCTGGCCGGGGTGAGGTGGCAGCTCGAGCACTGGATCAGGGGCGCTCCCAGCCGATTCGTGCGCGAGTGGATGAAGTGCGTCCGGACGTAGATCGGGCCTTCGAGCTCGAAGCCGAGCGGAACGTGGCAGCCTGCACAGGTCGCACGGTTGTCGTTGGCGTGCAGCACCTTGCCGAGTGCGGCGGGACCGGTATGGCACGTCGTGCAGGGACCGGTTTGCAGCTGCGCGTGCGTCCGCGTCGGCGTGCCTACCTGGATTTCCAGCGTGCGCGTGAAAGGGATGTCTTCACCCAGGTACGTGCGTCGTCCTTTGACGTTCAGATAATACGTGCCGGAAGGTGCATCCCGCGGCACCTTGTGCGTCCAGGTGTCCGGCACCGGCGCATTCCATCCGGCGTGGGTCGGATCGAATGCTCCGCCGAACAGATCGCGAGCGGTAGGGAACGTTCGAAACTCGGCGTGCACGCCGTCACGCGCCAGAGTTGCGGTTATCTGCACGTCGTCCTCGCCGAGGAACTTGTCGATATCGATGATCGAGCGGATCGGCTGCGCGCGCTGCGCCGGGCCGATGAGCTCCGCCATCAGCATGCGTTCGCGATGCTTGCGGCGCCAATAGGTCGTGGTCGGATCGAAGAACGAGCGGAAGTACTGGATGCCGGCCGGATTCGGCCCGTTGCTGACCTCGTTGTAGGTGGGCAGCGATCCTTGCGGGTGCAGGCGGTTGCCTGCTCCATCGCGCAGCGTGAGTCGAAACGTGATGTCGCTGCCGGGTGCGTAAGTGCCGTCCGGGCGCGGAGCTGTGAGCGGCTCGACATCGATCGAGAACCCGTAAGCGAACGGCGGCGATTCGATCTGCTGCAGCGGAATCGAGTACGGCGCGGACGGCCGCAGCGACCAGCGCAGCCGCAACGCCGTCGCATTCGGGGAGACTTTGAAGACGCGTTCGGGATGCAGCGCGTACCTCAGTTCGACCAGCGCCTCTTCCTCGAATGAACTCGCGCCGCTGCAGTCGTTGAGCGCGCGGCAGTCGTTGGTCCACTGGATGGCGCGGATGCGGCGGACGAAGAAGTCGTCGGATTCACGCCGCTTGTTCTCGCTGCCGGCAGCGACAGTAACCGCGGCGCCGAGCGCGCGGCCGTCGCGGTCGAGTTGCTCGAGTGTGAAGCTGCTCGCTGCGTTCATCCAACGCGCGTCGCGGAAGAAGCGGCGGCGCCGGAACGTGCCGTCTGGATTGGCCGCCAGCACGAACTCCTGATCCTCCTTGCGAATGCCCTGCCAATCGAGGGTGGCGAAGTCGCCAGCGCGATCCAGTCCGTCGACGCCTTCGTCGCCGCTCGCGGTCACGGCAGCGCGCAGATCGATCTGATTCACGTAGAACGTCTGGCCGGCCTTGATCTTCAGCGGCACGCCGGCGCCATTGTCGACTTCGAGCGCGAGCCCGACCGGCGCGTCGTGGTCGCGAGCAGAGGCCTGGGACAGAAAGAGACTGCAGAGCAGTGCGGACACAGTGGGGGCTGCACGGACTTTGCGCACGCAGAGAACTCCTGGGGTCGGCTGGGGTTATGGGTGATCAACCGCCCATAGATCGGAAATTCTCTGCGGAACGCGCCAACCGCGGGCGCTGCAGATTGCGAATCTGCGAGCGGCGCCACAACTCGGCGCCGCAATGCCCGTTCAGGGCGCCACTTTGAAGTCGATGCCCTGAGCTAGCGGCAGCTGCAAGCTCCAGTTGATCGTATTCGTCTGGCGGCGCATGTACGCCTTCCAGCTGTCCGATCCCGACTCGCGGCCGCCGCCGGTGTCCTTTTCGCCGCCGAAGGCACCGCCGATCTCGGCGCCGGAAGTGCCGATGTTCACGTTCGCGATTCCGCAGTCGCTGCCCGCTGCCGACAGGAACAACTCGGCATTCTGCAACCGGTCGGTGAAGATCGCCGACGACAGGCCGTGATGCGAGGCGTTATGTAGTGCGATCGCTTCTTCGAGCGTCTTGAACTCGATCAGGTACAGGATCGGTGCGAACGTCTCCGTCTGCACGATCTCCCACTCGCTGCGCGCACGCACGATCGTCGGCTCCACGAAATTACCGGAGCCGGGACGGACTTTATCGCCGCACAGCACTGTGCCGCCCGCACTTCGCGCCTTCTCGATCGCCTGGCTATAGCTCTTGACCGCGCGGGGATCGATGAGCGGTCCCATCAGCGTGCCCGATTCCAGCGGATTGCCGATCTTCACCTGCGCATAGGCCTTGGTCAGCCGCTGCTCCAGCTCCTTCGAGCGAGACTGATGCACGAACACCCGGCGAGTGCTCGTGCAGCGCTGGCCGGCGGTGCCGACTGCGCCGAACACGATCGAGGGCACGGCGAGGTCGAGGTTGGCGAACTCGTCGACGATGATCGCGTTGTTGCCGCCGAGCTCGAGCAGGCTCTTGCCAAGCCGCGCCGCGACGCGCTCGCCGACCTTGCGACCCACAGCCGTCGAGCCCGTGAAGGACACGAGATCGACACGGCGGTCGTCGACGAACTTCTCCGCCAACTCAGTGCCCGCGCTGATGAACAGCTGGAAGATGCCCGGCAGTCCGGCGCGCTCGCAAGCACGATTCACGATGTTCTGAACAGCGATTGCGCACAGCGGCGCCTTGGGCGACGGTTTCCACACGCAGGCATCGCCGCACACTGCGGCCAGGAACGCATTCCACGACCACACGGCGACCGGGAAGTTGAAGGCGCTGATGATCCCGACGATGCCGAGCGGATGCCATTGCTCGTACATGCGGTGCATCGGCCGCTCCGAATGCATCGTGAGGCCGTACATCATGCGCGACTGACCGACGGCGAAATCGGCGATGTCGATCATCTCCTGCACTTCGCCGTCGCCTTCGGGCTTGATCTTGCCGGTTTCGAGCGTGACCAGGCTGCCGAGCGCACTCTTGTGAGCGCGCAGCTCCTCGCCGATGAGGCGCACGGCCTCGCCGCGCTTGGGCGCAGGCACCATGCGCCATTGCTCGAACGCCTTGCGCGCAGAAACGATCACGCGCTCGTAGTCGGCGGCAGTCGCGCTGCGGATCCGGCCGAGCAGCTCGCCGGTGGCGGGATTGATCGACTCGATGATCGCGCCGGTGGTGTCTTTCGACCAGCCGCCGTCCTGCGACCACGCGCCGGAATTGATGTCGGAGAGTCCCAACGAGGAAAGGATGTCACGCATATATGAACCTCAACGGCGGTGCAGGGCGCGCTGGTGGCCGGCCTGACCGCTGACGACGACGTGCGCCGAAATCTCCTTGCCGCTGACGGCAGCGTAGTGCTTGCCGAAGCGGTTTTGCAGCACGTCCTGTAAACGAAAATCTTCCTGACGCACAAACCCGGCGTGGCGGCCGCCGCTGTTCAGCACGAGATCCACGACTGCGGTGATGCCAGCCGCGGTCGTGACCTGAATGGCCGACCACAGGCGCCCCGCAATCATCTGCGGGTACACCTTGTTGACGTAATTTTCCTCGCGCAGGTCGCCGTCCTGCTTGCCGGTCACGGCGACGTAGATCACGACGACGTCCTGCAGCGTTTGCGGCACGGCGTTCTCGAGGATGCGCTTGAGCGTGCCGCGATCGTGATTGAGCTTCAGATCGTTCATCAGCAACCGCATCTGCTCGCAGTGGCCGGGATAGCGCATGGTCTTGTAGTCCATGACCTGTGTGCGTGCGCCATAGGTTTCGGCGAGCGAGCCGAGGCCGCCCGAAGTGTTGAACGCCTCGTACAGCGTGCCGTCGATTTCGATCTCCTCCAGGCCTTCGAGCGGTGCCGCCTCGATGCGCCGGCCGTCGACGATCGCTTCGCACGGATTGCCGTACTCGTTGATCAGGCCTTCGGTCGACCACGTCAGCGAGTACTTGAGCACGTTGTTCGGGTGCTGGGGGAGGGCGCCGACGCGCAGCTTGATCGTCCGCAGCTCGTCGAAGTGGCCGATCAATTCGTTGGCCGCGATGGAAATGAAGCCTGGCGCGAGGCCGCATTGGGGCACGAACGCCTGCTTGGCGCCCGCGGCGATCTTGCGCACCGCGCGTGTCACCTCGACGTCTTCGGTCAAATCGAAATAGCTCGTGCCGGCACGACGAGCCGCTTCTGCGACCGCAACGTTGCAGTAGTACGGCAGGCCCGAGATCACCGCGTCGACCGGGTGGCTCTTCAGTTGCGCATCGAGCGCCGCCGTGTCGGTCGCATCGAGCTCGTGGGCGTGGAGGCTGGGAAAGCGATGAGCGTTGACGACGGCATTGGCTGCCTCGCCGCTGACGTCGGCGAGATGCACCTCGTACGAGCCGGACTCGGCGAGCAGGCCGGAGATCAGCGCTCCGATCTTGCCGGCGCCGAGAATGAGAACCTTGGGCATGAGACCTCCCGGAAAAAAGGCGCTCATTGTAGCCAGATGCTAGAGTCCGGACACAGCTATGACGCGGAATACAGACCTCATTCAGTGGCATCCGGCGAGTTGGCAAAGCAAGCCGGCTCAGCAGCAGGCGACCTATGCCGATCCTGAGGCCTTGCAACGCACGATTGCTTCGCTCGCGCGCCTGCCGCCGCTGGTCGTCTCCTGGGAAATCGAGGCGCTGCGCGAGCACGTCGCGGCGGCCCAGCGCGGCGAGCGTTTCATCCTTCAGGGCGGCGATTGCGCAGAGACCTTCGAGGACTGCGAGTCCGACAAGATCGCGAAGAAGCTGAAGATCCTGCTGCAGATGAGCCTGGTGCTCGTTTATGGCCTGCGCAAGCCGGTGGTGCGCATCGGCCGCATGGCCGGCCAATACGCCAAGCCGCGCTCGGCAGACACCGAGACGCGCGACGGGCAGACGCTGCCGAGCTATCGCGGCGACATCATCAATCGCCCGGGCTTCACGCTACCGGAGCGCGATCCGGATCCGGAGCTGCTGTTGCGCGGCTACGAGCGCGCTGCGCTGACACTGAACTTCGTGCGTGCGTTGATCGATGGCGGCTTCGCCGATCTGCATCACCCCGAGTACTGGGATCTCGACTTCGTGCGGCACTCGCCACTCAAGGACGCCTACGAGCGCATCGTGCAGGCCATTTCCGACTCGCTCGATTTTTTCGAGGCGACCAGCCGCGCGCCGATTCACGAAGCGAACCGCGTCAGCTTCTACACGAGTCACGAAGGTCTGCACCTTCCGTACGAGCAGGCGCAGACGCGCTTCATCGAACGTCAGCAGCGCTGGTACAACCTGTCGACGCACATGCCGTGGATCGGCATGCGTACGGCTGCGCTGGACGGCGCGCACGTCGAATTCTTCCGCGGCATCTCCAACCCGATCGGCATCAAGGTCGGTCCGTCGATGAGCGCCGAATGGGTGCAGGGCTTGATCGCGACGCTCAATCCGCGCAACGAGCCCGGACGGCTGGTGTTGATCCATCGCATGGGCATCAAGGACATCGAAAAGCGTCTCGCGCCGCTGGTTCAGGCGGTGCGCGCGACGGGCAGCCCGGTGCTGTGGATCTGCGATCCGATGCATGGGAATACGGAAACGTCGACCTCCGGGCTCAAGACGCGACGCTTCGAGAACATCGTCGCCGAGGTCGAAGCGGCATTCCGGATTCACCGCGAGCTGGGGTCATGGCTCGGCGGCGTGCATTTCGAGCTGACCGGCGAGGACGTGACCGAGTGCACCGGCGGCGCACGCGGCCTCACCGATGGAGATCTGGCACGCGCCTACAAGTCGCAAGTCGATCCGCGTCTGAATTACGAACAGGCGTTGGAGCTCGCGATGCGCATCGCGGGATTGCACGAAGGCAAGAAGAAGCGGTCACCGCGCGTCTAACGTCATTCGGTGTGGCGCAGTTCGGCTGGGACGACGTCATAGAGCACCACGCGGTCGCTCACGTAGTGCGGCTTCAGCCAGGGCGGCATGTGACCGCCGAGCAGCTCCTTCCAGAACTGCTGGTTGGCATTCTGGACGAGCGTTGGCCGGAAGGCCTGCGGGAAGAACACCACCTGCTCGATACCGTACTGCATGACCAGTTGCTTCACTGCAGGCGCCGTCCACACGCGCTTCGTGTAGTTTGCGTCGATCAGTCCGACAGCTGCGCGTCCTGTCTGTGAATAGAAGCGCTGCTCCAGATGTGCGAGCAGCGGCTTGCGTAAATCGCCTGTGGTGAGCGCCTCCCGCACCGTGCGCCCGTCGGGCATGGGCTGCGCTAGCGCCTGCTCGACCACGGCCACCGTCGGGTGAGCAGTTCGGATTGGCCAGCGCGCAGGCAGCGCCGCGAGCACGCTGATCGTGACGACGGCACAGCTCGCAAGAACTGCAGCTGGCCAAATCGTTTTGCTCAACGACACACGCGCGGGGAGTGCCACGAACGCATCGTGAGCTACCGAGCTCAACAGGATCGCGAGGAACGGCAACGCCGGCAGCCAGTAGCGATAGTCCACGAACACGAGCGACGACTCGATTGCATTGCCGACCAGGAAGGCGACCAGCACGCCAATGCTGCTGATCGCGAGGCCAATCGCGGCATCGCGAGGCTCGGACGCACGGGGCTTGCGAGCCGCGAAAACGATCGCGACGACCAGCGTGCCCACTACGAGCGCGAACACGATCGGCGACATGCGCAGCGCCTTGCCGAGGATCATGTTCGAGTCCCACAGCAGGTGGCGCGCCACGACGAGGACGCCGCCCGGTCCCCCGTATTCGAACTGACCGCCCGAGAAGCGATCCGTCAGCAGGAAGTTTCGCAAGAACAGCGCTGCAGTCGTCAGCGCGGGGAGGGCGCCGAAGATGAAAGCCGCGCGGATCGGTTGCCAGCTGCGGCCTCGCACTGCCGCCCGCAAGAACCACAGTCCCACGGCAGCTGGCCACAGCACGCCGCTGTAGCGCATGAGTATCGAACTCGCCGCTGCTGCTCCGGCGAGCAGCAGCCAGCGCATCGACGAGCCTTGCTCCTTGTTGGCTTCGATGAGCGCGAAGTACGAGGCGACTGTGAACGCGATGAAGACCGGTTCGGCGTAGAGCGCGAGCACCATCATCAGCGCGATGGCGTGCAACAGCCATGCGATGGCTGCGACAGCCGCAATCCAGGGGCCTGCGAGCCGCCGCGCCAGTACGAATATGAGCCACGTCGTTGCGAGATGACCGATCACGCACAACAGGAATGCCGCTGCCTCACCCGACATTCCGAGCTTCATCGGCAGCAGCACCAGCCAGGAAAGTCCGGGCGGCCAGACAGTCAGCGGCGCCGGCACATGGGCGAACTGCAGCTGCGACTCGTACAGAATGACGCTGGTCGAGAAGCCATCTCCGGCCAGCAGATGGCGGGCCGCATCGATCAGCTGAATCGTGTCCGGATTGATCAGCCGCGGGTCGTACAAGCCGATCAGCGCTGCCGCAGTCAGCAGCATGGCGCCGATCACGACGCCCGCTGCCATTCGGTCAAAGCGCTGAGCCATAAAGGGTTTTGTCGGAGGGTGCTGTGCTGTCCTAGGAATACGCACACACAGTAGTCCTGGTTCCGACGCTCATGGGCATGCTGTATCGTGCCGTGCGAGTCCTCAGCCATCGCAGAGCGCCATGCCCGCCGACCGCAAGACGAAGTCAAAGACCCGGGGTAACGTCAATCCCCGCCGCTATTCGAGTGAAGTCGTCGACGGCCTGAAGCAGGCCCCGAGCCGCGCGATGCTGCGTGCCGTCGGCTACAAAGACGCGGACTTCAAGAAACCCGCCATCGGCGTCGCCTCCACGTGGAGCAACCTCACTCCCTGCAACATGCACATCGACAAGCTGGCGCGCGCTGCCGCGGCCGCGGTCGACAAGGCGGGCGGCAAGAGCACGACGTTCGGCACGATCACCGTTTCCGATGGCATCTCGAACGGCGCACCCGGCATGCGGTACTCGCTCGTGTCGCGTGAGGTCATCGCGGACTCGATCGAGACGGTCTCTGGCGCGCAGGGCTTCGACGGCGTCGTGGCGATCGGCGGCTGCGACAAGAACATGCCTGGCTGCCTCATGGCGCTCGCGCGACTCGATCGGCCTTCGGTCTTCGTCTATGGCGGCACGATCCGCCCCGGCGCGAAACGGCGCGACATCATCTCCGTGTTCGAAGCGCGCGGCGCCTTCGCCACGGGCGCGATCTCGGCACGCGAGATGAATGAGATCGAGCGCACGGCGATTCCGGGTCCCGGCAGCTGCGCGGGGATGTACACGGCCAACACGATGGCCTCCGCAATCGAAGCACTCGGCATGAGCCTGCCGAACAGCTCCGCGCAGGAGGCGGTCTCACGCCACAAGATCAAGGACTGCGAAGACGCGGGCAGGGCAGTCGTGCGACTGGTGAAGGCGGGCATCACACCGTCGCAGATCCTCACGCGCGAGGCGTTCGAGAATGCGATCGCCGTCGTCATCGCGCTCAGCGGATCGACCAATGCAGTTCTGCATCTGCTGGCGATGGCGCACGCGGCGAACGTGCCACTCGAGCTGGATGATTTCACGCGCATCGGTACGCGCGTGCCGGTGCTGGCCGATCTCAAGCCTAGCGGCAAATACATGATGTCGGAGCTGATCCGCATCGGCGGTATTCAGCCGCTGATGAAGATGCTGCTCGACGCGAAGCTGCTGCACGGCGAGTGCCTGACGGTCACGGGCAAGACGCTCGCGCAGAATCTCAAAGCCGTGAAGCCGTATCCGAAGAGCCAGGACATCGTTCGGGCGTTCTCGAATCCGATCAAGCCGGACAGTCATCTCGTCGTGCTGTACGGGAATCTCGCGCCGGAGGGCGCAGTCGCCAAGATCACCGGCAAGGAAGGGCTGTCGTTCACGGGCCGCGCGCGCGTGTTCGATGGCGAAGAGGCTTCCGTACAGGCGATTCTCGACGGCAAGGTCGCCGCGGGCGACGTGGTCGTGATTCGTTACGAGGGGCCGAAGGGCGGTCCGGGGATGCGCGAGATGCTGAGCCCGACGAGCGCGATTGCCGGCCGCGGACTCGCCGATCAGGTCGCGCTGATTACCGACGGGCGCTTCTCCGGCGGCAGCCGCGGCTTCGTCGTCGGGCACATCGCGCCCGAAGCGGCAGTGGGCGGTCCGATCGCGCTGGTGCGCGATGGCGATGCGATCACGATCGACGCACAGACGCGCGAAATTCGCCTCGACGTCGCGGCGGAGACGCTCGCACAGCGTCGTGCGGAATGGCACGCACCCGAGCCGTACGCGCGCAGAGGCGTGCTTGCAAAGTATGCACGCGTCGTGAGCAGCGCATCGCGCGGCGCCGTGACGGATTGCGAGGTGTAGCATTGTGACCATGCCCCGGCGCATCGAAATCGTCGAAGTCGGTCCGCGCGATGGCCTGCAAAGCGAGCCCGACGTGCTCGCGACGCCGGTCAAGCTCGAGCTGATCCGTCGCCTGGTCGACGCAGGCGTTCGCCGCGTCGAAGTCGCGAGCTTCGTCAATCCCAAGCGTGTGCCGCAGATGGCGGATGCCGAAGCGGTCATGGCGGGCTTGCCGAAGCGTTCGGACGTGCAATATGTCGGGCTCGTGCTGAATCGTCGCGGCTTCGATCGCGCGCTGGCAGCGGGTTGCACCGAGATCGGCATGGTGACCGCGGCAACCGACAGCTTCGCCAGGAGCAATCAGGGCGCGTCGATCGAGGAGACGATCGCAGCCTGGGAAGAGATCGCGCCGCTGGCCCGCGAGGCTGGCATTCGTGCTCAAGTCACGATCTCAGTGTCGTTCGGTTGTCCGTTCGAGGGCGAAGTACCGGCCTCGCGCGTCATCGAAATCGCGCGCCGTCTCGCCGCGGCCAAGCCTGTCGAGGTTGCTATCGCCGACACGATCGGGGTGGCAGTGCCAACGCAGGTCACGGCGCTTGTCGAACAGCTGCTGCCGGCGTTGAACGGCGTCCCGCTGCGCTGCCACTTCCACAACACACGCAACACCGCGGTGGCCAACGCTTACGCAGCAGTAATGGCCGGCGTGCATACATTGGATTCGAGCGTCGGCGGCATCGGCGGCTGCCCGTTCGCTCCGAACGCAACCGGCAACGTGGCGACCGAGGATCTGTTGTACATGTTGTCGCGTAGCGGATTCGAGACAGGCATCGACCTGGGCCGACTGATCGAGACCGCCCGCTGGCTGCAGGAGCAACGGGGCAAGCCGGTCCCGAGCATGGTGTCGAAGGCCGGTGGATTTCCCAAGAGATCAGCCGCTTAGCAGGTACAGCTGACGTATCGCTTTGATTGCCGGCGAGCCGCCGGGAGCACTGGCGCCGCGCCCGAGACGCCCGGCAAAGCCTGTTGCTGGTAGTCGCACGGCTGTCATCGATGATCCCACCGCGTATACACTGCCCGGCATTGGGCCGCCACGGTCCTCATAAAATACTCACGAAGGGAAAACCATGGCCAAAGCAGTGGACAAGGCTTATCAGACCGTCCGCGAGCGAATCGTCCGCGGCGTGTATCCAGCCGCTTGCCGCATCACCGAACAGGAAGTCGCAGCAGTCGCGGGTGTCAGCCGCACGCCGGTCCGGGAAGCACTGCGCAAGCTCCACGCGGAGGGGTTGCTCGAGTTCATTCCGCATCAGGGCGCGATCGTCGCCGAGTGGACGGCGGAGGATCGCGACGACGTGTTCGAGCTCCGTGCGCTGCTCGAGTCCTATGGCGCGGCGCGGGCCGCCCGCCGCATGACCGCCGAAGGCATCGCCGAGCTGCGCCAGCTCGCCGAGGATCAGTATCACGAGTCGCTCAGCAAGACCGAGGGTTACCTGGAGCGTGTCGGTGATCTCAACAGCCACTTTCACCGACGCATCCACGACTTCGCCGGCAGTGCGCGCCTGGTCGGGGCGCTGTCGTCGCTGATCGAAGCGCCTCTGATGATGAAGACCTTCTTCAGCTACCAGGACGAGGATCTGATCCGCAGCGCCTCGCATCACCTGGAAATCGTGCGTGCGCTGGAAGCCCGCGACGGCGACTGGAGCGCTGCGCTCATGCGTTCACACATCCTCGGTGCCCGCGGCGCGCTACGACTCCTGTAGATCGCTCCGACCTACGTTAGAATTTCGGCGCGCCCCGGGTCT
>Ga0209382_10006864_pt1 | contig 14586 bp, 14 predicted proteins | sample SoiMetdeltSBSDD5_FD_187599 | JGI IMG/M metagenome (GOLD analysis project Ga0209382, IMG submission 187599) | Bulk soil microbial communities from a Populus tree surrounding site in Tennessee, USA - Soil MetaG P. deltoides SBSDD5 (SPAdes) (version 2) | ecosystem: Environmental > Terrestrial >... | reverse complement strand
CCAACCCCTGGCGCTCCAACCCCTGGCGCTCCAACCCCCGTCGCCCCGAACGCCGACGATCCGACTTGGGCCGACCCGAACGCCGACGATCCGACCTGCGCTGATTCGACCTGGGCCGATCCTGTCTGCGCCGACTCTGTCTGGGCCGATCCTGTCTGCGCCGGCCACGTGCCCGCCGCCCCGGCGCCTGGCCCCGTGGCCGGCAGTCCCGCCGCCTGCGCCCGCAGCGCTTGGGAGAGCAGCCGCTCGGCGTCCTGGTCAGCCATTATCGGCCTCCCGAGCCAGCATCAGCTGCCGCCGGAGGTCCCGGTACCGGCGGCGAGCACGCGTTGCAGCGCGTCGAGGGCCCGGCTCGCCGTCGACTTCACCGTGCCGCGGGAGATCCCGGTGGCCTCGGCGATCTCGGCCTCCGACAGCCCGCCGTAGTAGCGCAGCACCAGCACCTCGCGCTGCCGGTCCGGCAGCTTGGCCAGCGCGCCGACCACGGCCTGATGCTCGGCGGTGAGCATGGCCAGCGACTCGGCGGACCGGGCGTTCACCGCGTGCGGCGGTGAGTAGTCGCGGGCGGTCTTGCGCCGTCGCAGCACCGAGCGGCTGCCGTTAACCACCGCGGTGCGCAGGTAGGCCACGGCGGCCGCCGCGTCCCGCAGCCCGCCCCAGTGCCGGTGCAGGCCGGCGAACGCCTCCTGCACCACGTCCTCCGCCGTCGCCGGGTCGTCCACCAGCAGGATCGCCAGCCGGACGAACCGCATCCGGTGGCCGCGGTAGAGGTCCTCCAAGGTCAGCGGCGCCGGCGCCGCCTCGACCACCGTGCCCCCCGCGGATCCGCCGGCCGGCAGCTCGCCGGTGTCGATCGCACGAAGGTGCCCGAGCGTCTGCTCGATGGTGTGCTCGACGTCGCCGACCCGGTCCCCCGTCACACCGCGAGACAGTACCCACTGGGGCCGCCGCCGCGGCGCCCTCGTCAGGTGAACTCTTGACAATGACACGCCGTTTACGGTGGATTCTTCCCGTGCCCGCAGTCGCTCGGGAGGTGCTGTCATGCGGACCCAGGCCGTCTCAGCCGCCATCGTCGCGCTCATGGCCGGGCTGATGCTCGTCGAACCGGTTGCCGGTGCGGCAACCCAGGAGGCGGGGCCCCAGGAGGCGGCACCCCAGGAGGCGGGGCCCGGTGCCTGGCCGACCGACTTCACCGCCTGGACCACCGACGCCGATTTTGCCGCCGGCAGCTCCGACGGCGTGCTGCTGGGCGGCGGCGCGATCACGCTGCCGGCCGGCGCCACCGAGGGCGCCTGGACCTCGCCGTGGTACCAGCCGCCAGCCGGCTTCACCCAGCTGGTGCCGTCCTGGCAGGCGAACACCCCGTCCGGGTCGTGGGTCGAGATCGGGCTGCAGGTCCGCACCGCCACCGCCGAGAGCGGCTGGTACGCCATGGGCCGGTGGGCGTTGGACACCTCGGTCATCGACCGCTCCAGCGTCGACAAGCAGGCCGACGACTTCGGCACGATCTTCACCGACACCTTCGTGTCCCGGTCGACGGCACCCGGCGGCCGGCCGGCGGCGTACCGGCTTATGGCCACCCTGCACGCCCCGGCCGAGACCACCGCCGACGCCACCGCCAAGACCACCGCCCGGCCGGTCGTGCGGCAGCTGGCCGCCACCGCCGCCGCCCCCGGCGCGCTGCCGCCGACCAGCATGCCGATCTCCGACCAGCCGGTCGAGCTGGCCGTGCCGGCGTACTCCCAGTCCACCCACAGCGGGGAGTACAAGAAGTTCGGCGGCGGCGGCTCCGTCTGGTGCAGCCCTACCTCCACCGCCATGGTGCTGTCGTACTTCGGCACCGGCCCCACCGCCGCCGACATCGCGTCGCTGCCGCCGGACAAGGTCTTCGACCGCAACGGCCGCGCCGACGGCGCCGTGGACTGGGCCGCCATCCACGTCTGGGATTACGTCTACCGTGGCGCCGGCAACTGGCCGTTCAACACGGCGTACGCCGCCGAGTACGGCCTGGACGCCACGGTGCGGCAGTACTCGACGCTGCGCGCGGTCGAGGCCTGGGTGCGCGCCGGCGTGCCCATCGTCGTCTCGATCAGGTGGGACAACACCGACGCCGACCCGCTCAACGACCTGGACGGCTCCTCGATCAGCAGCACCGACGGCCACCTCATGATCGTCATCGGGTTCACCGCGGGCGGCGACGTCATCGCCAACGACCCCGCGTCGCCGTCCAACGCCGCCGTCCGGCACGTCTACCGCCGCGACCAGTTCGAACGCAACTGGCTGCGCGCCTCCGACGGCACCGCCTACGTCATCCAGCCCTGATCGTCAGCCATGACCGTGGCGGCACCCGCCGCTCAACGAGCCTGCAGCGCGTCCACCGCAACCGCCATCACGATGGCGAGGCGGCGGTCCAGGTTGGGGTCGGGGAGGTCCACGACGTAGCTGTCCCGCAGCCCCCACTGCTTCTGCACGCTGAACACCGGGTGCCCGTTGATGGTGAAGTCGAAGTGGTACGGCAGCCAGGACAGCGAGCTCACGAACCGGCGCAGTATCGCCACCAACTGGCTGCGTTCCTGGCCGACCGCCGGCGGCAGCCCCGGCTGTTCCAGGTGCCAGGTCGAGCGCAGCAGCGAGGCGCCGAAGTCCTTGCGGAAGCTGCCGATCGGCGTGCCGGCGTGGTCCAGCACGTCGTACCCGCTGCCGAGGTCGATCACCTGCCTGGCCTTGAACCCGGCCAGCACCTGCGCCTTCGACTCGTCGGTGTACAGCGTGACCTGCTCCTTGAAGGCCAGCCGCTTCTGCTCGGCGAAGGCCAGCGCCGGCCCGTCGGTGCCGTCCGGCAGCCCCGCGTACACCACGTACCGGTTCTGCATGAACGTGATCTTCTGCCGCACGTGCAGCCGCCGCAGCTGTTGTAGCTCCTGGAGATTCACCGCGCCGATCCTGCCAGCCGACGATCCCGTCAGGCGCTCCGGATCTCCTCGATGAGCCGCCAGACTCCGGTGCTGGGGTTGCTACCCTCGGGTGACCCATCGTCGGCGTGCTTGGCGTCGAGCCGCTGCGCTCGAGCGCGTGCCTCCGGATAGCGCGCTATCAGCGTGTCGATGGCCGCCTGTGAAAGCGTTTTCCCACAGCCAAGTAGCCTGCCGGAACACCGTTGGACGTCATCGCGGTCGATAAATGCTGTTCGGCTCTCGAAGTGGAGCAGGAACCACAGCTCGATGCATGGGTTTGAGACCGCTACCTTGATGCCGTGCTCGGCGGCTAGCGCTATCGCGCGGTCGAAGTTCGGATGCTCGTCTCGGTCGAACAGGCACCATATCTGGTCGTGAGCGCGCCCGCGCCCGCGCCCGCGCTTGGCTTCGTACATTTCGTGCTGCTTGCTCCGCACCGCCCGCTGGACAAGCTGCAACGGTGCGGCCGGGTCCGGGTTGACGGTGAGCCGCACCCGATCGCGATGGCGCCGGTGCCACTCAGCTAGGTATAGCTCTTCAGTTCGAATTCCTTCTCGAAACACAAGTAGCTCTCGCCGGACGGCCGCGGCGGACCTACGGCGAATGGGTGAAGCGGCGGCGCGGCTACTCCGTCGGCCCATGTGGGACCCCGGTGTGTTCGCTGGCTGTGACACATTCGGCGATAGCGGCAAACTGCTGCCTGGACAGAATGGGTGTAGCCCCATATCGTCCGGCTAGGTAGCGTTTGCCGACTGCCTCACCCTTGCGGGGGTCGAGATCGGATAGTGGATAAAGGCGACTGTTGCCATCCATTTGCTTCTCTGTGAACCATACCTGGTCGCGCCCGATAGATCGGTCCACGGCAGAGTCGCCGAGCAGCGTGGCGTCGTGCGAGTTGAAGATCAGTTGCGCCCTGTGCGGATTCGTTTCCGGACTCTGGAAGAGTGCTACGAGCTGCGCGGCAAGGGCCGGATGCAGGCTGGCGTCAAGCTCGTCTACGAGCAGGACGGCGCCATGGGCCAGTGCCTGGATGACTGGTCCAACCAATCCGAACCAGACGAGCGTGCCGACTGACTCGTCGCCAGTGGTCAGCTCGACGTCCTGTTCGGCCCCTTGATGGGTGAGACGTATTCTTAGCCGTGCCAGGTCCGGAACGAGTTCGCCGCCTTCCGGATCGCCTTCCTTGCCGAGGAGGACGCGAACAGCGCGTTCCAATCGGTCCTTTGTCTCGTCATCGAAGTCGTAACTCTTGGCACCGTTGATCCCCAGATCGGCGGCTCGTAGCAGAGCTAGCACCAGCCTTCCGCTTTCCTTGCTTTCGAGCATTTGAGCGGTCAGGGCTTGACGGAACGGGCGACTGTCCGACTCGGCGAGTACGAGGTTCCGTTCGAACCACGCATACAGTGGAAGCAAGCTCGCCTGGTTGGTGGCCGCGGCGGTGGAAAGGTATAGTGCATTTGGTCGGAGAAGTTCCGCCGCGGCCCGCCCCGCTCTCGTGGCGGGGCCTAGCTCGACATTATTACCTCGCCGCTCGAAAAGTAGGGCGGCCCGGCCGTGTGGATAATGTACGGCCCTCTCTTCGGTGACCCGTTCGTTGTCGATGGCGAAACCGTACTCACACCGGACCCCGTCCAGTACGAGGTCTAACTCGAATCGCGACGGCTTCTCTCGGGACTCCCCATCAAGGCGGAACGGGCGTCTTGGAATTCCTCCGGTCGGGCTGCCGGAACGAAAAGAATGGAGGACATGCAGCCGCATCTCCTCCATCGCCTTAAGTAGGTTCGACTTCCCGGAAGCGTTTGCTCCGAAGATGCCGGCAACCGGCAGGACGCCGATCGGCTTGCCGCCCTCGCGCCACCGTACATACCGCACCGCGTCCGGTTCGGCCATCGTGGTTGCGAGCATGGAGAAGTTGATCTCGTCCCGGAACGACCGCACGTTCGCGGTCCGGAAGGACAGCAGCATCGAAGCATGATGGCCCGGCTCCGACGGTCTCATTGCGGCATGATCGCAAGAAATCTGCAGAAAATCCACTCAGAGACGGCCGTGGCCGGGTCGCTGGCTGCCGCGCTACCCCGTCACGGTCACGCCCTTCCAGAACGCGATGCGGTCGCGGACGTGCTCGGCCTCCGGCTTGGGGTCGGGGTAGTACCAGGCCGCGTTCGGGTTCTGGGCGCCGTCCACCACGACGGAGTAGTAGCTCGCGGTGCCCTTCCACGGGCAGATGCTGGTGTGGTCGCTGGCGCGCAGGTACTCGGGGTTGACGGCGTCGGCCGGGAAGTAGTGGTTGCCCTCGACGACGACCGTGTCGTCACTCTGTGCAATGGTCACGCCATTCCAGGTTGCTTTAGCCATGTGACCACTGTGCCGCAGACGACCCTAAGATGCAGCCATGCCCATTGCGACACCCGAGGTCTACAACGAGATGCTGGACCGGGCCAAGGCCAGCGGGTTCGCCTACCCGGCGATCAACATCACGTCGTCCGAGACGCTCAACGCCGCGCTGCGCGGGTTCGCCGAGGCCGGCAGCGACGGCATCGTGCAGCTGTCCACCGGTGGCTCGGAGTTCGCCTCCGGCACCAAGCTGAAGGACATGGTCGTCGGCGCGGTGGCGATGGCCGAGTTCGCGCACGTGGTGGCGGCGAAGTACCCGGTGAACGTCGTGCTGCACACCGACCACTGCCCCAAGGACAAGCTGGACTCCTTCGTCCGGCCGCTGATCGCGATCTCGGCCGAGCGGGTGGCCCGCGGGGAGGGCCCGCTGTTCCAGTCGCACATGTGGGACGGCTCCGCGGTGCCGCTGGAGGAGAACCTGCGCATCGCCGCCGGGCTGCTCGACGAGTGCGCCAAGGCCAGCATCGTGCTGGAGGTCGAGGTGGGCGTCGTCGGCGGCGAGGAGGACGGGGTCGACAACGCGATCAACGAGAAGCTCTACACCAGCCCCGACGACTACCTGCGCACGGTCGAGGAGCTCGGCACCGGTGAGCGCGGCCGCTACCTGCTCGCCGCCACGTTCGGCAACGTGCACGGGGTGTACAAGCCGGGCAACGTCAAGCTGCGCCCGGACATCCTGCGCCAGGGCCAGGAGGTGGTGGCGCAGCGGCTCGGGCTGCCCGGTGGCGCCAAGCCGTTCGACTTCGTGTTCCACGGCGGGTCCGGCTCGCTGCTGGAGGAGATCCACGAGGCGCTCAGCTACGGCGTGGTCAAGATGAACATCGACACCGACACCCAGTACGCCTTCACCCGGCCCATCGCCGGGCACATGTTCGGCAACTACGACGGCGTGCTCAAGGTCGACGGCGAGGTCGGCAACAAGAAGGTCTACGACCCGCGGTCCTACCTGAAGGTGGCCGAGCAGGCCATGGCGGCGCGGGTGGCCAAGGCGTGCGAGGACCTCAAGTCCGCCGGCCGGATGCTCGCCGGGTGAGCGGGCCGGCGAGGATGCGTCCATGACGCACGGCAACCTGATGGGTCCGCCGCCGACCCTGCTGCCCGAGGACACCGGCGCCCAGGCGGCGCTGGACGCCGGCGACGACCTCGCCTCGGTCGCCGCGGCACACCCGAGCTGCCCGGCGGTGTGGGCGGCGCTGGCCGAGCGGGCGTTGTCGGCCGGCCAGGTCGTCGCCGGATACGCCTACGCCCGCACCGGCTACCACCGGGGCCTGGACCAGCTGCGCAGGGCCGGCTGGAAGGGGCACGGGCCGATCCCCTGGACGCACCGCCCCAACCAGGGTTTCCTGCGCTCGCTGGCGGCGCTGGCCAGGGCGGCCGCCGAGATCGGCGAGGACGCCGAGGCCATCCGCTGCCGGGAGTTCCTCGACGACTCCGACCCGATGGCGGCGGCCGAGCTCGGGCTGGGGTAGCCGGAATCGTGGGCGGCCCCGTTTCGGGCGGATGGACCATTCGCACGGTTCTATTGGGCAAATGGTCCATCCGCGCGGCGGACCGGCACGCAGACGTCAGCAGCGGTCCAGCATGGACGACAGGGCCGACTTCTCGGCCGAGGTGATGCTGAGCGTCCAGGTGTACTTCGACGCCGTCCACATCTTGGCGTAGGTGCACCAGTAGGAGGTCAGCGGCGGCTTCCAGGCGTCGGGTGACCTGTCGCCCTTGGACTGGTTGACGTTGTCGGTGACGGCGATCAGCTGCGGGTGGCTCAGGTCGTTGGCGAACGCCGTGCGCCGCGACGTCGTCCAGCTCGACGCGCCGGAACGCCAGGCGTCGGCCAGCGGCACCACGTGGTCGATGTCCACGTCGGAGGCGGCGGTCCAGGTGGCGCCGTCGTACGGGCTGTACCACGAGCCCCTGGTCGGCTGGCACGACGAATCGACGGCGACGTTCACGCCGTCCCTCTTGAGCACGGTCTCGCGGGTGTTGCAGGTGCCGGACACCGTTGTCCAGTGCGGGAACAGGTCGCGCGAGTAGCCCGACGACGAGCCGGTCGGCGCCACCCGCAGCGCCGCCAGCCAGCTCCGGGCCGTGGACTCCGACGGGATTCCGGGTGGCGTGGCGTACGCGGTGGCCGCGGTGGCCGCGGTGCCGAGAACGGTGACGGCGGCCAGGACCACGGCGGTGAGCAGGCGGCGGCGCCTGCGGTGGGCGGCGGCCGTGGCGCCGTTCGGGGGTTGGGTCGCGGATCGGGGTTGGGTCGGGGGTCGGGGTGAGCGGGACAGCATGGTGAGCACGGAGGACCTCCCGGCAGGGTTCGAGGGTCGTGGTTGTGCCCAGGTACCGGGTCCGCGCAGGATTGGGCCTCGGTGCGAACTCGGCGTGATGGGGCCGTTACGAATCGACGTCGGCCCATACACCATAAGGCGACGGCGGCGCCCGCCGCTTCGGGCGGATGGACCATTCGCACGGTTCTACTGGGCAAATGGTCCATCCGCGCGGGACGGCTCTGCGCGGGACGGCGGCGCGCGGGACGGCATCCGCGGGGGCGGCGGCGCGCGGGACGGGGCGGTGCGCGGGGCGGCGGTGCGCGGGGCAGGGGCCGCGGGGCGGCGGCGCGCGGCAGGAGCCGCGCGGGATCAGAGTAGGCCGCGGACCAGGCGCCAGTCCTCGGTGTGGCGGTACCAGGTCCACTTGTCCACCGGGCGGTCCAGCGGCGCGCCGTCGCGCAGCGGGACGGTCGGCAGGCAGCCGATCTGCACGGCGCGGCCGCTGGCCTCGGCCTGCCGGCGGCCGAGCAGGCCGGTGCGCCGGACCCGCACGCTCAGCCCACCCCGGCTGGTGTCCGGGCCGGCGCCCGGGTCCGGGGCCACCTCGACCGCCGAGGCCTGCCCGCGCAGCACCAGCTCGTCGTCGCAGTAGACCACGCCGCGCACCGGGCGGAGCAGGCCGTGGCCGACCAGCACGCCGCCGGCGTCGTCGCGGACCAGCGGCACCCGCTCCGGCTCGCCGTGCAGCGCCAGCGCCAGCGCCGGCGGCGCGCCGGCCGGCAGCCCCCACAGCGCCGCGGCCCGCGATGCTGGATCCGATGGCACGAACGCGACCACCACCGTGCCCAGCCGGGAGGTGCGCATCAGCCGCAGCACCACCGCGGCCAGCGCGGCGTCGTCGCCGTACACCACCAACCGGCGCTGGCCGACGCGGTCCAGCAGCGCGTCCAGCTCCGCCTTGCCGGGCACGGCCGGGACCTGCGCCACGGGCACGTTCGCGGCCGCCGCCACCCGCTCGCCGAGGGCGAGCCAGTCGGCGTCCCCGCAGGCCAGCGCGTAGGCGTCGGCCGGGGTCCGGCCGTCAGCAGGTCCGGGCATGGGGTCCTCGCTCCTGGTCTACCCTCGGTCACCGCACGGTCGTCTATCAGGGAGCTCAATCATGCCGGCGATCGTCCTGATCGGAGCGCAGTGGGGTGACGAGGGGAAGGGCAAGGCGACCGATCTGCTCGGCGGGCGCACCCAGTGGGTGGTGCGCTACCAGGGGGGCAACAATGCCGGCCACACCGTGGTGCTGCCGGACGGGCAGGATTTCGCGCTGCACCTGATCCCGTCGGGCATCCTCACCCCAGGCGTCACCAATGTGATCGGCAACGGCGTCGTCGTCGACCCCGGCGTGCTGCTCGAGGAGCTCGACGGCCTGCAGCGCCGCGGCGTGGACACCTCCCGGCTGCTCATCTCGGCGGACGCGCACCTGATCATGCCGTACCACGTGGCCATCGACCGGGTCACCGAGCGTTACCTCGGCAAGTCGCGCATCGGCACCACCGGCCGCGGCATCGGCCCCTGCTACCAGGACAAGCTCGCCAGGGTCGGGGTGCGCGTGCAGGACCTGCTGGACGAGAAGATCCTGCGGCAGAAGGTGGACGCCGCGCTGGACTTCAAGAACCAGGTGCTGGTCAAGGTGTACAACCGCAAGGCGCTCGACCCGGACGCCGTGGTGGAGGAGGCGCTGACCAGGGCCGAGCGGTTCGCGCACCGCATCGCCGACACCAGGCTGCTGCTCAACCAGGCGCTGGACCGCGGCGAGATCGTCCTGCTCGAGGGCTCCCAGGGCACCCTGCTGGACGTCGACCACGGCACCTACCCGTTCGTCACCTCGTCCAACCCGACCGCCGGTGGCGCCGCCGCCGGCTCCGGCATCGGGCCGACCAGGATCAGCACCGTCATCGGCATCCTCAAGGCGTACACCACCAGGGTCGGCTCCGGGCCGTTCCCCACCGAGCTGCACGACGAGCACGGCGAGCGGCTGCGCAAGACCGGCGGCGAGATCGGCGTGACCACCGGCCGGGCGCGCCGCACCGGCTGGTTCGACGCCGTGATCGCCCGCTACGCAGCCAGGGTCAACGGCATCACCGATTTCTTCCTGACCAAGCTCGACGTGCTCTCCGGCCTGGACCGGGTGCCGGTGTGCGTCGGCTACGACATCGGCGGGCGGCGGCTGGCCGAGATGCCGATGACCCAGACCGACGTGCACCACGCCGTGCCGGTCTACGAGGAGCTGCCCGGCTGGTGGGAGGACATCTCCGCGTGCCGCCGCTTCGAGGACCTGCCGGCCGCGGCCCGTTCCTACGTGCTGCGACTGGAGGAGCTCTCCGGCGCCAGGGTGTCCGCCATCGGGGTCGGCCCCGGCCGCGACCAGACCATCGTCCGCTTCGACCCCGTCCCCGCCCCGCCCTCGCCGTAACCAGCCCGCCCGCGCCGCCCCCGCCCCGCCCGAAACCGGCGTGTCCGCCGCTTGCGGAGCCCGTGTTGGCGTTCTCGGGAGGTCGTTACGACGTGCCGCAACGCCCGACTCACGTGTCCGCAACCGCGGACACGCCGGGGGTTGGGGCGTGGCTGTCAGTCGCGGGAGAGGAGGGCCTCCTCGAGGTCTAGCTCGCGCAGGACGCGGCGGAGCACCTCGTCGTCCAGCTGGCCGCCGTCGCGGAGGCGGATGAAGGCGGCGCGCTCGGCGACCAGCATCTCGCGGCGCAGGCGCCGGAAGGTGGCGGACGGCGGCTCGCCGACCTGGTCGGCGCCGCGCCCGAGCCGCTCCCACGCGCCGAGGCTGCGGTGCTCGACCCAGCCCCGCAGGCGCTGCGCGATCCGCTCGAGGTGCTCGGGCGGTCCGGCGGCGCTGGCCTCGCTGGCCTCGCCGCCTGCGTCGCCGGCTTTGCCGCTTGGCCTGCCGCCAGCGCCGCCGCCAGCGCCGTCGCCGGTCGCGTCGCCGCCAGCGCCGCCGCCGGCCGCGTCGCCGGTCTGGTCGCCGGTTCCGGGCTGCGGGACCAGCTGCTCCAGCCGGGCCAGCGCGGCCTGCGCCGCGGCGTGCGCGGCCTGCGCCTCGGCGAGCAGGTCGGCGTGCGCGTCGGCATCGCGGATGCGCAGCAGCCGGATCACCCACGGCAGCGTCAGGCCCTGGACGAGCAGCGTGGTGACCGTGACGACGAAGGCCAGGAAGATGGCCACGTCGCGGCCGGGAAAGTCCAGCGGCAGCGCCGCCGCGGCGGCGATCGACACGACGCCGCGCATGCCGGCCCAGCTCACGACCGTCGGGTACTGCCACGGCACCCGCCCGGCCCGCCGGCGCGCGGCCGGGAACAGCGCGCCCCGGATGTAGGCGGTCGGGAAGACCCATAACGGCCTGGCCACGATGGCGACCGCGGCGAGCAGGACGCCGTCAACGAGCAACGCGGGCACCGAGCCCGGCACGGCGGATACGATCGCCGGCAGCTGCAGCCCGATCAGCCCGAACACGAGCGCGGTCAGCACGGTGTCCGCCGCCCGCCAGACCGCATCGTCCTGCAGCCTGGTGGCAAAGCCGCCCTCCGGCGCGCGGTGCCCGAGGTAGAGCCCGGCCACCACGACCGCGAGCACGCCGGAGGCGGACAGCTCCTCGGCGACCAGGTAGGCGGCGAACGGCACCACCAGCCCGAGCGCGCTCTCCATCACGGAGTCGGCGAGCAGCAGCCGGACCCGGTGCACGCACCAGCCGGCGGCCAGCCCGACGGCGATGCCACCGCCGGCCGCGAGCAGGAACTCGGCCACGCCGTGCCAGATCGAGGCGCCGGTGCCCACCGCGGCGGCCACCCCCACCCGGTAGGCGGTGAGCGCGGTGGCGTCGTTGACCAGGCTCTCCCCGCCGAGCACCGTCATCACCCGCCGCGGGAGCCCGAGCCGCCGGCCGACCGCGACCGCGGCCACCGCGTCCGGCGGCGCCACCACGGCGCCCAGCACCAACGCGCTGGCCAGCGGCAGCTCTGGCAGCAGCAGGTGGGCGACCAACCCGACCGCGGCCGCGGTGAACAGCACCAGCCCGAGGGCCAGCGAGGTGATCGCCGGGAGGTTGGCCCGGAAACTGAGCACCGAGGAATCCAGCGCCGCCGAGTACAGCAGCGGCGGCAGTACCACCAGCAGGACGAGGTCCGGCTCGATGCGGTAGTCGGGCACGCCGGGCAGGAACGAGACGGCCAGCCCGGCCAGCACCAGCACCAGCGGCGGCGAGAAGCCGGCCCGCCTGGCCAGCGCCGTCACCGCCAGCGACCCGATCAGCAGCGCGATCAACGGTAAGCCGTGCACAGCATCCAAGAATGGCAGCGCGATCGACTATCGGCGGTTTTCGGCAGTTATCGGCGGTTATCGGCGCGGTTATCGGCGCGGCTATCGGGCGGCGGCGCGGCCGGCGGGCGCATTGTCCAGTTCGCCCGGCGGGTCGCACTGTGCACCTCGCCCGGCCGACGTCGGTTGGTCCACAATGGACGCATGGTCGCCACGGGCTGCGAGCACCTGGCCGCCGCCGGCGCCGTGGACCCGGTGCCGAGCGACACCGATGGGTGCTCCGACTGCCTCGCCACCGGTGAGCACAACTGGGCCCACCTTCGGATGTGTCTGTCGTGCGGTCACGTCGCCTGCTGCGACTCCAGCCCGCGCCGGCACGCCACTGCGCACTTCCGGGCCAGCGGCCACCCCGTCATGCGCTCTTTCGAGCCGGGCGAGTCGTGGCGCTGGTGTTACCTCGACGAGCGCCTGGTCTGAGCCTCTCTGGTCGGGTGGTGGGAGGGGCGTCGGTGCCTTGGGCCCGGCCCCGGCCCCGGCCCCGGTGAGGCGTGGGCGTCGCAACATCCTCCTGTTGAGCGCTGGGACGCCCACGCGTCGGCGGGCGGTGGACGTCCGTGATCGCCCGGCCCACCTCCGGTGAGGCGTGGGCGTCCCAAGGTTCGTGTGTTGAGCGCTGGGACGCCCACGCGTCGACCAACGGCGGGCACCCGTGATCGCCCGGCCTATCCCCGGTGAGGCGCGGGCGTCCCGGCGTCCCTCCGACGAGCGCTGGGACGCCCACGCGCCGGCGAACCAGCCGGCAGAGGGGCCTTACCAACGGGGTCGCGGCCGCCTTCGGCCACAGGCTGTCAGGTGACCTCGGCGCGGCAGTCCACCGTCGGCCCGGTCTCCTGAGCGAGGATCTCGGTGTCCTTCATGATTTTGCACGTGATCGTCGACTCGAGGTTCGGGCCGTGGGCGATCAGCCCGGCCACGAAGAGCTGCTTGGGCGGCAGCGTGAAGCTCTTGCGCCAGGGCAGCGCGGCGGCCCGCAGCTCGACCATGCGCTCCTTGCCGTCGATGGGTTCGGCGTAGGTGCCGTCGACGCTCACGGCGGTCCCGGTGAGCTCGTAGCGCACCAGCACCGTGCCGTCGGATGGTTTGGCCCTCGCGGCCGCGACCGACGGCTGGTCCGCAGCTCCGGACTGCACGTGCGAGGAGCCGATGCCGCAGCCGCCGAGCACGATCAGGCATCCCATGCCGGCGACCAAGCTCACCAAACGTCGCACGCAACCTCCCATGTTAGCGACGCTCTGATCGTATTCCCTCACGGTCCGTTAGGCTCCACCGTACGGGGCAATCCCATTGGGCGTTCGAGGGACGCCACCGCCGGACGGTCGGCCGCTGGCGCCGAGCGGTTACGTAGGCTGCTCGGCGTGCGAGTCCTGGTCCTCGGATCCGGTGCCCGCGAGCACGCCATCGTGCAAGCGCTGCGCCGGGATCCCGCGGTCGTTGCGCTGGCCTGCGCCCCGGGGAACGCGGGCATTGCCATGATTGCCGAGCAGTACCCGGTGGAGCCGGCCGACACCGCCGCCGTTATCGCGCTGGCCACCACGTGGCCGGCCGACCTGGTGGTCGTCGGCCCGGAGGCGCCCCTGGTCGCCGGGCTGGCGGACGCGGTGCGGGCGGCCGGCATCGCGTGCTTCGGCCCGTCCGCGGCGGCCGCGCGCATCGAGGGGTCCAAGGCCTTCGCCAAGGACGTGATGGCCGCCGCCGGGGTGCCGACGGCGCGCGCCGAGGTGGTCGACAACCCCGGCCGGCTGGCCGCCGCGCTGTCCCGCTTCGGCCCCCGTTACGTCGTCAAGGATGACGGGCTCGCGGCGGGCAAGGGCGTGGTCGTCACCGATGATGTCGAGGTGGCGCGGGCGCACGCGCTGCGGCTGCTGGACGGCGGCCATCCGGTGCTGCTGGAGTCCTTCCTGGACGGGCCGGAGGCGTCGCTGTTCTGCCTGGTGGACGGCCAGACCGTGGTCCCGCTGCTGCCGGCGCAGGACTTCAAGCGGGTCGGTGACGGCGACACCGGGCCCAACACCGGGGGGATGGGCGCGTACGCCCCGCTGCCGTGGGCGCCGGCCGGCTTCGCCGATGGCGTGGTGCGGCGGATCGTCCGGCCGGTCGCGGCGGAGCTGGCCCGCCGCGGCGCGCCGTTCACCGGGCTGCTCTACGCCGGCCTGGCCGTCACGGCGGACGGCCCGGCGGTGATCGAGTTCAACTGCCGCTTCGGCGACCCCGAGACCCAGGTGGTGCTGCCGCTGCTGCGAACGCCGCTGGCCGGGCTGCTGCACGCGACCGCGACCGGGTGGCTCGCCGAGCACCCGCCGCTGGAATGGGACGGCGGCTGCGCGGTCACGGTCGTGATCGCCGCCGAGGGCTACCCCGGGCCGCCGCGCATCGGCGACGCGGTGACCGGCGCGGACGGGCTCGGCGTGCTGCACGCCGGCACCCGCCGGCGCTCGGACGGCGCCGCGGTGTCCGCGGGCGGCCGCGTGCTGTCGGTCGTCGGCACCGGTCCCGACCTCGCCGCGGCCCGCGCCGACGCCTACGCCAGGGTGCACGCGGTGCACCTCGCCGGCTCGCACCACCGCACCGACATCGCGGCCCGTGCCTCGGTCGGCGAGGTG
>Ga0209382_10006862_pt1 | contig 14588 bp, 9 predicted proteins | sample SoiMetdeltSBSDD5_FD_187599 | JGI IMG/M metagenome (GOLD analysis project Ga0209382, IMG submission 187599) | Bulk soil microbial communities from a Populus tree surrounding site in Tennessee, USA - Soil MetaG P. deltoides SBSDD5 (SPAdes) (version 2) | ecosystem: Environmental > Terrestrial >... | reverse complement strand
TGTGTGGCGCGGGACACGTTACCTGCGCAAGCAGGGTGCTTGCAGGAGTTAGCACTGCCACGTACGGTGGGAAGTGTGCGGAGTGGAGGTGACCGATGAGCAAGGTGGAGGGCGTCAACCAGGCGGTTCACGAGCTCAGCCGCGACATCGGCGAGTACATCCGCTCCCAGCGAACGAAGGCGCAGATCTCGCTGCGCGAGCTGGCGAAGCTTGCCGGGGTGTCGAACCCGTACCTGAGCCAGATCGAACGCGGCCTGCGCCGGCCGAGCGCGGAGATCCTGCAGCAGATCGCCAAGGGGCTGCGGATCTCGGCCGAGGCGCTGTACGTCCGGGCCGGGATCCTCGAGCAGCGCCAGGGCGGCGCGGTGGTCGACGCCGTGCTCGCCGACCAGGAACTGACCGAGCGGCAGAAGCAGGTGCTGCTCGACATCTACCAGTCGTTCCGGCGGGAGAACGAGGCCAGGGCGCCTTCCGGCGCCGCGGTGGCGCCGTCACCAGCCGGACCAGCAAGCACCGAGGAGTGATCGCACTATGTCCAAGCTGCCAACCGCAACCGATGTGACGAAGGTACGCCGGCAGGCGTCGACGGCCGTCCAGCAGGCCCGTACCCCGCTGTACGCCGTGCTCGGCGCCGGCGAACTGGCCAGCGAGGCCGTTCGAGACTATGTCAACAAGGCGCGCGCGGAGGCCGGTGGAGGTGCCAGGGACGTGCAGTCCAGGGCCAACGACCTGCAGAGCAGGCTCGCCGCGCTGCAGGAGCGCCTGACCGAGGTCCGCGGCCAGGTCCGGGCCAGGGTCGACGAGCTGCCGGAGGAGCTCGCCGGGCTACGCGGCCGGCTGGAGACCGGCGAGCTGCGGCACGCCCTGGAGGGCTACCTCCAGTCGCTGCAGGATCTGTACGAGCGGCTGGCCACCCGCGGCGAGGCGACCGCGGCCAAGCTGCGCCAGCAGCCGCAGGTCAAGCGGGCCATTGATCGCGTGGAGGAGGCCGCCGACCTCACCGAGGAGCGGGTCGGCAGGTTCGTCGACGATGCCCGCCAGCTGACCAACGAGGTGCTCGGCAGGGTCGGCCGGCGTACCCGCTCGACCGGCGAGCAGGCCGCCCACCACGTCGAGAAGGCCGCCGACGAGGTCGCCCTGGCCGTCGAGGGTGCCGGCGAGGTCGCGGTGGCCGTCGAGGGTGCCGGCGACGAGGTGGCCAGCACCACCCGCAAGCCCAGGGCACCCAAGGCGGTGGTCCGCAAGCGGGTCACGACCCCGTGAGTGGCGTTTAGTGCCAGAGCCCGATTTCCACTCACGTGAGCCCCTCGCCGTTCGTGCTCAACGAGCGTCGAGGGGCTCGCCCCGTTCTGTGCCCGGCACGTACCCTGGGCCGGTGGACTTGCTGCGGAACCTCGACGCTTACATCCTGTCCGTGATCTGGATAGCCGGGATCCCAGTAGGTGCCTATGCGTTCATGCACGCGCTGCTGCAGCGCGCGGACGCCTTCACCGCCGCGGACAAGCTGACCAAACCGGCGTGGCTGGGCATCACCGGGGTGTCCGTCCTGGTCCTGGTGCTGTTCCAGGGGCCGGCGACCTTCCTGTGGCTGCCGGGCATCATCGCCGCGCTGGTTTACATAGTTGATGTCCGGCCGCGGGTGATCGAGGTTCAGCGCGGCCCACGCTGGTGATCACGAAGGTGATCGCCAACTGGCGCGAGCACGGCAGCGGCTCGCCGGTCACGCTGGTGGCGCACGGTCTAGGCGCGACCGACGGCGAGGCGCGGCTGCTCGGCTGCGGGCTACCGGGTACCAGGGTCGTTGTGACGTTCGGCTCGCACGGTGACGCGCCAGACGCGCCGCGGGACTACTGGGATTACGGCGTGCTGGCCGCCGAGCTGCGGTCGGTGGCCGAGCTCGTCGGCGCGCACCAGGCGGTCGGCATCTCCATGGGCGCCGGCGCGCTGGTCCGGCTGGCCAGCGAGGATCCCGACCGGTTCGACCGGCTCGCGTTGCTACAGCCGGCCGCGCTGGACGGCCGCCGGCCGGCCGAGGCGGTGCGCGCGATGCGCCGGCTGGCCGCGGCGGTCGACGCCGGGGACCGCGCCGCGCTGCGCCTGCTGGTGCGGGCCGGGCTGCCGGCCTGCAGCGGGGACACCGGCGACTACGTGGAGCGGCGGGTGTCGGCGCTGCTGCGTCTCGGCGGCGCGCTGCGCGTCCTCGCCGGCCGGGTGCCGGTGTGCTCGGCGACCTCGCTGGCCGCGGTGTCGGCGCGGGTGCTCGTGGTATCCGGGGTGGCCGACCCGCTGCACCCCGAAGCGGTCGCCACCGCAACGGCGGCCGCGTTCGGCAATGCCGAGCTGCACGTGCTCGGCTCGCCCTGCCCGCTGCTCACGCACCGCACCGAGATCCGTTCCCTGCTCGCCCAATTCCTCGGCGTGTCCGCGCTTCTGGACAGGTGAGTTGGTCCAACTCGTGTGTCCATTTGTGCGGACACGCCGGGATGGCTGTCTGTCGCGACGAAGCATGCGGTAATACGCATGTATAGTGCTGAGGTGCACGACCACGGCCATGGTCGGTCCGACAGCCGCCGCCGGATCGGCCTCGCACTGGCCGTCTCGGTGAGCCTGCTCGTGGTCGAGGCGATCGGAGCCGCCCTCACCGGTTCCCTCGTGCTGTTCGCCGACGCCGGGCATCTGGCGACCGACGCCCTTGGCCTCGCGGTCGCGCTCGCCGCGGTCGCGCTGGCCGGGCGGCCGCCGTCGGCGCGGCGCACGTTCGGGCTCGGCCGGCTGGAGGTGCTGGCCGCGGCCGTCAACGCGTTGCTGCTGCTCGGCGTCGGTGGCACGGTGCTGGTGCGGGCGATCGGCCGGCTCGCGGATCCGGAGCCGGTGGCCAGCCTGCCGCTGCTGGTCATCGGCGTGCTCGGCCTGGCAGGCAACCTGGTGGCGCTGTCCGTGCTGGCCAGGGGCGATCGCAGCAGCCTGAACCTGCGCGGCGCGCTGCTGGAGGTGCTCGGTGACGCGCTCGGCTCGGTCGCGGTGATCGGCTCGGCCGCGATTACCGCGCTCACCGGCTGGGCCCAGACCGACGCGGTGGCCTCGCTGGCGATCGCCGCGTTGATCCTGCCGCGCAGCGCGTTGCTGCTGCGTGACGCCGTGCATGTGCTGCTGGAGGGCGCGCCGGCCGGCGTGGACCCGGTGCAGGTACGGGCCGCGCTGCTCGGCATTCCCGGTGTGATCGACGTGCATGACCTGCACATCTGGTCGATCACCTCGGGCGAGACCGCGGTGTCGGCACACCTGGTCGTGGACGGGGTGGACTGCGTCGGCTGCGGCCAGTCCTCGGTCCTGGACCGGGCCGCGTCGCTGCTGTCGGAGCGGTTCGGGCTGGCGCACTCCACGGTGCAGATCGAGCACGCCACGCACGACGACCACGAGACGACGCACTCCTGAACCTGGGGCGGCATCTGCCTGGGTACCCGGAGTGGCACCCCGACCAGGGAGCTCGGCCGTTCAGCCCCGCCGAACGTGGCTCCGGCGCGCCCCGTACCCGTATTTCGCGCGGCGTCCGGCGGATTGAGTAGTGGCTACTCTGGCCGGTCAGAATGGCCATCCGTAATCTCGAAACCTCGATCCTTCCACCCTCGCGACTAGCCGAATCCAGGTCATTGAGTCGGCTGCACCCCTGCGCGTTGGCGTCGAAATTCGGGATACGGGGTTTCGTATGGTGTTCAGGACAGCCTCCGGACTCAGCAGAGGGCCGCTGTTCGTCACGTCGATCGCGCTGGTCTGCTCGTCGGTTCTGGGCGTCCAGGCGGCGTATGCCACCGGTGATCCGAACGTCGCGCCGGCACCGAAGACGCCGCTGCAGCCACCGGCCGGCTCGGTTGCTGCCGCCAGCTTGGCCGGCTACCTGCCCGGCACCGCGGGTGTGACCCCGACCGGCGCGTTCACCTACACCCTCCCGCTTGACGTTCCGGCTGGCCGTGCGGGCATGGCACCGCGGCTGTCGCTGAACTACTCCAGCGCCGCCGGGGACGGGCCGCTGGGGCAGGGCTGGTCGGTGTCCGGCGCCGGCTCCTCGATCACGCGCTGCGGGAAGGCGCCGGAGGTGGAGGGCACCCGCACCGGCATCCGTTACGACAAGGACGACATGTTCTGCCTGGACGGCCAGAAGCTGATCGGCGGCGGCCTGGCGGAGACCAATGAGTCCGGCGAGTACGGTGGCCACTACACCCGGTACCGGGAGTTGCAAGGGGCCTTCTCGGACATTATCTCGATCAATCCGAGCCACGATCTCGACGCCGGCCCCGACCGTTTCATCGTCTACGGCAAGGACGGCCGGATCCGGGAGTACACGCCGCACAGTGCCAAGCAGACCGAGGAGTCCACGTCGCTGGTCAAATCCAAGGCCATCGGCGGCGGCGTGGTGCTGTCGACGGCCTCCCCCAAGCAGTACTCGCGAAACGAGAAGAATCCGCGGGTGGCCTGGCTGCTGAGCAGCGAAAAAGACCGTTCCGGCAACGAGGTCCGGTACTCGTACTACGAGCTGGGTGTCATCACCGGCGCTGGAATTGAGTTCCTCATCAAGCGCATCGATTACACCTACGGACCGAACACCGACGCCGCACGTTACGTGGAGTTCGAGTATGAGCTTCGGCCGGATAAGTCGTTCAGCTATGTGACCGGTGTCCGCTACGGGCACAACTGGCGGTTGGCCCACATCAGGATGTACGCGCCCAACCCGGTGACCACGGGCCTGGTGTACGCCTACCACCTGGGCTACCTGCCGACCGGGCCGAACCTGTTCGACCGCAAACGCAGCCTGCTGGCGTCGGTACAGAAGTGCGGCGAGAAGGCCGGCTGCCTGCCCACCAGGAAGTTCAACTGGCCGACCCACACCCTGCCCAGCTTCGGCAACACGTCGATCGAGGACGTCACCATCGACACCAGCTACGACCAGGACCCGCCGGGGGCGCACGTGCTGGACCTGGATGGGGATGGTCTGGATGACCTCGTCTACAACCCTGGCGGCAACGATTCCGGGGAGACCGCCCGGCTCGGCACCCGGAACACCGCCGGCGTGGCCTCGCCGCTTGCCGATGCCCGCCCGCTCAACGGCGTCGGGGACTGGCCGGAACTCAACGGCGGCGACACCGGGTCGCTGCCCAATATCAACCTCGGCATGAGCCGGCCGGTCGACCTGAAGAGCGACGGGCTGGTCGAGTTCATGCTGCGTGACCGGCGGTGGACCCAGCCGCCGTGGAACTACGGCGAGTTCGACAACAAGGACACGATCCTGCGCTGGGACGCCCGCGATCACAGGTTCGTGTCAACCGGCACCAGGTTCGACACCACCTGGCTCGGTGAGACCGACTATGTCGATCTCAACGGGGACGGGTTGCTCGACCATTTTGCATCACCGTTGACCGACCGCGACTTCCCGTCCTTCGACCAATTTTGGAGCTTCCGCCTACAAAGCGGTAACGGCAGCTTCGGGCCGGCAACGGTGGTTGGCGACGGCTTCTACGAATATCCCGGCAACTGTCCGGGAGCCCGCACGTTCGACGTCGATGGCGACGGCCGCGGCAACCTGGTCTTCGACGACGGCGACCCGGAGTTCCTGAACTGCGGGCGCAACCAGCTTAGGCGCGTCGACGTCGCCGATGACGGAACGCATTCCATCACGGAGAACGAGCCTCCGCTGGCACCCGGCGGCGAGGACTACGAGGACGGCTACACGCAGGAGGATTCGGTGATCCTGCCGCCGCTGCGTCACCAGAACTACGCGAGCGTGGGCGGCACCACCCTGAAGGAGAACGGGCTGTGGCGGTGGATCTCGACGCTGGGCGACTTCAACGGCGACGGCCTGCTGGACGCCGTCCTGCTGCCCCGGTACGCACCTGGCCCGTTCGCCACCTGGTACCGCGGGCTGGTCCTGTGGAACACCGGCACCGGGCTGTACTGGGACGGTAGCCGGCTGGACCTGCCGCATGACGACCTGGGGGATCTGCGCGTCGGCGACATGAACGGTGACGGCCGCGACGACCTCGTGTCCTTCTACCACACCGGCCTGACCATCGACACCCATGACAGCACGACCGCCGCCGACGACGAGATCGTCTACTCGGGCGGCGCCCAGCGGGTGTCCGTGCTGCTGTCCAATGGGGACGGCACGTTCGTGGACGACCCGTTCACCGACCTGACCGCGGGCACCCCGCGGGCGGACGTCGGGCGTCCGCTGTCCCAGCTGGGCGATTTCAATGGGGACGGCCGCCTGGACCTGGTGGCCGCGGGCAATGGCGAGCTGGCCGTGATGCTCCAGAACGAGCCGGCGTACGGCTCCTCGGTCCAGGACCGCATCGTGTCCGTGGAGGACGAGGGCGCGGCCAGTGGCCGGTACGGGGTGGTGTACTCCAACCAGTGGACCGATCACCCGGAGAACATGGGTGGCACCTGCGTTCTACCGCTGCTGTGCGTGCGCCGCGGCATGCCCGTGGTCCGCCGGCTCATCTCCTACGAGCAGACGTTCGCCCCCGGCGACCAATCGGTGTCCACCTACTACTCCTACCATGATCCAGTTGTCCACCCCACCCAGGGCTTCCTCGGCTTCGGCACGACCCGGGTATGGGCTCCGTCCCGCCCGGTGGAGATAGTCACCACCTATGACGTTCGTTCCAGCGCGGGCGATGGCGGCAGGTTCTTCCCGTTCGGCAGCCTGCCCAAGACGATCACCACCACGGTGCCGGTGCTGTCCCTGGCCGAGGCCGCCAACCACCCGACCTCGGTCACCGGTGCCAGGATCATCAAGACCACCTACACCCACGCCTTCCGCTACCTGACGAATACCAGCGGGCCCATCGAGGTGCAGGGTGACTTCGCGGTCCTGCCCAGCCGGGTGCACACCGCCGAATGGAACACCGCTGCCACCATCGACTGGTCCACCTCGCTGGCCGGCCCCACCAAGCCGATCGAGCACATTGCCGAGTACCAGGGTGCCGAACCGGCATCACCCGGCCGGATCACCGACGAAATGGTCACGTTCGACGACTACGGCAACATGACCAAGCACCACTCCGTCACCAATGGCGGGGTGACCGAGGACGTGAGCACCGAGTTCGACAACAGCACCACGGCCCATTTCGACTGGCTGATCAGCATGGCGAAACGCCAGCAGGTGACCCGCACCGAGCCGACCATTATGAACAACGGGTTCGAGACCAACCTGCGGGGCTGGTCGGCCACCCCGGGGCTGGTCAGCATCGATCCGTCCTTCGCCCACTCCGGGGTGTCCGGGGTGCGGCTGTCCCCGCCGCGGCCGGAATTCCCGAACGATCCCCTCGACACGCTGGTGACCCAGCGGTTCACCGTTCCATCGGACTCCGGGACGCTGTCGTTCTGGTACAAGCCGTCCTGCGGCCGGGCCGGTGACTACGCCCAGGTCACCCTGCAGGACGAGACCGCGCAGTCCACCATCGAGGCGCTCGCCCCGGTCTGCGCCACCGCGGACTGGACCAAGGTCAGCGCCCCGGTCACGCCGGGCCACAAGTACTTCATCACGTTCCGCAACCACAGCGCCAGCGCGGCCGGCGCGACCAATGCCACGCTCGTCGACGACGTGCTGCTGTCGGGTGCATCCACCCAGGTCACCCGCACCGTCGACAACACGTTCGACGACCTGGGCCGGCTGCGGAAGACCGAGGTCGAGAAGGGCACCGTCGACACCAACCAGAGCACCAGCTACGACCTGGACGCCCTTGGTGTGCCCACCAAGGTCACCACCTCCACCGCCTCGGCGCTGAACCTGCCCGACCGGGTGACCCACATCGAGTACACGCCCGTGTTCAGCAAGGACGTCAATGGCGTCGCGGTCTTCCAGCCTGACGAGCGGATCTACCCCTCCCAGCTGTGGTCGGCCCACGACCTCGTCGTCAACGGCCAGCACGACCCGGTCAGCTACCGGCCCTCGGTGTGGCAGGCCGTGCACCCGGCCTTCGGGGCCACGGTGGCCACCGAGGACATCAACGGCGCCAAGACCAGCACTGAATGGGACGACCTCGGCCGCCCGGTGAAGATCACCGCGGACCGCGCGCCCACCACCCACCTCAGCTACGGCACCAGCACCGACGCCAACGGCAAGGTCAACGGCACCAGGACCACCACCACCATCGACACCGGTGTCGCCGACCCCACCAAGAAGAACACCACGGTCGTGGTCGCCGACCAGCTCGGCCGGGCCCGGCAGACCCTCACCACCGGCTTCGACGGATCCACCATCAAGGCGGACACCGGCTACGACGTCCTCGGCCGCGCGACCAGCCGGTCCGGCCCGTACACCGCGTCGAAACTGCGCGAGACGCTCAACTTCTACGACAGCCTGGACCGGCCGATCCAGACCATCCTTCCCCACCCCACCGGCTCGCTGTACGACCTGACCTGGCAGTACCCCGACTTCCTCGTGACCACGGCGACCGACCAGCGGGGTAACCGCACCGACACCACGGTCGACCCGGACGGCCGCCCGGTCAGGGTGGACGCCTGGCAGGTCGTGGCCGGGACGTACCTGCCGAACGTCACCACCACGTACGGCTACGCCCCGTTCGACCTGCAGAACAAGATCGTCGACGACCTCGGCAACACCACCACCATGAGCTACGACGTGCTCGGCCGGCGCACCACGCTGGTGGACCCCGACCGGGGCACGGTGTCCACCAGCTACTACGGCACCGGCGAGGTTCACGTCGAAACCCACGAGGGCACCGGCAACAGCAGCACCCACAGCTACGACGACCTCGGCCGCAAGACCAGGACCGAGGACCACGACCACGCCGCCAACCAGAACCGCGTCACCACGTTCAGCTGGGACACCGCGACCAACGGCATCGGCCAGCTCGCCGAGGCGGTCAGCCCGGACAACATCAAGACCGGCTTCCGGTACGACGCCCTTGGTCGGCCTTCGGGCGCCGACTACACCATCGACTCCGCTACCAGCACGTACTCCACTCTCATCGGCTACGACGGCAAGGGCCGGGTCAGCACCACCGCCTACCCGCAGGTGCCAGGCCGCGCCCGGTTCACCGTCCAGAACACCTACAACGACTACGGCTTCGCCGCCGACGTCCTGGACGTGACGCCCGGCCAGACCGCCACCACCCTGTGGCACACCACCAGCCGCAACGCCGACCTCGCGCTGACCGGTGCCACCATGGCCGACAACGGCGCCGTCACGCTGACCAACACCTACCACCAGCAGACCGGCTGGCTCATCAACCGCAAGGCCGAGAAGGCGGCCACCACGCTGCAGGACATTACCTACGGCTACTACGAGAACGGGCTGATCTACACCCGCAACCAGAACGACAGCACGGTCACCAACCGCAACGAGACCTACCACCTCGACGAGCTGGGCCAGCTCACCCGCTGGCAGCTGGCCGTGAACGGCGTCCAGAAGAAGGACCTCAGCTACTCCTACGACACCATCGGCAACATCACCCCGGCCGGCGAGGAACGCTACTACGGCAACAGCAACAGCAGCGCCTGCACCGCCGGCCACGCCGGGCCGCACGCGCTGTGCTGGGTGGATGCCCTCGACACCACCGGCATCAACAGCTACAGCTACGACGGGCAGGGCCGCGAGACGCTCGACGAGCACGAGGACGGCAGCACCCGAGCCACCACCTACACCGCGTTCGACCTGCCCAAGACCATCACCGACGGCGGCGTCACCACGACCTTCGACTACGACGCCTTCGGCACCAGGGTGCGCAAGAGCAACCCGTCCGGCACCACCGTCTACCTGCCCGGCCTGTTCGAGAAGCGCACCACCAGCGGCGGCGCCACCAGCTACGTCTTCTATGTCAACGGGCCGGCCGGCCCCATCGGTCAGGCCGTGTACGACGGCACCGGCACCACCATGGAGTACGTCCTCACCGACGCCCTCGGCAGCACCGGCGCCAGCCTGTCCGCCACCGGTGCGGTCACCGGCTCCTTCCACTACGAGCCGTTCGGCCGCCGAACCACGGTGGACGGAGCGCCCTCCGGCATCCCGGCCGGGAACGTCACCCACGGCTTCACCGGCCACGAGATGGACGACGGCCTCGGCCTGATCAACATGGCCGGCCGCATCTACGACCCGGCCAAGAAGGCCCTGCTCACCGCTGACCCGGTGCTGGCCAACCACCCGTACGCCTACGCCAGCAACAACCCCACCAGCTTCATCGACCCCACCGGCTACGACGACTTCCCCATCTTCGGCGGGAACAACAGCCCGGGTCCCACTTTCGGCGGCATCGAAGGCGTCGAGGCGACGAACGCCGAATCCTGGGAATGGGTCGTCGGTGATACGAAATTCTCCTGCGTTGGCGGCGAAAACGCGTACAGCTGCAAGGGAACTGCGAGCGCCAGCAAGACTCCCACCGGAAACGTCGGCTCCGACGAAAGCGGCTACAGCGCCGCAGCGGACTACAGCCTCGAGTACTCGCCAGGCCTGAACATGATGCTCAACTTCGACGCCTTCGCCGAAGCCACCGGGTTGAACTCTTTCCTTGACTGGTGGGACACAACCATCGCCGAGATGCCGGCCGGCGGCGTCGACAACAACCACATCGGGCTCGGATACACCGAGCAAGAACAGGCGCTCATGCGGCCAGTGACCAACGGCGAGTTCGCGACCCAAATGGCGGCCGCGCTGGCAACCGTACTCATCGAGCTCCGGATGATGGGGTCCGTAGCACAGACAACCACGGCTGGCGGAGCATCGGCCGGTGGGATGGCCGGAACAGGATCGGCTTATGGCGAGGCGATGCTCGGCCTGAGCGAGGCCGAAGGAATCACGGTCCAGGTGGTTACCCGCTCCAGGGGAACTGCCATGGCCCGCATCAGCCGCGGGCTGCTCACCTTCGATGGCCGGACGAACGGATACAAGGCGCTGGTCGCGATGACGAATTACAACCACCTGTATCCCAACACCAGGTGGATCGTGGGCGTCGGAACCCATGGGGGGATGAACGGGACCTGGTCCGGAACCCAGGCGTTGCGCGCAGTTCCCGGGTTCGACGCCGCAGCGGCCCTTTCCGGCCGGGCCAAGAACTTCGCCACGGCGCTGTCCAAGCTCGGCATGAGGAACGTGGAGGTGTTCGACCTGGCCGATGAGGCCGGCGTGGCGGCGTTCCGGACCGCCGAGATGGGCGCCGTAGGACAACCGAACGTCATGGTGCTCCGGGCCTGGTGCTACAGCACCCTCAGCTGCCCCTAGCTAGCCGGCCGTCGGGCCCGGATGAGGGATACCCGGGACCACCAGCCACAGGGCCACTAGAGCCGGACGGTCTTGCTGCCGTGCACCAGCACGCGGTCCTCGAGGTGCCAGCGCAGCCCCCTGGCCAGCACGACCTTCTCGATGTCGCGGCCCTTGCGCACCACGTCGGTGATGCTGTCGGAATGGTCGACCCGGATCACGTCCTGCTCGATGATCGGGCCGGCGTCCAGCTCGGCGGTGACGTAGTGGCAGGTCGCGCCCACCAGCTTCACGCCGCGGTTGTGCGCCTGGTGGTAGGGCCGCGCCCCGACGAACGACGGCAGGAAGCTGTGGTGGATGTTGAGCACCCGGCCCGACCACGCCGCGCACAGCATCCTCGGCAGCACCTGCATGAACCGGGCTAGCACGATGGCGTGCGGGCGGTGCACGTCGACGAGCTGGCGCAGCTCCGCGAACGCGGCGAGCTTGCCCTCGGTGTCACCGGCCGGCGGGAACACCACGTGGTGGAACGGGATGCCGTGGGCCCTGGTGATGTCGCCGAGGTGCGCGTGGTTGCCGACCACCGCCGGCAGCTCCACGTCCAGCTCGCCCGAGGACACCCGGCCGAGCAGGTCGTACAGGCAGTGCCCCTCGCGGGACACCAGGATGACCATCCGCCGCTTGACCCCGGTGTCCCACACCCGCCAGTCGGCCTGCCCGCCGAGCTCGGCGGCTACCGCGGCGAAGTGCAGGCGCAGCTCGTCGGCATCGAAGGGCACCGAGTCCGCCCGGACCACCTGCCTGGTGAAGAACCAGTTGGTGTCCTGGTCGGCGTGGTAGGCCGCCTCGGTGATCCAGGCACCGGCGTCGGCCAGGAACGTGGCGATCCTGGCCACGATCCCGGTGCGGTCCGGGCAGCTCAGGGTGAGGACGTAGTGGCGTGCCGGCGTGGTCATCCCCGGTGGGTCTCCAGCCACCGGATGGCGAACTCGGCTTCGAGGCGCAGCAACCGGCCGACCTGCTCGATGATCACGTCCTCGATCTTGCCGCCCAGCAGCGGGATGCTCACCTTCACCGTGCCGTCGAGCAGCAGCTCGGACCCGCCGGTGCGGGTGCGCAACGCGGTGTTGCCGCGCAACGAGCCGGGGAACCCGCCGACGGACGCGTCAACGGTCCCCCGGTAGCGGCCGTTGCCGCCGCCGTCCCAGGTTTCGGTGCGCTCGATCGTCATGCCGCCGGGCGCGACCTTGCGCACCGCGCCCGGCAGGTGCTGCGCGTCGATGCCCTGCCGGGTCACCGCCTTCATGCCGTCCTGGTCGCCGGCATAGGACACCAGCTCGACGCTGCGGCCGCCGATCGCGGTGAGCCGCTCGCGCAGGAACCCCTCGTCGGTGAGCACGGCGTACACCAGGTCGACCGGATGGCCGAACTCCGCGCGGTGCTCGATGCGGCGTGACATGGGGGCACGCTAGCGCGTGCCCCGTGAGTGGCGTTTGGTGCCAGGGCCCCAATCGCCACTCACGACTTATCCACAGGCTAGCGTTGCGCGCCGTGATGGCCCAGGTCGGTGTGCCGCTGCGGGAGTACACGACGCTGCGCCTGGGTGGACCGGCCAGCCGGTTCGTGGCCGCGTCGGACGCGGCGTCGCTGGTGGCCGCGGTGCGGGACTGCGACGACGCGGGCGAACCCATGCTGCTGCTCGGCGGCGGCTCCAACCTCGTGGTCGGCGATGACGGCTTCGACGGCACGGTGGTCCAGGTGGCCAGCCGCGGGTACGCGGTGGACGCCGGCGGTCTGCTCACCGTCGAGGCCGGCGAGGACTGGGACGACGTGGTGGCCCGCACGGTGGCCGACGGGTACGGCGGGCTGGAGTGCCTGTCCGGCATTCCGGGGTTGGTGGGTGCCACCCCGGTGCAGAACGTCGGGGCGTACGGCGTGGAGATCGCCGACCTGCTGGATGGCGTGGACCTGCTGGACCGGCAAAGCGGCGCGGTGCGGCCGGTCGGCCGGGACGGGCTCGGCCTCGGCTACCGGACGAGCGTGCTGAAGAACACCGACGCGGCGGTGGTGCTGCGGGTGCGGTTGCGGCTTTGTGCCGGCGGCCGCTCCATGCCGGTGCGGTACGCGGAGCTGGCCAGGCTGCTCGGCGTGGAGCCGGGCTCGCGGCTGCCGGCCGCCACCGTGCGCGAGGCGGTGCTGGCGCTGCGGCGGGGCAAGGGCATGGTGCTCGACGCCGGCGACCACGACACCTGGAGCGCGGGCTCGTTCTTCACCAACCCGGTCCTGCCCGAGGCGGCGTTGCCCGGCGTGCTGCGAGCCGTCGCGGCGCGGCTCGGCGCCGGCGTTCCGGTGCCGCGGTACCCGGCCGGCGACGGCGCCACCAAGCTGTCCGCGGCCTGGCTGATCGAGCACGCGGGCTTCGGTCGCGGCCATCCCGGGCCCGGCGGGCGGGTCGCGCTGTCGCACAAGCACACCCTGGCCCTGACCAACCGCGGCTCGGCCTCGACCGCCGACCTGCTGGCGCTGGCCAGGGAGGTGGCAGCCGGCGTGCGCGCGGCGTTCGGCGTCGAGCTGCACCCGGAGCCCGTCCTAGTGAACTGCGCCCTGTAGCGCCCCGCCCCACCGTCTTCCCCGCGTGTCCGCGGTTTCGTACACACGAGTTGGCGGTTGCGGCACATTTCGCCGGTTGGCCTGCTGGCGCGGATTCGGTGATGCGGGTGCGGCCGCGGTTCTCGCGGGTGCCGGAAGCGCCAACACGGTGATCCGGTTCCGCGGACACGTGTGTATGGAACCGCGGACACGCGTGTGTGGAACGGCGGACACGCGTGTGTGGAACGGCGGACACGCGGGTGGTGGGTTACGGGCGGCGGTGGGCTCGGGAGGCGGAGTACTGGTCGCGGGGTTTGAGCACGATCTGGTCGAGGTTCACGTGGGACGGCCTGGTGACCGCGAACGCGATGACGTCGGCGACGTCATCGGCCGTCAGCGGTGTGACACCGCGGTACACCGCGTCGGCGCGGGCGGCGTCGCCATCGAACCGGTGCAGGGAGAAGTCGGTGCGGACCATGCCGGGCATGATCTCGGTGAAGCGCACCGGCTGCCCGAGCAGCTCGCTGCGCAGCGTGCGGTGCAGAGCGCTCTGGGCGTGCTTGGCAGCGGTGTAGCCCGAGCCGCCGTCGTAGGTCTCGGTGGCGGCGATCGAGGTCACGGTGACGATGTGCCCGTCGCCCGATGCAACCAGCCGCGGCAGCAGCGCCTTGGTCAGCCGCAGGGTGCCGAGCACGTTGGTCTCCCACATCCACCGCCAGTGCTCCTCGTCGGCTTCGAGCACGGGCTCCAGCCCCTGCGCGCCGCCGGCGTTGTTGACCAGCAC
>Ga0209382_10006861_pt1 | contig 14588 bp, 14 predicted proteins | sample SoiMetdeltSBSDD5_FD_187599 | JGI IMG/M metagenome (GOLD analysis project Ga0209382, IMG submission 187599) | Bulk soil microbial communities from a Populus tree surrounding site in Tennessee, USA - Soil MetaG P. deltoides SBSDD5 (SPAdes) (version 2) | ecosystem: Environmental > Terrestrial >... | reverse complement strand
CGCCTTGGGATCGGCCCCGAGCAGCGACCGGACGAGAAAATCGTGCTGCCGGTGGTCGGGCGTGTCGAAGTCGACGGCGAGCCCCACCAGGAGGCCTCCGCCGATCATCGAACGCTCCTGTTCGTCGAGTCCGACGATCACCTCGCGTAGGCGCTCGAGCGCCGGCGCGCCCTCGAGCTCGACGATCACGTGCCCGTCGGCCGCGGTGATCTCGAGCTCGGGCCCGATCGGCGCCGCGCCCTGCGAGACGCATGGCAGAGTCTCCACGCCCTCGAGCCGCAGGCCCACGGCGCCGTCCTCGGCGACCTCGTCGCCGAAGAACAGAGCGCCCGCCCCATCCAGCGTGCGGGCGCTCGACACACCGCCCATCACCGGCACGCCCGGGGCGCGGTCGCGCAGGTCGTGGAGGATCGCGTCGGTGGGGAACGAGTACGGATCGGGCACGAGCACGACGCCGTCGGCACCGGCCAGCGGCGGCAGCCCGTCGATGACCAGCCCGTCGTCGACCGGGCGTGCGACCGCGTGAAAGGGCTCGGCGCGGCCCGCCTCCATCGACAGCGCGAGCACCGAGACGGCGGTGCCGTCCTCGACCTCGCGCCCCCGGCCGAGGACGCCCCCGGCCCCGCATCCGACCAGGGCGGAGGGCGAGAGCGCCTCGTGCACGCCTTCGAGCGTCGCCTCGGGGGCGGCCAGATGCCCGCCCGAGGCGAACACGATCGCCAGCTCGCACGGCTCCCCGCCGAGACCCGCCGCCGCCTCGTGCGCCGCGGCCATGGCGCCCTCCCGGGGGTCGAGCTCCGTGGACAACCCGGCGCCGATGCGTACGGCCATCGCTGCTGACGATACTCCGCGCGTGAAGCCGACCGGCACGGTCGCGTGACGCCCGCCGACGTCATCGCCATCTTCGGCCCCACCGGGGTGGGCAAGACGGCGGTCGCGATCGCGCTCGCGCGCAGGCTGCGCGCGCGCGGCGAGGACCCGGTCGCGGTCTCCGCCGACGCGCTGCAGGTCTACCACGGGCTCGAGATCCTCACCGGCGCGCCGGGTGAGCGCGAGCGCGACGCGCTCGAGCACCGCCTGGTCGGCACCGTGCCGCTCACGGACCGCTTCTCCGCCGGCGCCTACGCGACCATGGCCCATGCGGAGATCGACCGCCTCGTCGACACCGGCCGCCGGCCGATCGTCGTCGGCGGCACCGGCCTGTACCTACGCGCCGCGCTGGCCGAGCTCGACCTGCGCCCACCGCCCGACCCCGCCCGGCGCGCGCACTGGCGCGCGGCCGTGCAAGAACGCGGCCCGGAGGCCGTCCACGCCGAGCTCGCAGCCCGCGATCCCGGGGCTGCCCGCACGATCGATCCGCACGACCGCCAGCGCATCGTCCGCGCCCTCGAGCTCCTCGACGCCGGCGAGCGGCCGCCCGGCGGCCCCCAGCTGTGGACGACCCGCACCCGCCACCCGACGCGGCTGTTCGGCCTGACCATGGAGCGGGACGCGCTCGCCCGTGCGATCGATGCCCGCGTCGACGCCATGGTCGCCGCCGGTGCGCCCGCGGAGGTACGCCGAGCGGTGCGGCGCGGCGCCTCGGCCACCGCTCGCAGGGCGCTCGGGTTCGACGAGCTCCTGCGCGACGACGTCGAGGCGATGAAGCGCAGGACACGCCGCTACGCCAAGCGCCAGCTGACCTGGATGCGCAAGCTGCCCGACGTCACGCTCGTCGACGTGACCGGCCGCGAGCCGGACGATGTGGCCGACGAGTTGGTAGACACCCTCGCGTGACCACGTTGGGGTGAGAAAGCAGAAAGGGCGCTAGTCAAGCGCGGCGCAGACCGCCGTCACCTCCGCGCGGCGCAGCGCGGCGAAGACGTTCCTCGCGGGCCCCTTCAGGGTGGCGGAATCGAGCTGCTCGTTGATGGAGAACGTCACCGAGCGCGTGCCATCCAGCGTCGAGGCCATGAACTGTGTGTAGCCCGCCGGGTAGTTGCCCGTGTGGCCGTAGACCGTGCCGCACCGGGTGGCGTACTCGAACACGCCGAGGCCCGCCCGGTTCACGCCCGGGCCGATGGGCTCGGAGTGGCCGTCGACCAGCGCGAGCTGCTGGTTCTGGGTCGCCTCGCCGAACAGCTTGCGGCTGACGTAACCTCGGATGAACCGCGTGGCGTCGTCCGGGGTTGAGACGATGCCGCCCGAGGCCCATGTGATCGACGCGCTCAGCGCGGTGCTGAGGTCCTCGGGCACACGCGCGGTCACGTCGTAGCCGTGGATGTATGGCGCATGCAGGCGGAAGCCGTCGGGAAGGGTCGTGTGGTCCAGCCCAAGGGGTGCGTAGACCTCGGACGCGAGCAGGGCGTTGTAGGTCTGCCCGGTGGCGGCCTCGGCCATCAGCGCGACGACGATGTTGTCGGAGTTGTCGTACTGGAACTCCGAGCCGGGGGCGAACACGAGCGGGTCGGAGGCGACGAAATCGAGCAGGCGCGCGTGCGGCAGGATCGGCGCCCGGGGGTTCTTGCCGACCGCGGCCTGCCACCCCTTGCTCCTGCTGAAGTCCGGGAGCCCGCTCGTGTGCTGCAGCGCCTGCGCCAGCGTCACCGAGGCCCATGCCGCTGGCAGCGCGGGCAGCCGCTGGCCGATCGTGTCCGAGAGGGAGAGCACGCCCTTGTCGACGAGCGACAGCGCGACGGCGCCGCTGAACGCCTTCGCGGTGCTGGCCATGCGCATCTCGTCGCTGGTCCGCATCGGCGCGCGTGTTCGCAGGTTGCCGAAGCCGGTACGCGCGACCGAGCGCTGCGCCCCGCGCTGAACGACGGCGATCGCGCCGGGCGGGCCCCCCTTCATTTTCACGAGCGCCTCGACCTCGGCGGCGAGCTGCTTCTGGGCCGACGACGAGGCAGCGCCCGCGGGCCCGGCGCAGGCGAGCAGGGCTGCCAGCGCGAGCAGGACGGCGCGAGGCATACGGCGATCGTAACCGTGAGCCGGACGATGTGGCGGAGGAGTTGGTAGACACCCCCGCGTGACTTTCGAGAAGTGGCAGGCGCTGGGGAACGACTACGTGATCCTCGAGGAGGCGGAGCTTCCCTTCGAGCTGACGCCGCAGCGCGTCACCAAGCTGTGCGCTCCCCACACCGGCGTGGGCTCCGACGGCGTCCTGCTGCTCTCCCACACCGACGAGCCCGGCTTCGTCGCCGAGCTGCGCATCTTCAACCCCGACGGCTCCGAGGCCGAGCTGTCCGGCAACGGGGCGCGCGAGGCGATCCTGTACCTGCGCCGGCACTGCTGGACGACGAGCGACACCTTCTCGATCCACACCCGGGCGGGCGAGATCCGCCCCACGATCACCGGGCCTGCCACCTGCACCATGGACATGGGCCGGGCCAGGCTCGTCGACGAGGGCGAGCTCGAGGCCGCGAACCGGACCTGGCGCTACCGGGCGATCTCGATCGGCAATCCGCAGTGCGCCATCGCCGTCGACGACCCCGACACGCTCGACCTCCAGACCATCGGCCCGCCGATCGAGGCCCACCCGCTGTTCCCCAACCGCACCAACGTCTCCTTCTACGCCGAGCAAGCCCCCGGCACGATCCGCACCCGCATCTTCGAGCGCGGTGTGGGGGAGACCCTCGCCTCCGGCACCGGCGCCAGCGGCGCCGCCGTGGCCTTCGTGCTCGGGGGCGGCGACTCGCCCGTGACCGTCGTGCTCGACGGGGGCGAGCTCGAGGTCGAGGTCTCCGACGACCTGCACGTCAACCTCACCGGCTGGGCCGTCCCCGTGTACCGGGGCGAGCTGGCCGACGAGTTCATCGAGGAGCTGCATGCAACCAGCTGACCGGCTGGACCGGATCCCGCCGTACCTGTTCGCGGAGCTCGAGCGCAAGATCGCCGCCAAGCGCGCGGCCGGCGTCGACGTGATCTCGCTCGGCATCGGCGACCCCGACCGGCCCACCCCGGCGCTGATCGTGGATGCGATGGAGGAGGCGGTCTCCGAGCCCGCCACGCACCACTACCCGTCCAACCGCGGCCGCCCCGAGTTCCGCGAGGCGCTGAGCGACTTCTACGCCCGTCGCTTCGACGTCGAGATCGACAGGGAGAGCGAGGTCATCCCCGCGCTGGGCGCCAAGGAGTGCATCTTCAACCTGAACCTCGCCTTCCTGAACCCCGGCGACGTCGCGCTCGCCTCGGACCCCGGCTACCCCGTCTACACCGGTGGTCCGCTGCTGGTCGGCGCCGACCCGTTCCCGCTGCCGCTGCTGCCCGAGCGCGGCTTCACCCCCGACCTCGACGGGATCCCGAACGAGATCGCGCAGCGGGCAAAGCTCCTGTTCCTGAACTACCCCAACAACCCCACCGGCGCGGTCGCGCCCGAGGGGTTCTTCGAGTGGGTCGTGGACTTCGCCCAGAGGACCGGCGTCCTCGTCGTCCACGACAACGCCTACTCGGAGACCACGTTCGACGGCTACGTGGCGCCGTCGTTCCTGGCGACGCCGGGCGCGAAGGAGGTCGGCGTCGAGGTCTTCTCGCTCTCCAAGGGCTACAACATGACCGGCTGGCGCTGCGCCGCCATCCTCGGCCACGCCGCGGCCATCGACGCCTACTGGCGGCTGAAAACGAACATCGACTCCGGCATGTTCGAGGCCGTCCAGCTCGCCGCCGTGGCGGCCCTCTCGCCCGACGCCGACAGCGACAAGGCCGAGATGAACGAGCACTACCGTCGCCGCCGCGACCTGGTCGTCGATGCGCTCAGGACGGCCGGCGTGCAGGTGACGCCGCCCAAGGGCACGATCTACGTCTGGGCGCCGGTGCCGGACGGCTACCCGACCGCGGCCGAGTACTGCGAGCACGTGCTGGACCAGACCGGCGTCGTCATCTCGCCCGGCGGCGCGTACGGCCCCAACGGCGAAGGCTTCTTCCGCATCTCCCTCACGACGCCCGACGACCGCCTGACCGAGGCGATGGACCGAATCCGCAGGCTCGGCTAGTTAGAAGTTAGGCCAGTCGCCTCGCGGCGGTCAGGTGGAGGAGGGGGTGCATCCCGTCCCGTGGGCGGGTGCGCTCGAAGCGCACCCACGCCCGCCGCTCGGAGATCTCGAGCGTCGCCACCTGGTTGTCGAAGATGGGCGGGTCGTCGGCCTGCCAGCGGACGCCTGGGTCGGGAACACCGGCCGACCGCGCCAGGGCGTGCGCCGTCACGGCCGCGTAGCGCGTCCACATGCGCCGGATCATGAAGCGCTCGCGGTTGTCGAGCGGATTGCGGTACGGCGAGCACACCGCCTGGTACGCGCGGCTGCTCGCCCCGACCCCCTCGCGGAACGCGATCTCGGCCAGGTACGCGTGGTGCACGTCGCCCGACAGCGCCACGATCGTCGCCGGCGCTGCCCCGCGCCGGCCCGACGCGACCTCCTCGATCAGCGTGGTCAGGCGCCGGAACGAGTCGTTGAAGGCGGCCCAATGTTCGAGATCGAGGGCCTGGCGCAGCCGCTCGCCAAGGTGCGCCGCGCGATCGCCCCAGGCCCCGGCGCACACGGCCTCGTTCCACGCCTCCAGGTGGTGGATCGCGGGCGCCAGGAGGTACGGCAGCGAGGTGCCGAGCAGGAGGTGGTCGAAGTCGCCCGTGGCACGATCGACGATCCACGCCCACTCCTCGTCGTCGACCATCTCCCGCGTGCCGTCGAGCACCCGGCCAGCGCGCGAGTCCATCATGATCAGCCGCGTGCGCCCGAAGTCGCGGTGGTACGTGAAGCGCGTCCCGGTGGTGCTGTCCTCCGCGCGCTGGGCCATCGCGCGCAGCGGCTCGGTGACGTCGTCGGACCGCTGGGCGAGTTGCCAGATCTCGTCCTCGGGCAGCGCGTCGGGCGCCAGGTTCCCGAGGTGCTGGTAGACCCAGTAGGACATGTAGGCGCTGACGATGCGCTCGTGCCACCACGGCTTGCGCCGGATCTGGCGGACCCAGGCCTCCGACGTGTTCCAGTCGTCGATGACGTCGTGGTCGTCGAAGATCATCGCGCTCGGCACGGTGGACAGCAGCCAGCGGATGGCGGGATCGCGCCACGAGTCCCAGTACAGGCGCGCGTACTCCTCGTAGTCGGCGACCTCGCCCTCGGGGCAGCCGTTGCGCTCGGCCGGCGGGCGCTGGTCGATGAACTCGCGCACGCCGGGTGAGATCTCGTCCGCGTAGACCTGGTCGCCCAGCCACAGCAGGAGGTCGGGCCAGCGGTCGGGATCCTGGCGGCGCATGCGCAGGGCCAGAGCGAACAGGGCATCGACCTCGCGACCGCGCTTGAAGTCGTCCTTGCGCAGCGACCACGGGCGCTCGTGCGGATAAGCGACCCGGCACGATCCGAAGGCGATACGCAGCGCGCGGTCGTTGCCCGAGCGCGTCCGGATCACCGAAGGCGGGAACGTCGCCGCGTCCAAGTCGGGCCAGGCCGTATGGCCGTCCAGCGTCACCTCGTAGGGGTACTCGCTCGCGGGCTCGAGGCCCTCGATGCAGACGAGCGCGTAGTGGTGGCCGCACACCGCGAAAGTCGGCGCGCGGTGCCCGAGGACCTCCACTTCGCATGCGCGATCGGTCTCCACCCAGACCGTCGCGTCGCGCTGGCCGACGTGCCGCAGCAGGGGTCCGACCATGAGCGCAGGGGCGGGCATCGACCCTACACTGGCAAACGTGGAGCGAGCACGTCAGCGCGCCCTGATGATTCAGGTGGCCCAGGACGGCGAGGAGGACCTCGCCGAGCTGCGCGAGCTCCTGCGCACGGCCGGGGTGGCCGTGGCAGGCGACCTGGTCCAGCACCGCGACCGGCCCAACCCGAACACCTACCTCGGAGCGGGCAAGCTCGACGAACTGCGGCGCGAGATCAAGGCCACCGATGCCAACCTGGTCGCCTGCGACGACGAGCTCCTGCCCCGTCAGGAGCGCAATCTGGAGGACCGCATCGGCGTGCCGGTCATCGACCGCACGGCGATCATCCTCGACATCTTCGCCGACCACGCCCACACCGCCGAGGGAAAGCTCCAGGTCGAGCTGGCCCAGCTCGAGTACAACCTCGCCCGCATGCGAGGGCTGTGGACGCACCTCGAGCGTCTCGGCGCGGGCCGCATGGACGGCGGCATCGGCACCCGCGGCCCGGGCGAATCCCAGATCGAGACCGACCGCCGCCTCGCTCGGGATCGGATCGCGGCCCTGCGTCGCCGCCTGCGCCGGGTGAGCGGCACACGCGACACCATGCGCGCCGAGCGCGAGCGCGCGCACCTGCCGGAGATCGCGCTGGCCGGCTACACGAACGCCGGCAAGTCGACGCTGCTCAACGCGCTCACCGGCGCCGAGGTCGACGTGCGCGACCGCCTGTTCGAGACCCTCGACCCGACCACGCGAACGCTCGACGTCGACGGCCGGTCCTACCTGCTCACCGACACGGTGGGCTTCATCCGCAAGCTGCCGCACCAGTTGGTGGATGCCTTCGGCGCGACGCTGGAGGAGACGCGCCGGGCCAAGCTCATCCTGCACGTGGTGGACGCCTCCACCGACGAGGGGCGCATGGTCGAGATGATCCGCGCCGTCGACGAGGTGCTGGAGGACATCGGCGCCGGCTCGAACCCGCGCGTGCTCGTCCTCAACAAGGCCGACCTGATCGACGCGGAGCGGCGCGAGGAGCTGCGCTTCCGGCACCCGGATGGGGTCGTGGTCTCGGCGGAGACGGGGGAGGGCCTGGACGCGCTGCGCGAGCGCGTGCGGGCGGCCTTTGCGCCGACGCTTCGCTCAGTTGAGCTGCTGGTGCCGTACGGCGACGCGAGCCTGCTGCCCGAGCTGCACGCCGCCGCTGGCGACCTGCAGCGCGAGGAGACGGCCGAGGGCGTGCGCGTCATCGCGCGCCTGCCCGCGGCGCTCGCCGCCCGCTACGACCGCTTCGCTGTCAACGGCCGCGGCTAGCGGGCCGATGCCGCTCCTCTGGCAGCTGACGCTCTCGCACTTCAGCGAGAAGGTGCGCTGGGCCCTCGCATACAAGAGCGTCGCGCACGAGCGCCGCACGCCCGCTCCGGGCCTGCACATGGCGGTCGCGCTGTGGCTGACCGGCGGGCGTACCGCCACGCTTCCCGTGCTGGAGCTCGACGGGCGCGCGATCGGCGACTCCACCGCGATCATCGGCGCGCTCGAGGAGCGCTACCCCGAGCCGGCGCTGTATCCCGTCGACCCGGAAGAGCGCAGCCGCGCGCTGGCCCTCGAGGACTGGTTCGACGAGAACCTCGGCCCCGACGCCCGCCGCCTGATCTTCCACGACATGGGCCGCGAACCCGCCCGCCTGGACGCGGCCGTGCACGTCGCGGCGCCCGAGCTGCGCGCCAAGCTCGGCCCGGCTGCGACCGCGTATGCGTGGCTGTTCACCAAGGCGCGCTACGGAACCCACCCGGAGGCGGCAGCGGAGCGGGCGCGCAGCCGCATCCTCGCGGCGCTCGACCGATTGGAGGCCGAGCTGGGCGACGAGGACTACCTGGTCGGGGGGCGGTTCACGGTGGCCGACCTGACCGCGGCGGCGCTGTTCTTCCCCGTCGTGCTGCCGCCCGAGGCGCCGCGGCTCGCCGGCGCACTGCCCGCCTCCTACGAGCGGTTCCGCGCATCGGTGCGCGACCGCCGCGGCTATCGCTGGGTGGAGGACATGTTCCGCCGGCATCGCCGCAAAGACCGGCCTGCGCCTCGGCCCGTCGTCGTGGCCGCCGCTTAGCATCGTCGGCGTGACCACCACCGTCGCCGCCGCGCTTCCCTTCCGCCTGCTCTCGCCCCGGGCCACGCTGCCGACGCGCGCGCACGAGGGCGATGCCGGCCTCGACCTCTACGCGGCCGAACCGGCCCGGATCGGGCCGGGCGAGCGGGCGAGCGTCGGCACCGGCGTCGCCGTGGCGCTCCCGCCCGGCAGCGCCGGGCTCGTGGTGCCGCGATCGGGCCTGGCCGCGCGGCACGGCATCGCGCTGGTCAACGCCCCAGGGGTCGTCGACGCCGGCTACCGCGGCGAGCTGCGCGTCCTGTTGCTCAACACCGACCGCGAGGAGAGCTTCCCGGTCGCCCCGGGCGACCGCATCGCACAGCTGCTCGTCGTGCGCGTCGATCTGCTTGCGCCGGTCGCCGTTGCCGAGCTCGACCAAAGCGAGCGCGGCAACGGCGGGTTCGGCTCGAGCGGGCGTTGAGGAATCGCCCCTACTGGATGTAGCCGGACTCCTTCAGGTACTCGGTGGCGACCGCGGCCGGCTTTTGCTTGTCGAGGTCGACGCGCGAGTTGAGCTCCTGCATGACCGGCGTCGTCATCCCCTTCTGGACCAGGGCGACCGTCTTGGCGAAGTCCGGCCCGGCCTTCTGCAGCACCTTGTCGTTGACCAGCAGCGTGATGTTGTAGGGCGGGAAGATGTTCTGGTCGTCGCCCAGCACGACCTCCTTGTTGGCCTTGATCTGGCCGTCGGTCGTGAACACGATCGAGGCATCGGCCTGGCCTTTCTGCAGGACCTCGTGGCGCAGAGACGGATCGACGGGGGTGAAGCTCTTGAACTTCAGCCCGTAGGTCTGCTGCAGGCCGAGCAGGCAGTCCTCGCGCTGTCGGCACTCGGGCGGCCCGGCCAGCGTGAGCGTGCCCGCTTTGGCCTTGAGGTCGGAGATGTTCTTCAGCGAGAGCTTCTTCGCCGTAGCCGGCGTGACCGCCACCGCGTTGGAGTCGGTGAACGGCGTCGGCGGGAGCGCCGTTATCCCCTCCTTGGTGAACTCGGCCTTGGTCTGGTCATAGGCCTTCGTCGGGTCGGCGGGGATGTCGGCCGTCTTGACCTTGAAGAACGAGGTCAGTGCGGTGCCGGTGTACTCCGGGTACGCATTGATCTGGCCGCTCTTCAGCGCCTTGAGGGCGATCTGCTCGGAGCCGAGGTTGAGCTGGGTCTTGACGTTGTAGCCCTCCGCCTTGAGGGCCTGCGCGTAGATGTTGCCGAGGATGAACTCCTCGGTGAAGTTCTTCGAGCCGATCGTAACCGTGACCTTCTTGTTGGCCGGGTTGGACTGGATCACCTGAGCGGACTTGCTGCCCCCGCTGCTCGTGCTCTCGGTGGTGTTGTCGCTGCTGCTGCCGCAGGCGGCGACGCCCACCGCGGCGATCAGTGCGGCCAGAGCCGCGGCGATATTCCTCATGGAACGGGAACCCTCCTCGGGGATGTGAACAAGGACCTGCGCTTGCGGTCAGACGACAACTTCAACCCCTTGGGCGTCGCCCAGCGCTGGAGCAGGGCTAACGTGACCTCGGCGACGATCGCCAGCAGCGCGACGCAGATCGCCGCTCCCAACTGGCCAGCGTCACCGTACACCTGGGGGGAGACGATCGCGTCGCCAAGCGTGACCACGCCGATCAGCGGCGCGATTGTGGCCGTCGCTATGACGTTGACGACCGACGTGCGCACGCCCCCGAAGATGAGCGGCACCGCCAGCGGCATCTCGACCTTGTGCACGACCTGGGGCTCGGTCATGCCCTGGCCGCGCGCGGCATCGACGATCTCCGGCTCGACCGAGGCGATGCCCACGTAGGTATTGACGAAGATCGGCGGGATCGCCAGCAGCGTGAGGGCGAGCAGCGCGTTGGGGAACCCGAGTCCGATGTAGGCGACCGCAAAGCCGATGAGCGCAAGGCTTGGCACCGCACGCCCGACATTGGCGATGCTCGCGACCGCGAACTGGCCCTTGCGCAGGTGCCCGAGCCACAGCGCGAGCGGAATCGCGACGAGGCACGCGATGCCGACCGATGCGCCGGTCAGCTCGAGGTGGCGCCAGAGCTGGGGCAGGAGCTGGCTGCCGCCCACCTGCAGGCCGCCGGTGACCGACTCGCGCCCGTTGACGATGAAGTCGATCGCGTCGCCGAAGTCGAACGCGGCGATCATGCGCGCGCCGCCCGGACCCACGGTGTGGAGAGCCGCTGCGCGATCAGCAGCAGCCCGTCGAGCACCATGGCCATGAGAATGCACAGCCCACCGGCCACGACCACGTTGGACTTGAACGAGAGGTCGCTGAAGATGAGTGCACCGAGGCCGCCGGCCCCGGCGAAGAACGCCAGCGCCGCGAGGCCCACCGTCGTGGTCGTGGCGATGCGCACGCCGGCGAAGATCTCCGGCAGGGCGAGCGGCACCTCCACGCGCCACAGAAGCTGGTTCTCGGTCAACCCCATGCCCCGGGCCGCGTCACGGGCCTCGTCGGGAGTGGCGGCCAGGCCGGTCACCACGTTGCGGAAGATGATCAGCAGCGTGTAGGCGCTCAGGGCGATCACCGCGGTGAGCAGCCCGAACCCGGTGATCGGGATGAGCAGCAGGAACGCCGCCACCGAGGGGATCGTGTAGAGGATCCCGGTGACGCCCACGATCGGGCCGACCAGCCAGCGCCGGCGGTGGGCCAGGAGGCCAAGCGCGAAGGCGACGACAAAGCCGATGGCGACGGAGACCAGCACCAGCTCGAGGTGGCGGAACAGCGGGTCGACGTAGCGGTCGCCGAAGTTGTTGATGATCCAGTCCGGGCAGAACCCGTTCTTGGTCTCGCAGGTCGCGGTCCGGCGGTGGATCGTGACCTGGGCAAAGAATGGGACCCAGCTCACGGCTCGACACCGGCTCGCTCGGCCACGTCCATCTCACGCGGGTCCTTGCTCGCCAGGAACTGCGCGATCAGCTCCACCGAGAGCACGCCCGCGACCCGGCCGCGGACATCGACCACCGGCCCGTACTGGGTGTCCTCCTCGAGCAGCCGGGCCAGCGCGTCGCGCAGGACCGAGTCCTCGTCGAGCAGCGGCGTCGGTGCGGTGCCGGCCCGCTCGGGTACGCGCTCGCCCGCCAGGTCGCGATCCGAGAGCCACCCCAGCGGCTTGCCGTCGGCGTCGATGAGCAGGGGATAGGGGAGATCGGACTCGGCGACCTGGCTGCGAGCCTCCGCCACCAGGTCGCCGGGACGGACGCGCGGCGCCTTCCAAAGCTCGACGTCGCGCACGCGCAGCAGCGCCAGCCGCTTGAGCGCCCGATCGGCACCGACGAAGTCCTCGACGAAGTCGTCGGCGGGATCGAGCAGCAGCTCGGCCGGCGTCGCGTACTGGGCCAGCACGCCGCCCGTCTTCAGCACGGCGATGCGGTCGCCCATCTTGATCGCCTCGTCGATGTCGTGGGTGACGAAGACGATCGTCTTGCGCAGCTGGCCCTGCAGGCGGAGGAACTCGTTCTGCAGGTGATCGCGCGTGATCGGGTCGATCGCGCCGAACGGCTCGTCCATGAGCATGATCGAGGGGTCGGAAGCGAGCGCGCGGGCGACGCCGATGCGCTGTCGCTGCCCGCCCGAGAGCTGCGCGGGATAGCGCTCGGCCATGTCCTGGGGCAGCGAGACCATGTCCAGCAGCTCCGCGACCCGCGCCCGGACCCGGTCCTTGGGCCAGCCGAGGAGCTTGGGGACGGTCGCGATGTTGTCGGCCACGGTCTCGTGCGGGAAGAGGCCGATCTGCTGGATCGCGTAGCCGATATCGCGCCGCAGCTCGTAGGCCTTGCGCGTCGTCACGCTCTGGCCGTCGAGCAGGATGTCGCCGGAGGTGATCGGGACCATCCGGTTGACCATCCGCATGGCCGTCGTCTTCCCGCACCCCGAGGGACCGACCAGCACGCAGATGTCGCCCGCCGGCACCTCCAGTGACAGCGACCGTATCGCCGGCTGGTCGCTGCCGGGGTACGTCTTCGAGACCTGCCGGAACTCCAGCGCCGCCGCAATCCGGGTTTTATACCCCAGCAGCCGCCAGAGCCTCGCGGTGTGCGTCGTCCTCGAGGGCGTCCTCCAGCGGCGCGAGGCGCTCGAGCCCGAGCGCCGTCGCGATCAGCCAGTCGGCGAAATGGGCGTTCTTCGGGAGCAGCGGACCGTGCAGGTAGGTGCCGATGACGTTGTCGCGGCGCACGCCCTCGAACCCGTCGCGGCCGTTGTTGCCGTGCCCGGAGAGCACGCGCCCGAGCGGTCGCGCCCCGGCGCCAAGATACGTGCGCCCGCCGTGGTTCTCGAACCCGGCCAGCACCGCGGGCCCGTCGTGCAGCTCGACCTCGATGGCGACGTTGCCGATCAGGCGCGGTCCGGGCTCGCGCACCGTGTGGAGGTCGACCAGGCCCACGCCGGGGAGCTCCTCGTCGCCGAGCTCGTAGGAGTGGCCGAGGAGCTGGTAGCCACCGCATACCGCCAACACGACCTTGCCGGCGTCGGCGGCGGCGTGCAGGGCGTCGCGTTTGACCGTCGCCATGTCGCGGGCGCACAGGGCCTGGTCGCGGTCCTGCCCGCCCCCGATGTAGAAGAGCTGGTGCGCGTCGGGATCGACCCGCTCGCCGAGTCCGGCGGCGGCGAGCCGGAAGCCGAAGCCGCGCCAGGCGCAGCGTCGTTCGAGCATGAGCATGTTGCCGCGGTCGGCGTAGATGTTCATGAGGTCGGGGTACAGCGCGCAGACGCGCAGCTCAGCGGGCACGCAGGATCACCACCTCGGAGCCGACGTGCTCCTCGGTCGCGTCTATGCAGCGCCCCGGCTCGACCGCGAACCCGGCCGCCTCGCCCTCGGCCGCGAGCCGCCCGGCGTCGAGCCGGTCGAGTTCGACGACGTCGTCGGTCGCGTCCATGGTGCCGTCGGGGGCGACGGTCTGGCGGATGCGCTCGATGGCCACTCGGTCGCCGTGCTCGCGCACGGCCACGGGCTGGGAGGAGAAGATCCAACCCTCGTACTCGCCCATGTCGGGCAGCGGCAGGACGTCGGGCGCGCTGTCGTCGAAGCCCTCGAGCGCATCGGCGATCGCGGCGGCGAACAGCCCGCCGGGGACGAGGTGCTCGCGCGCGCAGCGCAGCAACCCGTCCCGGCCGTCGGCCCCGCCCATCAGCTGGATGGTCTGCATGGCGACGAGCACCAGCCCGAACTCGCGTCCGAGGTGGAAGTCGCGTGCGTCGGCCTCGGCCACCGCGACCGGCAGGTCGCTGGCGCGGGCGGCCAACGCCTCGAGCAGCACCGGGTCGCGATCCAGGCCGGTCACGGCATGGCCGCGCCGGGCGAGGTCGAGCGCGACGCGTCCCGAGCCGCAGCCGACGTCGAGCACGTCCCCGGTGACGCTGCGCGCGAGCTCGCGCCAGAGCGGCAGGTCGGCGTCATAGCCGCCGCATTCGAGGTCGTGCCAGTGGACGGCGGAGGCGCTCACCGCTCCCAGTATCGCGAGGTCAGCCCGCGGCGCACGAGCAGCTCGCGCAGCTCGAGCAGCGCGGTGTAGGTGGGCAGGGCGTAGAGCGGGCGGGCCGGGTCGCCTCGCGCCAGCGCGGCATCGAGCGCCCGCTCGAGGTCGTGCTCGACGGTCAGAGCCGCCACGTCGGCCCCGGCGTACTTCATGCGCACGGCCAGCTCGGCGGCGCGCGTGCCGCCGCAGGTCATGCCGCGCAGGCGCGGCGCGAGCAGCTCGAAGTCGGCGTCCCACACCCACGAGATGTCGTGGCCGTCGGCGGTGCGGTCGTTGAGGAGGCCGAGCACGTCCAGCTGGCCGCCCTCGAGCGCCAGCGTGCGCAGCACCTCGTTGGCGCCGGCCGGGTTCTTGACCAGCAGCAGGAT